>UMIU01018912.1_pt1 | contig 15917 bp, 16 predicted proteins | sample 1965871 | NCBI WGS metagenome assembly UMIU01 (sample SAMEA4836132, study PRJEB28245) | human gut metagenome | biome: gut microbiome; material: fecal sample | place: Denmark | collected 2008
ACGATTGACGGCGTCAAAGTTTACACCAAGTGGTCCACCAAAGCGATCAGAACTGCTAAATAACTGAATACAAAAGATTTTTACAAAGGGAAACTTCCGAAAGTGGCAGTTTCCCTTTGTTATATCTGGGTTACATTTACGAGAATGGGCAGCGCTTCATTGCTTAAACATAATTGAAGTGATATAATAAATTCATCGTGCCCCGATGGCAATATTGCAGAGGAATATAATTTTGTTTACAACAGACAATGAGGATAGAAATGATAGAAAAAGAGCAGAGGAACAATACATACGAAAGGGAAAAACGCAAGGATTGGCGTTTGAGCATAGTCAGCACATTGGTGTTGATTGTTTTTATGCTTGCTTATCTGGTCATGACCATAGACAGCTCCAACAAGCTTTCTGGCAAGACAGAGATCATATCAGAACATCCTTTTGAGGTGGTCATTTCAGCGGGAGATTTGAAAACCCAGGTTACGGAAATGAGAATTCGGATGGAGCGGCTAACCTCTCATAGGGAGGAGAAAGATCTGCAGATGATCAGGGAGACCATTCCAAAACTATTTGAGCGTGCAGACAAAGCTTTACGAGAAATGGAAGCGCAGTATCTGGGAGATCCAAAAGACATAGAGCAGTTAGAAGAAACAATGACAGCACTGCGTAACGAACAGAAAGCCTGCCTAGAATTTGCCGCACTGGATTCCTCTACCACCGAGGGGATAGAACGCTACCAGGGAGCGCACCTATATTCACTTTACGAATTGGCAGACAAACGGATATCACACATCATTTCTGTGGCGAAAGATAAGAAGGTCCAATACGGAGAGGAGGCAGGCAGCCTTCGTGCCCAGACGTTATTGGGCTCTATCATATTGATTTTCCTGATGGTCGGCGTCCTGCTGTTTACACAATACATCATGTACAGGCAGAGGCGTGAACTGGCACGCAGAAGCGCGCTGTTCGACAACCTTTCGACCATTATTGACGATACGTTTATCATATGCGATGCCGAAACAAAAGAAATGAATTATGTCGCACTGAATATAGAACGAGTTCTTGGTAGAAAAGTAGAAACCATGGAGGATGCCTATCAGGGAATGAAGCAGGGGGACGTACAGGCGATTCGAAAAACTGTCTCAAAGCCGGACTTCAAGTCACCGTATATCAAAACTCTCGAATTTACACGGCCTGATGGCGAAAAGCGATGGATTACGGTGAGCGTATATCGCGCAGAGGATCTGAAGCGGCCGTCACTGATCTGCTTTTTCTCAGATTGTACAGCGGAGGTCAAATCGAAACAGGTCCTGCAGGATGCTCTGCTGGGGGCTGAGAAGGCGAACATGGCAAAGAGCGATTTCCTGTCCCGCATGAGTCACGAAATCCGCACGCCGCTCAACGCGGTGATCGGCATGTCGGCCATTGCAGCAGCGTCTATCGACGACCCGGCGAGAGTCGCGGATTGTCTGACAAAGATCAACTTCTCATCAAAGCATCTTTTATTGCTGATTAACGATATATTGGATATGTCCAAGATTGAGAGCAAAAAAATGATGCTTCACAACGAAACCTTTGACCTGTTCGAAGCGGTGAACACCTTTGTTTCCACAGTCTACCCCCAGGCAAAGGCCAAGGGAATCGATTTCTCCGAAACTATGGAAGACTTTGGGGAACAGATGCAGTACATCGGTGATCCTCTGCGGCTCAATCAGATCCTTCTGAATCTCAGCTCCAACGCCGTCAAGTTCACGGCAAAAGGGGGGAAGATCACCCTCCGGGTATCCCGCATCGTGACCAGGGGAAATACAGACGTGATTCGCTTTGTCCTTTCCGATACGGGAATCGGGATGACAGAAGAGGAAATCGAACGCATCTTCAAACCATTTGAGCAGGCAAACTCCTCTATTTCGGGACGTTTTGGAGGCACCGGCCTGGGCATGTCCATCACAAAGAACCTGGTGGAGCTGATGGACGGCAAGATCATGATCGAAAGCGAAGCGGGCGTTGGAACCAGCTGCATCGTGGAGCTGCCTTTCCAACACAGCGTCGAGACGGAAGAAGAGCCGGATTTTGCTGACCAGGGACTGCACGCTTTGATCGTAGATGACGAGCAGGAAGTATGTGAACAGACGACGGCGCTGCTGAACAAGATCAAGATCCAGGCGGAATGGGTGCTGACGGGGGAAGAGGCTGTACGCGATGTCACCCTGGCACACCGCAACGGCGAGGATTACGACTTCTGCCTGATCGACTGGAAAATTCCCGATATGGACGGCATTGAGATTACAAAATGCATCCGCAATAATGTAGGCTGGGGTCTGCCCATCGTGATGATCTCCGCGTATGATTATTCGGAAATCGAAGAAGAAGCTAGAGAAGCTGGCGTCAATGCGTTCCTGCCAAAGCCGCTGTACAAGTCATCGGTACTCGCAACGATTAAAACGGCGCTGAAAAAAGATACAGGAAAGAGAGTGGCGGCAACAGAGGAAGCGTCGCTCGAGGGAAGACGCGTTTTGGTGGCGGAGGATAATGCTCTGAACCAGGAGGTGCTGACGACATTGCTGCAGATGAAGGGTGTGGAGACCAGCTGTGCAGAGAACGGGAAGCAGGCGCTTGATCTGTTCCGGGCATCCGAGCCGGGGCATTTTGATGCAATTTTGATGGACGTGCAGATGCCGGTCATGGATGGTCATGAGGCGGCAAAGGCGATTCGCAACTCTGAACACGATGATGCGCAGACAGTGCCCATTATTGCGATCACAGCCAACGCCTTCAGCGACGATATTTCGGCGGCGCTGTCAGCTGGAATGAACGCCCATGTCAGCAAACCGGTGGATATAGATGTCCTGAGCCGGTTATTATCTGATCTTCTGATAGAAAAAGAGGAAAATGCTGTACAAGCACCGCCAAACGTTGACTAACCCTTGTAAAATGTGGTATCCTAAAAGATAGAAACTACCTCGCCCCATTCGGCGCAGGAGACGAAAGGAATGATTTGAAAAATGACAGAGAAAAAGGGTACTTATTACATTACCACCCCGATCTATTATCCGAGTTCCAACCTTCATATAGGACATACCTACTGTACCGTCATGGCGGATGCCATGGCCAGATTCAAAAGACTCTCAGGCTATGACGTAAGATTTCTGACCGGTACAGACGAACATGGACAGAAAATCCAGACCATAGCGGAAGAAAAAGGCGTAAGCCCGCAGGAATACGTGGATGGTGTCGTTTCCGGCATCAAAGATCTGTGGAAGACCATGGAAATCTCCTACGATGATTTCATCAGAACTACAGAGGACAGGCACGTAGAGCGAGTACAGGCCATATTCAATAAAATGTACGAAAAAGGCGATATCTACAAGGGCGAATACGAAGGGATGTACTGCACCCCTTGCGAATCTTTCTGGACGGAGAGCCAGCTGGTGGACGGCTGCTGCCCGGACTGCGGCAGGCCGGTGCAGAAGGCAAAAGAAGAAGCCTATTTCTTCAAACTCTCCAAATATCAGGACAAACTGATCGATCTTTTGGAGAACACTCACTTCCTGGAACCGGAGACGAGAAGGAACGAGATGCTGGGCTTCATCAGACAGGGACTCGACGACCTCTGTATCTCCAGGTCCACTTTCGACTGGGGAATCCCGGTGCCAATCGACGAGAAACACGTCATCTATGTATGGCTTGACGCATTGACCAACTACATCACGGCGCTGGGGTATCCTGACGATCCGGAGCTTTTCGAAAAATACTGGCCGGCAAATGTCCACTTGGTGGGCAAGGAAATCGTCAGATTTCATTCCATCATCTGGCCGGCAATGCTGATGTCCCTGGATATTCCAATTCCAAAGCATGTGCTGGGACACGGCTGGCTGCTTCTGGAAGGCGGCAAAATGAGCAAATCAAAGGGCAACGTGGTGGATCCTGTCAAGCTCATCGACAGATACGGCATCGACGCCCTCAAATACTTCCTGCTCAGAGAGTACACCTTTGGACAGGACGGCGTATTCACCAACGAAGTCATGCTGAAGAGAATGAACTACGATCTGGCTAACGACCTGGGAAACCTGGTGTCTAGAACCACTTCCATGATTGAGAAATACTGTGGAGGTATTGTGCCGGAATCCCACGGCGAAGACGAATTCGACAAAGACCTTAAGGCTATCGCTACTGGTGCGGCGGCAAAAGTAGAAGCGCAGATGGACAAATTCGCATTTAACATGGCACTGGAAGAAATCTGGATCGTGGTCAGAAGAGCAAATAAATATATCGACGAAAAAGCGCCTTGGATTCTTGCCAAGGACGAGGCGAAGAAGGCTGATCTGGATACCTGCCTCCACAACCTGGCAGAGTCCCTGCGAATCATCTCGATTCTGATTCATCCATTCATGCATACCACATCGGACAAGATCAGAAAACAGATGGGCCTCTGGTACGCGGATGTGGTCTGGGAAGACGCATTTGAATTCGACATGATGTATCAGGAACAGGTGAAGAAGGGCGAAGCCATCTTCCCGAGACTGGATATCGAGAAAGAGCTGGAGGAGCTTGACGCCATGCAGAAGGAAGGCCAGGAGCCGGAGGAAGAGAATATTCCGCTGGAACTGAAACCGGCAATTGAGTATGAGGACTTTGACAAGATCGATTTCAGAGTCGGTCTCATCGAAAAGGCAGAAAAGCATCCAAAGGCTGACAAACTGCTGGTATTCCAGGTAAAGATGGGCACCGAAAGACGGCAGATCATCTCTGGCGTTGCAGAAGACTTCAAGCCGGAAGAAATGGTCGGCAAGAAGGTTCTGATCGTAGCCAACCTGAAGCCGAGGAAGCTGAGGGGACTGGAATCCAAGGGCATGATCATGTTCGCGGAGAACGGAGACCGGTGCGAGATTGTGACCACTGTGGCCGAAGACGGCGTCGTGGTTGACTAAAATACAGTGAATTTGCAGGGCCTGAGATGATTGCAGGCCCTGTTTTCAAAAGGAGAAAAACATGCTATTTGACTCTCATACTCATATCAACAACGAGAATTATACCGATGAACAGCGGGCGGCGCTGATTGCTGAAATCGCTGCATCCGATGTCTCCTATGCCATGGATATCGGATTCGATTTGGCTTCGTCTGTGCAGGCGGTCAAAGATGCCGCCGAAAACCCGTGGTGTTATGCCGTGGTCGGCTTTCATCCTCACGATGCCAAGAATCTGGACGATATGACGCTGGAACTGATCAGAGGGCTGGCAAAGAAGGACAAGGTGCAGGCCATCGGGGAGATCGGCCTCGACTACTATTACGACCACTCGGAACGTGATGTGCAGCGCTACTGGTTCCGCAGGCAGATTCAGCTTGCCAACGAATTGAAGATGCCCATCGTCATTCACACCAGAGAAGCAGACCAGGATACCATGGACATTCTCAAGGAGGAGGGGGCTTTTTCTGCAGAAAGACAGAACTGGTTCCCTAAGCGCAAAGGACCCGACGGCGCATTGCTTGCGGACAGCAGGGTTCTGCTTCACTGTTTTTCCAGCAGCAAAGAGCTGGCGAAACAGTATGTGAAGCTGGGGGCAACCCTTTCCATCTGCGGGCCGGTGACCTTCAAAAACAACAGAAAGACTTGCCAGGTGGTAGAGGAGATTCCTATCGAATTTCTTCTGGTAGAGACGGATGCACCTTATCTGACACCGGAACCCTTCCGCGGCAGGCCGAACAAAGCGCCTTATGTGGAGTATACGGCGCGCAAGGTGGCAGAGATCAAAGGCATTTCCTACGAAGAGACGTCACGTATCACCTGCGAGAACGCGAAACACTTTTTCAATATAGAATAACGCGATAAAGCTTGTATAATCGTATAAATTAAAAAAGCAGGCGTGCCGGCAGTCGGCGGCCTGACACAATATGGGAGGTATGTATGTTAAAGAAAGATCAATTTGCCCTCGACAAGGAGGCATGGTGTAATTTGAATCAGCCAGAGCTGAAGGAAGAAGATGTGGATGTCGTCGTGTTTGGAATTCCTTATGACAAAGGCGTCAGCTACAGAGGCGGTGCGGCGGAAGGTCCAGACTGTCTGCGTCAGAATGCCTTCACATCGACACCGTACACAGAGCGACTGCAGTCTATGGAAGATCTGAAGGTTCTCGATGCAGGTAATTTCTGCGATGCGGACAGAGATGAGATGTTTGCGGAAATTGAGGACTATGTAGCAGAGCTGGTGCGCAGCGGCATCAGGTTTTCCATGATCGGAGGAGACCATTCCGTCACAATTCCTGTGGAACGTGGTGTGAACAAAGCCCTGAAGGAGGACTTCGGCATCATACATATCGACGCCCATTTTGATCTCTGCGATGCTCTTTATGGCGACCAGTTATCTCACGGTTCTACAGAGCGTAGAGCCCTGGAAATGAGCAATATCGGCGGAACGGAAAATCTCTACTTTATTGGAATCCGCTCCATTGAACCTGATGAATATGCATTCAAATCAAAAAACAACATCCAGGTGAAGACGGCCTATGACTGTTTCCGAGACAGCATCGAATTCGTAGCAGCAGACTGTGTTGCGGCCATGAGCAAATTTGACAAGGTCTACCTGACCTTTGATATCGATGCCTTGGATCCGGGGTATGCGGCAGGAACCGGAACACCGCAGTTCGGGGGACTGACGCCGAGAATGTGTCTGACTTTACTGGAGACATTGTTCCGCAGCCTCAATATCATCGGCTTTGATATCGTGGAGGTGGCACCAGCCCTCGATCCGTCCCTGACCTCCATGTTCGCTGCAAGAAAGCTGCTGACTGAGATGTGGGGCTTCTGGGCCGAAAAAATGGGTAAACTAAAATAATCTCTTCCTTGTAATCCTTTGTAAAATAATGTATGATTAAAGTAGCGATATTTTAAAAATAAAGGAATTAGCATGGAAGACTACTTAGACGATTTATACTTGCTATTTTCAGGGGGAGGGTTTCATTTTCTTCTCCCTCTGTGTTGCATAAAACAAGTGCGTGAAAGAACGCCAGAACAGACAATAACGGAAGAATTCAGTTTTTCAAGAAGACTTCAAAAAGACGGATTAATAGAGAAGTACCATGTCGTTCTCGAATTAGATGGAAAAGAACTCTGCCTTGCGGCAGGAGAGGTGTTGGGCATTGAGCGCCTGGACAAATACCGCTTTACCGGACTTGAGGAATCGGTTTTGAACGAACGAAATCGCTACCTGAAAGCCGTAATTCAGAATTGGACAGAGACGTATGATTTTGATGCCGCCTTTCTTTTGGAGCCTTCTTTTTTATATACACAAATAGCGAAAATGGAGGCTCAAAATGAAATGGCAGACAGCTAGGAACGGCAGCGAAGTTTACGCATTCGAAAGAGAAAAAATCATTACGATGGTCTCGGACCCTCTGATCAGCGAAATACCAGAGACGAACGAAAATATCAGAGGGATATCCTTTTACCGGGATAAGGCTGTGATTTTTCACCAGACAGAGGTAATCAGTTCAGGCCGTATCGCTGTCTTGCTGGCCTATGAGCCCAGTGTCCTGCACGGCATCATGGTAGAGGAGGTTCTGGACGAAACGGAAGAATTAGGTGAAGAAGCGAGGGGGATTGTGCCTGGAATGTGGGTGATAAAGTGTGATTAGACTGAGTGAAAATGAATATTTGGAAATCGTGAAATATATGCGGGAATGCTTTGGAATCGATCTTAGTAAGAAAAAAGTATTGATTGAATGCAGGCTTGCGAAGCCTTTGAAAAATCACGATGTAAAATCTTTTAAGGAATATATGGATCTGGTAAGGAAAGACAAAAGCGGACAGGCGGCAGTGGAAATGGTGGATTGTCTGACGACGAACTACACCTATTTCCTCAGGGAATCCATTCATTTTGACCTGCTTCAGGAAAAGATCCTGCCGGATATTTTTGACAGGCTTTGCCTTGACCTTTGTAACATCTGGTGTGCAGGTTGTTCTAGCGGAGAAGAGTGCTATACGCTGGCTATGGCAATCGCAGATTACCTGGAGAAAAGAAGCGGCCCGCTGCCCAGAATCAGTATCAAAGCGACTGATATTTCAGGGACTGTTCTCCGCAAGGCAGAGGAAGGAATTTATCCCATTCGGGAATTTGAACGAATACCCAAGCGATGGCGAGAGAAATACTGCAAAGAGATTGGAGAAAAGCGTTTTCAAATCGACCGCAATATACGCAGCTGGATCAGTTTCCGCAAAGAAAACCTGATGCAGCCCGAGGGCGCTGTAAAATACGATTTGATCTTTTGCCGCAACGTGATGATTTATTTTGACCGAGAAGCGAAGGAACGGCTGATCAAAAGATTCGAAAGATGCCTGAACCTGGGCGGTTATCTGATACTGGGTCATGCAGAGCTTCTCTCCAGAGAGGATACAAAGTTAGAGCCGGTCTTTCCGGCAGTATATCAAAAGGTTTGAAAATTAGGAGCGCATATGGACAAGAATATTATGATCGTAGATGACGCGATGTTTATGCGAAGCGTCATTCGTAAAACGCTAAAAGAGATGGGGTACGAGAATATCGTTGAAGCTCAGGACGGCGAAGAAGCCCTGGCTCTGTTCAGAGAAAATCAGCTGGATCTCGTCCTATTGGATATCACCATGCCGGGAAAGTCGGGCATAGAGGTGCTGGAGGAAATTCACAAAGAAAATCCTGACTTGAAAGTCATCATGTGTTCGGCAATCGGACAAGAGATGATGATACAGAAAGCATTAGAAGCAGGTGCCATAGACTTTATTGTAAAACCATTTAAAAAAGAAGAGTTTTCTAAAGTGATCGATTATCACATGGCTTAGTAAAAAGAATGAGAGGAACCCTTAGATGAAAGATTGGATAAACAACCTGAAGATTGGAAAAAAATTAATGGCAGCCTTTGTTATAGTCATTGCTCTTTACAGCATTACAATGATTACTGCCGGGACCAATATCAAAAGTTTAGCAGATAATATCAGTGATTTATATAACGGGCCATTCAGCAATGTAGAAATCTCACAGGAAATACGGTACGATTTGCAGTCCAACAGACGCACCCTCCTGTTGCTGTCTACTTCATCAGAGGTTGACACCAGTGCAAAGCTGACCGAGGTAGACGAAAAAATTTCTAGGATTGACGAGAATCTGGAAAAACTGTCGACTGGTTACGTCAGCGGCAAAGACAAGGTCGATGAACTGCTTGCCGAATATCAAAAACTGAAGATACCGAGAACGAAGATCGTAAACTATTTGGAAGAAGGCAACAAACGGGCAGCTCTTGAACTGTGCCTCAACGAATATGAGGAACAGTCAACCGTCGTCACGGATCTGCTGAAAGATGTCGTCGAAGCGTCTTCCAACGATGCGGCAGATACTTTGGAGGATACACAGCAGCAGAATACGGGTGTTTTAATCATGTTGATTGTAATTTCTGTCCTCTGCATTTTCTGTACAGTGATTCTTTGTGTAGCCATTACGCGCAGCATTGTCAATCCCATCAAGGAACTGAAAAACGCATCGGCAAGCATCGCCAATGGGGATCTGGACATCGAACTGTCCTACACCAGCAAAAATGAACTGGGACAGCTCTGTGAGGATATTCGTAACACCGCAGCAGCCCTTTCTTTATACGTATCCGAAATACGAAGGGGTATGGAAGCTCTCGGCAATGGCGATCTGAATTATCGCAGTGAAGTGGAATTCGTGGGAGACTTTATCGCTGTAGGGAATACGATGAACGAAATCGGCTCGCTTTTGCGAGATGCCATGGGACAGATTACAAACAGTGCGGAGCAGGTATCCAGCGGCGCAGAGCAGGTATCCAGCGGGGCGCAGGTCCTTGCCCAGGGCGCGTCAGAACAGGCAAGCTCCATCGAAGAACTGGCAGTGAGCATCAACGAGATTGCTGAAAATGCAAAAGACAGCGCGGAAAAATCTGAAAAATCAAGCCAGCTGACAGAGCAGGTTTCCGAGAAGATTTATGACAGCAACGATCAGATGACCGTTTTGACAGAGTCTATTTATGAAATCAAGGATAATTCAAAAGAAATTACAGGTATCCTAAAAGAGATCGAAAATATCGCTTTCCAGACCAACATCCTGGCTTTGAACGCTTCCGTGGAAGCGGCAAGAGCCGGAGAGGCGGGCAGAGGCTTTTCTGTCGTTGCCGGTGAAGTGAGAAGACTGGCAACTAAGACAACAGAGGCGGCGCAGATGACAGCAGAGCTCATTGAACGCAATGCCAACGTGGTAAACAAAGGCATCACCATTGTCAACGAAACAGCGGACAGTCTGACCAAATCGGTAGAGGGCACGAAGCATGTGACGAAGATGGTCAACGAGATTGCGGAAACCTTTACGCAGCAGGCAGATGCCATCGTACAGATCAGAAAGAACGTGGAACTGATCTCGGATATCGTGCAGGGGAATTCAGCTACATCACAGGAGAGTGCGGCTGCCAGCGAAGAACTTTCCGCTCAGGCGCAGCTTTTGAAATCACTGGTAGAACAATTTGAAATATAAGGGAGTTACATATGAAAAGTTATGCGGATATGGATGAGACATCGGCAGATATATTAAAAGAGCTGGGCAATATCGGAACAGGCAATGCGATCACCTCCCTTTCTCAGATGATGGGCATCCCCTTGGATATTTCTTCTCCTTCTGTGCACTTGGCACAGGTGCAGGAAATCTACACGCTGTTGGAGCAGGCTCAGGAAGTGGAAGCAGGCATTCTCGTGGAGATCAAAGGAGAAGTCACGGGACTATTTCTATTCCTTCTCAATGAAAGCTTTACCAACATCATCTTAAATAAAATACTGGGCGAAAGTGAGCGCAATATTTTGGAATTGGATGATCTGGAACAGTCGCTGCTCAGCGAACTTGGGAACATCATGTGCGGCTCTTACATCAGGGCCCTTTCGGCTCTGATGAACATGGAAATAGATGTTTCTGTACCAGGCATCTGTGTCGATATGGGCGGAGCCATCCTCAGTGTTCCTCTGGCAAGGGTTATGAGTAAAAGCGCCGAAATCCTGTTGATAGAGAACCAATTTCATATTGACAACCGCATTTTCTCTGGACGTATTTTGTTTTTTCCGGATCCTGAATGTCTGGAGCCGATTTTGAAGAAACTGGGGATTGAGATGTGATGGATAAAATTATAGTGCAGATAGGGGACGGAAATACAGCATCGGAGAATCAGACTTTAGTCAGCTATGCGCTGGGCTCTTGTGTCGCCATCTGTCTTTACGACAACAAAACGAAGATAGCCGGGATGGTTCATGCTGTACTCCCCTCAAAAGATGACAGTATCAAGATGAAGGAGACGCCGCAGTATCGATATGTGGACCAGGGCATCAGACATTTGATTATCGAGATGAGTATCTGCGGGGCACAAAAGTCACGGCTGACTGCAAAACTGGCAGGCGGCGCCCGGATGTTCAAAACCATAGACTACCAATGGGATATCGGCAAGAAGAATATAGAGATGGCAAAGAAAATTCTCCTGTCGGAGGGGATCCCCCTTCTGGCAGAGGATACAGGCAGTGATTATGGAAGAACAGTCTGGTTTATTGCTGCTGATGGCAGCGTAAGGGTGGAAGCGGCGAGACATGCTTCGATTATATTATAATAGCGGAGGTACGAAATGGATGATAAGAAAAAGCAGATTGTAATGGTGGTGGACGACAGCCTTTTGATATGTAAGCAAGTTAGAATCGCGCTGAAAGACGAACCATTTTTTATCTGCGAAGCACATACGGGCAGTGAGGCAGAGGAACTGATTGGTCAATATCAGCCGGATTTGATCCTTCTGGATGTAGTTCTCCCGGATACCGATGGATATGAACTGTTTCACAAGCTGAAGGAGCAGGATCAGAACGATGCAGTGATTCTGTTTCTGACATCAAAAGCGACAGACGAGGATGTGGTAAAAGGTTTTAACATGGGAGCCTGTGATTATATCAAAAAGCCTTTCGTACCAGCGGAACTGAAGTCAAGGGTCACGGCACATCTATCGATGAAGAAACAAAAAGATGAACTGAACCAGCAGAACAGAGAACTGCGTACAAACATGGAAAAGCTCAACTACATGGCTTTTCGAGATGGTCTGACGGGGCTTTATAACCGCAGATATGTCATCAGTGAACTGGTAGAAGATATGCGCGATATCAAGAGAGAAGAACTGAAGAACGTGGTGATTCTTTCTGATATTGACGACTTCAAAAAGGTCAATGACACCTATGGACATGAGGTAGGAGATACCACCTTGGTCTGTATTGCAAATATTTTGGAAGGCGTATGCCGTAAGCATCGAGTCATCCGCTGGGGCGGCGAAGAGTTTTTGATTATTCTGCTCTCTGTCACAGAAGAAGAAGCCTTTGAAATCAGCGAGCAGATTCGCAAGGAAGTAGAGCAGTTCAAGTTTTTCCACGAGAATGGAGAGTTTTCCTGTACCGTGACCTTGGGGCTCCATGCGTATCACGAATCAGAAGGAATTGAGAACAGCATTAATTTTGCGGACAAAGCGCTCTACGAAGGAAAGCGGAGGGGCAAGAACTGCAGTGTCTGGTATGAAAAGATTTAGTAAATGGAGAAATAGATGAGTTATTTTGATGAAGACGCCCGCGAGATGTTGGAAGTCTATCTGTTGGAAACCAGACAGCTTACGGAGCAGTTGGATAATTGTCTGATGGAAGCGGAGAAAAACAATCGGTTCGCAGAAGAAGATATCCACAGTATTTTTCGCGTGATGCATACGATAAAGGGTTCCTCCGCCATGATGGGTCTTACGCTGCTTTCCTCTCTCACCCATAAGCTGGAGGACATCTTCGCTTATTATCGGGATGCCGTAGGTGCTATCAGCGACCCGAATCAGGAAATCTTTGATCTGATGTTCTTAGTCTCGGATTACATTTCAGCTGAAATGGAACGAATGGAGGCAGAAGACTACGAGCCGGCAGATACAAAGGAGATAGAAAAGAAAGCAGATGACTATCAGAGCAGGTTCTGCTGCAGGCAAGAGAGTGAAGAGGCTGCAGAAGAACAGCAGCCTGAACCGGATAACTGCAGCTATTTTGACGGCAGACCGGGAGTTATCGTAAATATCATTTTCGAGCAGGGATGCAGATTGGAAAACGTCAGAGCCTTTATGCTGGTCAGACAGATCAGTAGTCTGTGCTCTGAATTGGAAACCTATCCGCCTGATTTGGAACAGGCAGGTGAAAGCAGTGAGATCATCGGAAGACAGGGTCTCTTTGTCCGCTTTATCAGTGACCAAAAAGAGGAAGTTCTCGAAGTGATGGAAAAAGGTCTCTTTGTGAATCGCGTCATATTGATATCGGGGCAGGAAGAGGAAGAACCGCAGCCATTGGAGGAAGAGACGGCCGAACGGGATCTGCCGGCAAAGAAGGCACCAGAGTCCAAAGAAACAGAGTTTTTGGATGTGAAAGCAGAGAAGCTGGACAAGATGCAAAATCTTTCCTGTGAAATGGTCATTCAGATGCTCGTTCTAGACGAGGCGCTTCGCCAAAACGGACTGGAAGATATCAGGGAAGGTACCGCCCGCCAGATCAGCCAGCTGGTCGGTGAAATGGAGCGAACGGTTATGGAAATGCGAATGCGGCCAGTCAATCGAATTGTTCCGAAACTGCGGCGGATTCTCAGGGACATTTGCAGGGATCAAGGAAAAGAAGTGGAATTTGTAGTCAACTGCGGTGATATTGAGGCGGATAAAAGTATCGTGGAATACTGCTCGGAGGCTTTGATGCATCTGATTCGCAATGCTGTAGACCACGGTATTGAAAGTGCAGAGGTACGGGAGTGATCAGAGAAAGAGAAGAAGGGCAGGATTGTCTTTCAGGTGGAGAGTACAGTGGGTGAGCTGGTGTTGACGCTCAGCGACGACGGCTGTGGGCTGGATGACGAAAAAATACTCAAAAAGGCGAGAGAAAGAGGACTGCTGATAAAGCCAGAAGCAGAATACAGCAGTGAGGAAATCTATGAGCTGGTTCTGAAACCCGGTTTCACTACCAACGAGACGGTCAATGAGTATTCTGGCAGGGGCGTGGGCCTCGATGTGGTAAAGAATATCATGGAAGAGATCGGCGGTCACCTGTATATCGAAAGCCAGCCAGGTATTGGCAGCAAATTTACCATGGTGGCGCCACTGACGCTGTCGACCATCGAGAGTGCCTGCTTCCGCGTGGGCGGCTATCGTTTTTCAATCCCTGCACGATATGTCTTTCGTTTTATGGCATACAGGGAAAAGAAGAATCAGATTCGTCAGATTGACGGAAGGTCTTATATCCTATTTGATGATAAAATGGTACCTTTGATCAACTTGCGCAAGATTTGCGGACTGAAAGAGGTGGTTCCGGATCACTCCGTAGTCATTTATGTGAAAGGCAACAGAAGAGAGGGGTGTCTGCTGGCAGATACGATGGATGAACAAAAAAGGATTGTGGTCAGAGCTCTGCCAATGCTCCTGGGAAGTGATTTTCGAAAATGGACCGGCATCAGCGGCTGCAGCATCACAGGTGATGGAAATATCTGTGCAGCTTTAGATTTAGAGACGGTTATCGGAAATTTTGAAAAGGAGGGATTCTATGAATAGTGAAAGCAGCAGAGAACTTCTGTGTATTGGCGGACAGGAAAAAAACTATGCCCTCGATTTGGAATGGATTGCAGAAATTTATGCAGATGCGCATATCTCCTCATTCCCATGTCTGCCTCCACATTACATAGGAATGTATAATTACAAGGGGAATATCATTCCTGTCATCAATCTGGAAGAAATCGAAGCGAGGACACTCGTCATCATCAGATGTGACGACTGCCTCTTTGCCATAGCGGCGGCGAGAGAACCTTTTATCATTGATCGAGATGCGATAGAGGAGATTGACTCCCTGCACCCGGAGGCGTTATCTGGATTTTGGATTGAAAAGACATTATACCGGATGGGGGACACGTTAGTTTCACTGCTGGATATTCCAGGCACAGTGGAGAGAATCCTTACAGAAAACGAAAAAGAAGCTTAGAGAGAGACTGTTATAATTGCATGGCATGTGGTTATAGCAGTTTTTCATTTCAATTATAATTCCTTCAGATAAAAAGAACTTGACAAGCGAACAAATGTTAGTTAAAATATAGAAAAAGAGAACGAATGTTAGCCAAAGGGAAGGATGAGGATTTTGAAACGAAACACAAAGGAAGATATCTTGCTTGCTGCGTTGCAGCTCTTCGCGGATAAAGGTTATGACGGTGTCAGTGTACGTGATATTGCAGAAGTAGTCGGCATCAGACAGAGCTCGCTGTATAAACATTATGAGAGCAAGCAGGACATCTTTGACAATATTTTGATACGGATGGAAGAACAGTATCAGCAGATGACCCAGGAAGTCCGCGCGCCTCAGGGAGATATGACGGATGTAGCGACCGCATATGAACGGATTACGACAGAAGAATTGAAAGCGATTGCCAGGGGCATGTTCTTTTACTGGACTGAGAGCGACTACGCCTCGCGATTTCGCAAAATGCTCATGATTGAACAGTATAAGAGTGAAGAAAAGAGCCGTCTCTATCACGAATATCTGACAGACGGACCACTGAAATACATGACAGAATTATTTCATCTCCTCATTGAAAGAAATTGTTTCATTGATGAGGATGCCGCGTTTCTGGCGCTGGAGTTTTACTCGCCCATCGTTTTTCTCATGGCCAGATACGATAGCGGAGCGGAGAGAACAATAATCATCCGCCAGCTGGATCAACATATCGAACATTTTGCAGGCCATTACAGAAAGGATTAGAGATGACAGTACAGAAAACATTTCATTTGGAAGAATATTTGACGGCGGGAGTTGAGAACATCGTGAAGGGAGCTATAAAAGCCACCCGCAAGGATCCCAAGGAGAGCATTTTTATGGCTTTTTT
>UMIU01020600.1_pt1 | contig 15680 bp, 18 predicted proteins | sample 1965871 | NCBI WGS metagenome assembly UMIU01 (sample SAMEA4836132, study PRJEB28245) | human gut metagenome | biome: gut microbiome; material: fecal sample | place: Denmark | collected 2008
CCACCCATATCATGGATCTGGCCGTCAGTCTCTGCGATGAAATCGTCATCCTCAATAACGGTGTTTTAGAAGAAATCGACAAGACGAACCTGACGGAATCCGGGCTAAAGGAACGGGTCATCGGCATTTTGAAGGGAGAAGAGAATGTTTAAAACTTTTAAAAGAGCCTTTGCTCTGAAGAACACCTACAGAGTTAACGGCATCATTTTTTCTCTAAAGCAGATACCTCTGATTAAGAAGCTGCTTCCAGCCGCTCTTTACAAAAGCCGCGGTCTGAAAATTTTCGCTAGTATCATCAGCGTCATATTGGAACTTGCCAATATCTTTGTAACAAAACCGCTTTATGTTGCTCTGATGATCTATCTGCCTGCGACCTTATATAAAGCAGATACAGCGGCAACATTTCTGCACATCTTTCTGCTGATGACTGTAGTCGGCGTCATCATGAATTCGCAACTGTTCAATCCTACGAAGGACAAATACTACGCCATGTTCCTGCTGAAGATGGACTCACGTGAATACACATTGACCAACTATGGATATTTTCTCTTAAAATCCCTGTTGGGTCTGGGCGCATCGTTTATGGTCTGCGGCCTCCTCATCGGATTGCCACTCCAGACCTGTATTCTGATGGCTTTTTTCGTCGTCTTCAGCAAAATCTGCTTCCACAGTTTTTTGTTGTGGAGAGCCCAGCGAACAGGCAAAAGAACTTATAACGAAAACAAACCTACGCCTAGGATTTGGATTCTCATATTCGCGTTGCTGCTCTGCGCCTATGGGCTTCCTTTGATAAACCTGAGCCTCAGCGAGACCATTTTTTATATTTTGATGGTTCCCGTGATCATCTTTGGTCTGGCAGGAAGCATATATCTTTGGAGATTTCAGGGATACCGCCGGATTTACAAGGATCTGCTATCGGATAACAACATCTTCTTCGGCTATAACGATGCGGTCAAACAGGCCAATATCGACACTTATCAAAAAAAGCAGCTTGACAGCTCCGTCAAAGTCAGCAGCAATAAAACAGGCTATGGATATCTTCACGAGCTCTTTGTAAAGCGCCACCGCAAGCTGCTGACTCGGTCTGCAAGGAATTTCTCCATCGGTATCTTTGTAATCCTCGTCAGCGTCGTGATCATGATTTACTTCAGTCCGGGAGCTGCAGTCAAAGCCAACAGGATGCTGCTGAACTCCCTGCCCCTGGCTCTGATGTTCATGTATTTCATCAATCGCGGCCAATATGTGACGCAGGCCATGTTCATGAACTGCGATCACAGCATGCTCACCTATCGGTTCTTCCGTCAGCCAGAGGCCGTACTGCAGTTGTTCCGGCAAAGGCTGCGCACATTAGTGGCTATCAACCTGCTGCCCGCCTCTTTGATCGCCCTGGGTCTGCCTTTGGTGCTGTATCTGTCAGGAGGCACTGATAATCCGCTCAACTACCTCGTGCTGTTTCTTTCCATACTATCCATGTCGGTGTTCTTTTCTGTCCACCACCTGGTCATGTATTACCTGTTACAGCCATACAACGTAGAACTGCAGACAAAAAGCGTTACATATGGGATTGTCAACTACATCACTTATCTCATCCCCTTTGCTTTCATGTACATCAAATTGCCCACCATCGTTTTTGGCTCCTGCATGGTAGGTTTTGCAATATTGTATGTCTTCCTCTCACTGATTTTCGCATATAAGCATGCGCCGAAGACATTTAAGCTGAGATAGTCACCCTGGGCGCGTGAAAACGACGCAATCAAAAAACGAGGACAAGAGATCGCACTGCAGACTCCTGTCCTCGTTTTTCATGTACCGCTTTATCAGCTGAATAGCAATCTAGTCAGCTCTTCTGGTTGTAATATCTTAGTTTTTGCCATTTTAAAATCGGCTATGTTCCTGGTGACGATGCACCATGCACCTGCTTTGGCTGCAATTTCATCTAACACAGCATCTTCGTAATCGCTTACCTTTGAAGCCAATGCGTTGATACAGTCCTCTGCATTGACCTCAATAACAGTAACTGCGGCAAGCAGCAAACTCAATAAATTTCGGGTTTGCTCGTGATCTCTCAAGTATTTCCGCGTCAAGTAGTAAATATCTGTAACGGTACTGGCTGAAATGCACAAAGTGATACCTACATAGGGTGCTTGCAGAAGGATTTTTTCCGCCGCTTCATTCCAAGGTGGTCTGCCTGCCATCGCATCAAGTATCACATTGGTATCTACAACAACCCTCATCTATTGTCTTGCCAGTCTTTCTTCTCTGGCTTCCTCCAATGTGACATCTGGCGGAAGGACCCCAAAGAGAGATCGCACTGCTGCTTCTCTCTCTATAAATGGATTGGAAAGCTTTGCGACCACCTTTCCATTCTTGGTAATCAAAACGTCCTCCCTCTCGCAAAGCTCCAGATATTTTCCCAAATTCTGCTTCAACTCCGTCGCTGTAATTGACATATCATCGCCTCCTATCGTACAAATAGTTTATCATATCCGTACGATATTTTCAACTAAATCGCACAAAGTATATCTACATCTTGGACAGTTCGCTCTTCATCCACAGCATGGCGCCCACAGCGCTGTCGATCAGGAACATGTCTCTGTCGATGACGTCCATCAGCTCGCCGATGGTATCCATGGCATAACCGAAAGGCATGGCATTCTGGTCCAGATCCTCGTCAGTCAGCTCCTCCATCATCAATTTTTTCAGATCAGGATTTCTCCTCGCCAGCAGCTTCAGATATTTACGCGCTTTGCTGTAGTCGTCCACCTTGTAATAAAGCAGAATCAGAGGAAAAAGCATGCTGGCATTTTCCTCATCGTAAGCAGCAAGGAGATCCTCTGCGGAGGCGACGTCTTCCATAAACGCATGGAGAGCCATCAGATCATAGCGGATACCCATGTTGTCATTGTGGTTCAGTCTGATGATGTTAGCGCCGACGCGAATCGCCGCCCGGTACTTGCCCAGACCGATCAAATCATCCATATACGTAGCCAGCGCACGGATATACGGTCTGGTTTCCAGGATTCCATAAAAATGCCCGATACTTTCCTCGTCAAAATAGCCTTCGTCCTCCAAATGTTTCTCTGTCTTATTGATCAGCTTTTCGAGGCGCTTCTTTGATTCTTCCGGCGTGATGTCCATCAGATCGATCAAAAGCAGCTCCGCATCGGTGCAGTAGGGATCGATGGTCAACGCCTTCTGGGCATTTTTCCGCGCCACTTTGATGTCTTCCGCCTCCATCGCCAGATCCAGATAGTACCACTGATCCTTTTCCACCGGACCGTCTGCCGCAATCCTGGCGTTATACTGCTGCATAAACTCATCGATCTTTTCCTTGGTCTCTTCTTCGGATAGTTTTCCAAACTGGTTCATAAACTTCTCCAGTTCTCTAAACACTTTTTCTGTATCTCTGCTCATTATTTTTTCCTCTCTTTGATTATCTATCAAATTACAAAATCATTCTCTCAATAGCCGCCGCGGGTGCCAGAGTTTTGATATAACCTTCCATCTGGTCGAGACAGCATTCTACCCTTGAAACCGGCAGTCCCTCGGGCGCGAAGACCATGTAGACAGCATGAAGGGTCTCGTCTGTCAGACAGGTGCGCGTATCGGGACCGGAAATCATGGTCAGAATCACGCCACCGTCATCCTTTCCCGTCAGGTCTCCAATATAGCTGTGCTTTTCGCGGCCGCCCATGCCTTCAAAGGGCGTCTCCTCCCTCGCTTCAAACAGGACCAGGGCGCCCTCGATCTTGTCCCCGTCGTGGGTACCGGTCAGCATGCGTGTCTTTAATTCCGTCAGAAATGCCACCTGGTTGATAGGATTGTACTCTGGAAAAGGGCGGTCTTTTAACAAAAAACTTTCCAATTGCGCCATGACGGGATAGGTCTTCTTGTGTTTCCGAAAATAACGGAAATAAGGGTCGTCCGAAAACTCCGCTTTGCGGTCGTAAGTCTCCGCCTGGCTTTTGATGGCGGCAAGTTCTTGATCCCGCATTGCGGCAAAGCCGTCAAGATCCCATGCCGACCGGTCCGGATACTGCACGTCCAGGATGCCAAAGGGGATGTCCCTGCCAGCTAAGGATTGATCCTTGTAGATTTCTATCATTTAGTGTGCCTCCTGTTTTATCTATCTCTTACGTCTAACTATGCGGTTAATATTTTTTCATATTCTTTTCTTTTGCTCCATAACACCGGCTTAATATCATACTCTATCAATGCTGTGATCGCATCTTGCGAGATTTTCTTTTCTTCATCCTGTATAAAGGTGAGAAGCCGCGTTTCTTCTTTTCTAGCTTCTGATATGTCACCCCATGTGAATAAAATACTGCGGGTGTATTCTGTAGTAAGATGATTTACGACTTTGATAATCCGCTCTGGTGCTTGTTTTGACTTTGGAATCACGAAATCATAATTCGTTGGCAGCTTGCTTTTGCCAATAAACGATACGTCAGAAATGTATCGTATTTCTGTTTGATCTAAATACTGTTGAACATCCTCTAAAAATAGTGATTTAATATTTGGCTGTGCCAAATAAAACAAATCCCCGATTTTTTGTATACATTGCGCCATCATATGCTTTTTCATCGGAAGTTCTGATGGTTTTCCGGACACAAAGAGTTCATGATCTTCAGTTTCCGAAATCCCGTGAGCATTAAGAATTTGATGATATATCGCTGTCCTCTTTGAACTGGAGAAGATATTAAGTCCCGATAATTCTAAATCCGAAATGGTATACCGGTTGTCTGAAATTCTGAAATCATTTCCATCTTTCCAGATATATACTTCTATCAGATCATTATGCCTGTCTAGAAACGGAAGCGTAAACCGGTATATCCCTGGCAGCACTTCGTGCTGATAAACATTTTCTTTTATCCAATCTATGTAGTTATCTTTGAAGTTAATATCATTACTCATTTTAATCACCTATATTAGCAGCTGTATTTGTGAGAGCTGAATATTACAGTACTTACAAAACTCAATAAAATATTCTCTAAAAGAACTGCACTTTGCAAAATGAAAGCTCCCACTACTGCCTAAATCGAACGCCCATGAATCTCCATATCCTTCTTTATAAATATGAATATGGTTTCTAGATGTTTTACTGCCATCCGGATTGATATGAGGTGCTGAATCAATATCTAATCTGACTAAAGGTACGACAAGAAAGCGATTCTGCAACGTGAATTTCTTTAGTTCTATTATACCACTTCTATTTACATCTAAGTAAAAATTCTCCCTCTTTTCAGCACTATGAAGTTTAAAATGAACCCTCTCTCCATTCCCAGGCATCATGACTTCCTTTTCTTCAAAGTACTTGTCCATATTTAAAAGAGCAGAAAACTCTTCGTCTGTGATTTGCGTATTATTTCTCATATTGATCAAAACTCCTCATTTCTAACAATGTTAATACTCTTATTTGTCCTCTTGCATACTCTCCTTAAAACCACGTTCCTTTAATATCTCTATCAGCGTTTTCAGCAGTTTGTCTTCAGTGCTCCAAATTGCCTCCATCATCCCACCGCCACCGGCACCGATGCCGTCTACATAGACCGCCTCTTCATCACCAGTGACCGCTACAGTAAGACTGGTAAATCCGCTTGTCCTCATATAATATCGTTCAAATACGAATATGACCACGCCTACGCCGTCCTGCACATGATGGACTTCCGCCCTCAAATCAGGTGGTATTTTTCCTCTTTCTAACATTTCTGTTTTGATAAGCTCCGCAGTTTCAATCACACTGCCTGCTCCCGCCATACAAATCTCTGCCATTACACCCTCTCCTTTCCGACTACCACTCTGCCCTGGTCGTCAATACCGATCACTTTTTCCCCTTTTTTCCGCAGTTCTCTCACATAGGTCAAAATCTCCTGGTCAATCACTTCTCCAGGACAGACGATGGGGATTCCGGGTGGATAGGGTATAATCGATGATGCCGAGATTCTGCCCGCCGCTTCTTCCAGCTGAATGCGCTCCTTATGCTTCGGCAAAGGTTTCTGCACCAGTTTTTTCTGGGGCAACCGCTGTTTTGCCGGTGCAGAGTTTATCGCTATTTGGCGATTGGAGGCGATTTCCCGCAGAGCAGACAGCAATCTGTCGAAGTCGCATCGTTTATTGCCGATTCCTGTCATACACATGACGATATTCCCTGTCACCAGCTCGACGAAGATATTCCGCTCCATCAAAAGTGCCTCCAGCTCCAAGCCGTCGATGCCATAGGCGCTCATGTCCAGGTTGATCTTCGTATGGTCGAGAAGGGGATGTTTCATCACCCGCAGTCCCTTGATCGCTGCAGCCCCTTGATAAAAATACTGTAAATTTTCCTCCCACTGGCGGATCAAATCTTCTCCTTTTTGTTCCAACAGATCCGCATTGATGTCCAGAGACGCCATCAGAAGATAAGACGGGCTGGTGCTCTCAATCAATTGCAGCTTATCTTCAAAGACATATTTGTCAACTTTGTCCGAACAGAGGTTGACAATAGCGCTCTGGGTGTAAGAGGCTAATGTCTTGTGAATACTGTTGATGACGATGTCTGCACCCAGGTTTTCTGCGGCTTTGGCGCTGTCCTCTATATACTGGTCAAAAAATTTCAGATGGGCGCCGTGGGCCTGATCGACGATGAGAATCTTGCCTGCATCATGAACGATCCTGGCGATGGCTTTGATATCGCTGCAAACGCCGTAATAGTTTGGGCTGGGCAGAATCACTGCGCTGCAGCATGGGTGCTCTGACAGGCAGCGGCGGATCTCTTCTGCTGTGATTTCTCCCGAAATCCCATAGTCCGCAATCAATTCCGGGTAAGCATACACGGGCTGCGCGCCTGCCATAGAAGCCCCGTTGAAAATCGACTTGTGGCAGTTCCGCGCGAGGATCAGCTCTCCGCCCTTTGGTACGCAGGTCAGGATCGCCGCAATCAGACCCGCACTGCTGCCGTTAATCAAAAGATAACTTTCCTCAGCTCCATACAACCTGCGGTAACGTTCCATGGTCTCTTTGATAATGCCTTCTGTCTGAAAGAGATTGTCCGCTCCGGGAATCTCTGTGATATCGCAGTCCATCATCTGGTCCAAAAACCTGCCGTATCCATTTTCGCGATAGATTGCCGCCCCTTTATGCCCCGGCATGTGAAAGGATATGGGTTCATGGGCCGCATGATCTAACAAAAACTGGCAGACGCCTTTCTTTTCCATGTTCTTCTCCCTAAAATTTATCAACTGTGGTATACTTATACTTATTCTAACATTTATTCGGGGAGGAAGAAAGCATTAAATGTCATCTCATTTTCGTGAAATCACTTGTAAACAGGCGCTAAACAAACTACACAGCCGCAGGCTGCCTTATAGCTGGGATCTGAACATCTATCGCGGCTGCGCACACAAGTGCGAATACTGTTTCGCCCTATATACCCAGGACTACATGCCCGATAATGACTTTTTTGACACCATCTACATCAAAACCAATGTCGTCGAACAGCTTGAGAAACAGCTTGCCAGTCCTTCCTGGAAACGAGAAATCGTTAACATCGGCGGCGTCACCGACAGCTATCAGCCCATCGAAAAAGAGCGCAAAATGATGCCGGATATCTTGAAGCTGTTGATCAAGTACAAGACGCCCTGCATCATCTCCACCAAATCCGATCTGATTCTGCGTGACTTTGACCTGATTGCGGAGCTTGCCAGTATCACCTATGTCAATGTAGCGGCGACCATCACCTGCATGGATGAAAACATAAGAAGGAAGATTGAGCCGGGCGGCGTCCCGTCACTCAGAAGGTTTCAAATGCTCAAAGAATTTGCAAATACAGACGTGTCCCGAGGCCTTCACATGATGCCGATCATCCCCTATCTGACCGACTCAGACGAGAATCTGAATGCCCTTTATTCTCACGGTGAAGATGCGAAAGTTTCCTACGCCCTGCCCGGCCTTCTCGGTCTTCGCGGACGGACGAGGCGCTCTTTTTTTGATTTTATCAGATTAGAGTATCCCAGATTGGATCCGATCTTTCGCGATTTATATAGAGAGGGGCGGCTGGATCAGGAATATCGGACGGCGTTCTACAAACGCCTCGCAAAAATCAAAAAGGCACACACCCTCTCCCACAACTATATGCCGCCAAAGAAGGACGAGGGCGTACAGCTCTCCCTGTTTTAGAAAGGACCTGACACATGGCAAAGAAAAACACGAGAAATACCAAGGGCAAGATCATCTCCGCCGCCTGGAAGCTGTTCTATGACCAGGGCTATGACGATACCACGGTGGATGAAATCGTGGATGAATCCGGCACGTCAAAGGGGTCGTTCTATCACTATTTCGATGGAAAGGACGCCCTGCTCTCCTCCCTCTCCTTCCTCTTCGATGAAAAATATGAGGAATTAAAAGAGACACTGCAAGAAGACGACAGCGCCATTGATCAATTGATTTACCTCAATCAGGAGTTGTTTTTGATGATAGAGAATTCCATCTCTGTGGATCTGCTGGCTCGTCTCTTCTCTTCCCAGCTCATCACCAGGGGCGACCGCCACCTCCTCGACCAGGACCGCACCTACTATAAACTGCTGCGGAAAATCTTGCAGGAAGGCCAGCAGAAGGGCGAGCTGCGCCGGGATCTTTCCATCAACGAGATCATCAAAACCTACGCCATGCTGGAGCGGGGGCTGATGTACGACTGGTGCCTGTGCAACGGTGACTATTCCTTAGCGCAGTATGCGAAACGCGTCCTGCCTATGATGCTGGAGATCTACAGGAACTCAACTGATGACTAAAAATCAGCTAAATTTGACAGGCTCACTACATAATGATATGATAAGTATAATCTATTCATAGTGAAAAGGCACACAATAGGATTTAAGACTTTCAAGTCACTTTAGAAATAAAGTGGCTTTTTTGTTGGAGAATTGGGAAAGGGATGGAAAAAATGAAGACCATAAATATCGGCATCGGCTTTGTAACTGGTCGAAAGAACTTTAAAACAGTGCTCCGCTCTTATCTGAACAGCTTGAAGGAGTACCCCCTGCCCAATCGCAAAAAATACAAATTCCATCTTTTCATCGCATACGATCTGGCGTATTGCTCAACAGAGGTGCACGATTATATGATTACCGAAAAAGACCTGTTGTCCACCGTGGATTCCGTCATCTATATTGATGGCCCCGCCATTGCTGATGCAGTGGCAGAGCTTACTACAAAAAAGGCCGCCACCATCGGCGAACTAAAATTAATCTTTGGCGAAGGTTATGCAATGAAACGCAATGCGGTGCTGTACTTTGCTCTGAAAAATGACATGGACAGCTTGATCTTTCTGGACGACGACGAGTACCCCATTGCCAACCTTCGTGCCGGAGGCCTTTTGACGTGGAAGGGCCAATCGGTTCTGGCCACCCACGTGGAAAACATCCAGCTGGCAGACATGACCCACGGCTACCACTGCGGCTACATTTCCCCAATACCTGCCATCGCCTTCAACGAGGAGTTCTCTGAAAGCGACTTTCACCTGTTCATCGAAGCCATCAGCAACGACATTATCAGCTGGGATTCCATCAAAGAAAAAATGGCTGACGGAGGGATTACCTACGCCAGCCCAGATGTAATCAGACGAAAAAAGGTCCAAATGGTACGAGAAGTCGGAGGAATGAAATTCATCTCAGGTGCAAACCTGGGGTTCAACCTGGACGGTCCCGCAAAATTATTCCCATTCTATAATCCTCCGGGTGCCAGAGGAGAAGACACCTTCCTCAGCACCTGCATCGCAGAATGCCGGGTTCGCAAGGTTCCCTGTTACACATTTCACGACGGTTTCCTCGCCTATCCCCAGTTGCTGTCAGGCACCCTGCCCAACCAACTTCAGAATATCGACATCTCTGCTCCCTCCAACTACAGGCGATTCCTTAAGGCCGCAATCGGCTGGATTCGGTACAAACCCCTTCTGCTTTTAATCACCCACGGCGAAGATTATGAGGCTAGAATGAGTCAGATCAAAGAGGATCTGACCTCTGTAATGCCAAAGCTTTGCGCCTACTTCCAAAACGAAGACTTTCTGGTTCTGCTGAAAGAACTGGAATTTTACGATGCCCACGTATATGAACATCTGCGTGACTTTGAACACACAAAAGAGATCTGGCTAAACATCGTATCCTCTCTGACAAAATAAGGTTTTTAGATTCCTTTTAGCATGTTCTCTATATCGCCAAGGGTTACGTCCATTTTCTTGCAGATTTTCTCGAGCGTCATGCCCTGGCTCTGGAATCTCTCAACAACGGACTTCATGCTTTCTCCCACCTCGATCAGATGGTTGTCCAGATCATAAAACCGAAGGACCCGCTGGCCCCAAGGGCACTCCCTGACCTCGTGGAGCAAAGTGACGTCATCACGAGTCATCACCTTTTTCACAAGCCCGTCAAAATCCCTATCTTCAAAATACAGCTCACAGTTGTTTTCCTTGTCCTTTATCTCCTCTTCTGGAATCCCAGTGAGCCAGCTGAAACTTTGCTGTAGGTTCAGTCCACAGTCAAAACCGATGTTCAAGCCAAAATCTGCAATCACTTTGAGGCCGAATAGCTCCTCATAAAAAGCTCTGGCTTTCGCCACGTCCTTTACTGCAAGTAAGCAACCAAATATCATATATATATCCTCCCTTTGTTTTTTGTCATCTTATCACTTTCCCCTGGTTTGGGATAGGAAAAAGACGACATTCTCAAGGGCTTCTTTTGGTGTCATAGAATGATATCGTCTAAAATCCGCAATGAGATGAGACTGATCTGTGTAGCCATACTTGCAGACCATGTCCAAATAGTTGGTTTCCCCTTTTAAAAGCATCTCCTGCCAAAGGCACTGATAACGGACCAGGCTCATTGCCTGCTTTGGCGAAACCCCCATGACCCTTTGAAAGATTCTCTGCGTCTGCCTCTGGCTGTAGCCCAGATGCTGCGTTAACTGCCTCAATGTGCTTTTTCCCTTTCGCTTCAGCATAAACTCCACACCATTGAAAAACGGTGCGTTCAATCTGCTCACATCGAATTGTTCTTCTAAGTACGCTTCTGCAACAGCTATTCTGGCTTTGAAATCCCCCTGTGCAAAAATCCTTTCACAAAGTTCCTCCATTCCAGGGAAAATCTCCCTTGGGTCCAGTGCCTGATTCAACGTGCCTTCCATAGGAAATCTGGTAATCAGGTTCATGGTCCAAAAGTGGAAGCGAATTGCAAAGAGTGAAACGTCTCGATCTGCCTCATCCCATTGATCTATGTCGTAAGTATCATTCATTCCTAAAAACATCATCTGGTAAACGCCCCGGGTGTTGTTCTTAATAAACAGCAAATCATAGCAGGTATCGGGAATGAGCAAGGTGTTTCCATATATAAATGATTCATTGGGGTTGAAATCACAAGTCGATCCCCAGAAACATCGGATATAGGGCTGAAACCTGGCAGATGCCGCAATATTGACATAGGTTGGATCAGAAATATGTGGGTTTGCAACGGCTGGTCTGTACCAATTGTGAAAATCAAGTTTGGCCATGGTCATCTTCCTTTCTATTACCAAAATTATATATGATTGGAAGAAGATGCACAACTAACAGATGCTGCCTATTTTTCATGCGGACCACCCAAAGTATCTAAAAATAATCCTTGCATTCTCATGTAAATTAACATATGGTTATAGAAACAAGCTAAGAAAGGATCTATCCCCATGAAAATCGACCGCCTGATCGGAATCCTATCCATCCTGCTGCAGCAGGAGAAAGTTACAGCACCTTATCTGGCTGAGAAATTCGAAGTTTCCCGGCGCACCATAAACAGAGACATCGAGGACCTATGCATGGCAGGGATTCCCTTGGTCACCAGGCAGGGGCGAGATGGCGGCATCTCTATCATGGACGGTTATCGCATGGAACGTACCCTGCTGACCTCAGGCGACATGAAGTCTATCCTGGCTGGCCTGCGAAGCCTGGACAGCATCAGCGGTACTAATCGCTATCAACAGCTGATGGAAAAGCTGTCCTCTGGCAGTTCAGAAGTTCTCACCTCCAACGATCATATCCTTATCGACCTGTCCTCACAGCAAAAATCTTCCCTAGCCCCGAAAATTGCGTTAGTACAGGATGCCATTGAACAGAATCTGAGGATTGATTTCACCTACCACTCCCCAAAGGGAGAAATGCGTCGGTCCGTGGAACCATATTTTTTGGTATTTTATTGGTCTTCTTGGTATGTATGGGCATATTGTCTTGTCAAAGAGGACTTCAGACTGTTCAAACTGAGCCGGATCACAGCCCTTGCCAAAACATCAACCACTTTCGTGCCTCGCAAAGCGCCCGCACCAGACTTATCCAGTGACAAAGTCTTCCCGTCCACAATACAGACAAAGGTATACTTTGAACCAGAAATGAAATGGCGTCTCATTGAAGACTTCGGATTGGACAATATCATCCCCCTGCCCGACGGCAGATTGGCAGTTTCCTTCAAAGCCTTTGACAAAAACAGCCTGTTCAGCTGGATTCTTGGCTTTGGCAATCAGGCTGAATTGGCAGAGCCTGCTGAACTGCGCAAAGAACTAGCCAACCTTGCAGAAGAAATCAGTAAGAAAAACCGTAATCGGTGACACACTGATGTCATGTTCTAAGTGATATGATCTACCTATCAAAAGAAAGATAGGAGATAAATTATGAACTACGAAATCGTAAATTTAGAAGAGAAAAAGGTAATCGGTCTGATTGCCAGAACCAACAACAATTCCCCAGAGATGGGAACTATCATCGGCGGGCTGTGGACTAAGTTCTACGAAGAAGGCGTTTACGCTTCCATCCCTGCCAAGAAAACAAACAAAGCTCTGGGCATTTACACCGACTACGAAGGCGGTGCTATGGACGACTACAGCATCATGGTTGCCTGTGAGGTCACAGAAACGAAAGAGCTTCCCCACAGCACAGTGTCCAAGACCATTCCTGCTGGCAGATATGCCAAATTTATCGTCAAAGGCGATATGCGCACTGCTGTAGCAAACTGCTGGATGGAAATATGGTCCATGGACCTGCCCCGTTCTTTCGTCAGTGACTTTGAAGAATATCAGGATGACTGCATGGACGGTGACGCGGAAATCCATATCTACGTCGGATTGAAAAAATAATATTTTTAGTATGACAAATCATCTAACTAATAAGCATTGAAATTTCAGTGCTTATTTTTATTTTATCCGTCAATAGTTTAGACTTTATTCTGTATTTCAGTCTAATTCTGTTTGTGTTACAATGGATTCTGATTGAAAGGAGAACGTTCATTATGAATACATCACAAGTCTGCATTATGATAGCAATCGTCGTCTACCTGCTTTTCGTTCTTGGCGTAGGCGTCTATTTTTCAAAGAAGAACAACAATGTCGGTGATTTTTATCTCGGCGGCAGAAAGCTGGGTCCCTTTGTCACCGCCATGAGTGCCGAAGCCTCAGATATGAGCAGCTGGCTTCTGATGGGGCTGCCCGGCGTCGCTTACCTTACGGGAATCGCTGACGCTGCCTGGACCGCAATCGGACTGGCTCTGGGGACCTATATCAACTGGCTCATCGTTGCCAAGCGGATCCGCACCTATTCTCATCATATCGATGCGATTACGATTCCGGATTTTTTCTCGAAGCGTTATCACGACGAGAAAAACGTCCTCAACGCCATTGCAGCCGTCATCATCATCCTGTTCTTCATTCCCTATACGGCATCCGGTTTTGCTGCCTGCGGAAAACTCTTCGGCAGCCTCTTTGGTGTCGATTACTTCTGGGCCATGGTCATCAGCGCCATTGTCATCGTAGGTTATACGACGCTGGGCGGCTTCCTTGCAGCCAGCACCACCGATCTGATCCAGAGTATCGTCATGTCAATTGCTCTGATCGTGGTACTAGGTTTCGGGATCAATGCCGCAGGAGGCTGGAGCGCGGTCGTGGATAACGCCAACGCGCTGCCGGGATATCTCAATCTGAGTCAGACCTATGATCCTGCGTCTGGCAGTGCATCCCCTTACGGTCTTCTATCAAAATGTTCCATGCTGGCCTGGGGACTCGGTTACTTCGGCATGCCCCATATCCTGCTTCGCTTCATGGCCATCGAGGACAAGGAAAAGCTGAAACTTTCCAGAAGAATTGCCACCATATGGGTTCTGATTTCTCTGGCGGTTGCCATCACCATCGGCGTCGTCGGCTACGGGATGACCCAGGCCGGCGCAGTAGAATACCTCGACGGCTCTAACTCAGAGACTATCATCGTGCGGATTGCAGGACTGATCAGCCAGCACGGCGCTCTGGCCGCCCTCGTCGCCGGCGTCATCTTAGCGGGTATTCTGGCTGCTACCATGTCAACCTCTGACTCCCAGCTTCTGGCAGCCTCCTCCAGCGTATCACAGAACATCTTTAGGGGTTTTCTCAAAATCAATATGAGTGAAAAGAAGTCCATGCTGACGGCAAGATGTACGGTCATCGTAATCTCTGTCATTGCAGTGCTTTTCGCTTCCAACCCGAACAGCTCCGTTTTTGAAATCGTCTCTTTTGCCTGGGCAGGTTTTGGGGCCACCTTCGGTCCTGTCATGCTCTGCGCCCTTTTCTGGAAACGCTCTAACAAGCAGGGTGCCATTGCGGGCATGGTAATCGGCGCAGTGATGATCTTTGTCTGGAAATACGCGGTCAAACCGCTGGGCGGCGCTTTCGGCATTTACGAACTGCTGCCCGCCTTCTTGGTGGCTCTCGCTGTCAACATCATCGTCAGCCTGGTCACAAAGGCTCCAACAGGAGAGGTTGAAAAAGAATATGAATCATATGCTTCAGAGATGCGCAAGTAGACATATGAAACAAAAATCAGAGTAGAAAGCTCCATTTCTACTCTGATTTTTATGTTTGCTATATGTAATTATTCCTTTGCGACGGTGCAGATGCCAGAGGCAGAATCATCAATCGCTGTACGTTTCATAATATTGCCGCGCCTCGTCCTCTTCCAGCCCGAACCGCAATATTAGCTTTTCAATAATCGTCTCCCGAGGCCTTCCATCTTCTATATAGTCCTGCACGAATGCGGCGATTCCTTGCTCCTTACCCTCTTTCTCCGCCAGCATGATTCTGGTAGCCAGGTCATGTTCTGCCATCTCTTTCCGAAACAAAAGGTCCTGCAGGCTTTCGTCTTCTGTAATTTCTTTAAATACCTGTTCTGACATTAAAATCGCCTCCTCCCCCGTGTCCAGCAATTTACTCACATATAATTTTCGCCTTTTGCCAACGAAGAGTTCACCATTCTCGCCCCGTAGATCAGTGTCCTTTTCCACGTTAAACTGTTCGCCTTTTGCCGAACGCGCCTTGACATCCATGACCGTCCCTTTGTCTCCCAGACGAAAGCCTTTATGTACGGTATTAACGATTTTCACGCCAGTTATGGGGTCTTTTCCACGTTCCAAAACTAAGTTCAGCAAAGAAAGTAACGCTTTATTTGATTCCTTTACTTTATCTGTTCAATACAGCCGTTCTTGATCGCCTCAATATTCTCTGTCAGCTTCTCTCTCGGCCAGTCCCACCACTGCAGGTCCAGCAGTTTTTTAATGGTATCTTCTGAAAAACGCTTTTTTATCGGTCTGGCCGGTACCCCGCCGACAATCGTGTAAGGCGGGACATCTTTTGTCACCACTGCCCGCGTTCCGATGATAGCGCCGTCTCCGATG
>UMIU01007808.1_pt1 | contig 15659 bp, 18 predicted proteins | sample 1965871 | NCBI WGS metagenome assembly UMIU01 (sample SAMEA4836132, study PRJEB28245) | human gut metagenome | biome: gut microbiome; material: fecal sample | place: Denmark | collected 2008
GCATATTTTGACGTAGGATCTGGATTAGTAAGCCTACCCCAGCCGGCTTCACCAAAATGATACATCTGCGAAACGGAATAGGTATCATAAGTCCAACCAGTACGCAGCCACCAAGGAGTATCAATGGCACGGATGGGAGATTTCGGCAGCATAGTTGCTTCGTCGTAAGACAATGGCCAGACATGATAATCACCAGTCAGTGTACCGTCGCTGATGCCGGTGTCATGGTTACGTGTCATACCATCCAGTTGCCTGCGAGGTAGGATGATAGCTTTTTCACTCGCATCCAAATCATTGTAATAGTTATCCAGTTTCTTTTGCAACAGGCTGCCATCGTAGAGACTGCTAGCTGCTTCGCCCCGGCTGACGTCGGTGTCGTAGTCGGTGACAAATAACCCTTTTTCTGAGAGCAGAGTCATGGTTCCATTTCTTGGATGAATGCCTTGAAGGTTCAGACCAATGACCCACCATTCTTTTTCGGCAAACTCAACTTTCTCGTAGAGTTGAATACCTGGCAGGTTGACCTCATTGGCGGGCTCATCAGCATAGACCGTGACAGAGAGGAATAGAGCAGATAGTATCATGCATAAGCAGAGCCCCAGGATCAGCATTGGCCGAATTTTTTGTTGTTCTTTCATAATCATTTTCTCCTTTTGAGATTGCAGTATTACTGTTAGAAGATTATACAAAAAAAGTGTGGGGGGGGGGCAATACTATCAGCGCAAGCCGTGCTTTAACTGCGTGAACCGTTAAAATTTTAATAAATTTACAACGAAATGCAGCGCCCAAAAAGCTAAAAACGACGAAAAACATTTCTAATTAAAATGCTTTTTGCCGTTTTTTTGTACAGTAGTCATTCTGCCGTCCTATTTCTTTTCTTTTCCCCTGGCTTCTTCCAAATAATTGTACAGTGTGAATTTTGAGATATCCAGAAGCTCGCAGACAGTCTGGCCGGATTTCTGAATCATGAACACGCCCCGTTCATCGAGGAATCGCAGGAGCTTGATCTTGGCTTCTTTGTTCATCTTGTCCGGCGGCATGCCGATCTGGGCAAGGCCTTCGGCGATGAGGCTGTCCATCAGGCCGTGAATGGAAGTGACGGGCCTGTCAAATTCGTCGTCACTGGCAAGGCGGTTGGTTTCAAAATATTTGTTATCGGACATGCCTTTGATGGCGTTTTCCAGCGCGACCAGATCTGTGATATCCTGGTTGATGCACATGGAACTATTGAGAATGCCGTCCTCATCGAAGAAATTGACCGTAGAGGAGCGCACCATGCGCCCGTCGGCGGTGTGGGTAATATAGCGGACCTTTTCCATGGCGTGGGTCTCCCGCTTCATGTAGCGCAGGAAGGACTGGGTCGGTCCGTCTCCAATACGACGCCCCGTTACGTGGCCGTTCACGATGTATACGATGGTGTGGTCGATATCGCCCGAAAAGTCGTGGACGACGACTTCTGTGTTGGGGCCAAATTGTGCGGCGATCAAATCGGCTACCTGCTTTAGCTGCTTTTCATTCTTTATCATGTATCGTCTCCTGATTTCCCCCTTAGACCGTAAGGGCACTTTCCAAAAATAACATCTTCATTATATCAAGTTTTGATTCGCATTGCAACTATATATCAAACAAAAAGTTATATTATCAAAATAAAAATTTGAGAGCAAAAACGGCTCGATTCTGTGCACACTTGCTGTTTCGCACATAACAGTGCAAAAGTATTCAAACAAAAAGTTTTTGATTCTAAAAAATAATTTGACCAGGGACGGCAAAAGTGATATTCTTTAACTAGATAATAGTTGTAAAAACGGGAGGGCACGCAAATGGTATTTAGAAATTTTGAGGAGCTGGAGGGTTCGTTTCACGCATCCTCCCAAAAGACCGTCGTCGTAGCAGCCGCACAGGATAAATCCGCTTTGACGGCAGTCAATGCATGCCGCAAAGACGGGCTGATTGACGCGATCCTTGTGGGCGACGAGAAACAGATCAGAGAGGAAATCAAACACTTCCACGGCGAGATGGACGACGCGCCCATTGTCCACGCTGAAACTTTGGAAGAGGCGGCAAAGAAAGCCTGCCTCTGCGTCCGTGACGGCAAGGCGGATTTTATTCTAAAGGGAAAGATCGATACGGGGATTTTGCTCAAAGCGGTGGTGGCAGAGGAGAACGGCCTGCGTACCGGCAAGCTGATGAGCCATCTGGCGTTTTTGAAAATTCCCAACTACCATAAGATCATCGTGCTGACGGACAGCGGCATGGTGCTGTATCCGACATTGGAACAGAAAAAAGAAATCATCGAAAATGCAGTGGAGAACCTGCGCAACATGGGTTATGACGAGCCGAAGGTGGGAATTCTGGCTGCCGTGGAGAAGGTCAATCCCAAACAGCCGGAGACGGTGGATGCTGCAGAACTGACAGAGATGTACAGGCGCGGCGAAATTAAGGACTGCATTGTGGAAGGACCTTTGTCTTACGATATTTTGATGAGCAGAGAATCGGCTCATAAGAAAGGCTTTGACAGCGAACTGGTGGGAAACGCGGATATCCTGGTGGTGCCCAACATGCCTTGTGGCAATATCCTGGGCAAAGCGCTGCTGTTCTCCGCTGAGGCAGATATGGCAGGGCTGATTGTGGGGGCAAAAGCGCCTATCGCATTGACCTCCAGAGGCGCAACAGAAAAAGAAAAACGTCAGTCCCTGCTTTTGGCGGCGGCCTGTGCGAAAGGAGCGAAATAACATGGCAGAATATATCTTAGTAATCAATCCCGGTTCCACCTCCACAAAGGTTGCGATCTGCGATGGAGAGAAGGAACTTGACGTCACGTCCATCGACCACCCGGCAGAGGATCTGAAGGGTTTTAAGGAAATCAACGATCAGCTGGAGTTTCGTAAGGCGGCGGTGCTGGATTACCTCCGGGGGCAGAACCTGGAACTGACAGATCTTTCCGCCATCGCAGCAAGAGGCGGTGTCGTGGGGCAGCTTGACAGCGGCGCCTATCTGGTAGATGAAGCTTTCGCCCGTGCCTCCCGAAATTCTTCGATTCCCCATCCGGCCAATCTCTCTCCGATCATCGCCTATGAGTTAGCGGAGCAGGCTGGAACAGGCATTCATGGATATGTCTACGATGCGGTCTGCGGGTGCGGTGTACCTGATCCGATTTTTACCTATACAGGAGTACCAGAAATCAAGAAACCATTCCTGACCCACGTGCTGAACAGCCGTGCGGTCAGCATCGAACAGGCGAGGAGAGACGGCGTCAAACTGGAAGATACGATTTACATCGTCTGCCACCTGGGCGGCGGTGTTACCTCCAATCTGATCAAAGGCGGCAAGGTTGTGGAATTTGTCGGTGACGACGAAGGCGGATTTTCCCCTGAACGTTCCGGCGGCGTGCCGTGCAGAGAACTGGTCAAATTCTGTTTTCGAAGCGGCCTGACGGAAAAAGAAGTGCAGAAGAAGCTGAAAGGACAAGGCGGCCTGATCGCCTATCTTGGTGTCAACGATCTCAGGGCGGCGGAGAAATTAGCAGAAACGGATCCGCAGGCGAAAACTATCATCGACGCCATGATCATGCAGCTATCGACGGATATCGGTTCGCTTGCCCCGATCGTCTGTGGCAAGGTGGACAAAATCATCCTGACCGGCGGCATGGCGCACTCTGATTATCTGACCAAAGAGATGAAGAAGCGAGTAGCTTTTATCGCTCCCGTCGAAGTGATCCCAGGTACTTTCGAAATGGAAGCCCTGGCGAAAGGCATTCACAGAGTCATCACAGGCCAGGAAGAAGCACATCATATTTAACCTATCAAAAATGGAGCTGACGTTAAATGTCAGCTCTTTTTGCGTGTTTATGCAGGGAGGAGGACCTTTGCACGTCTTGACGAAGCTCGTGGCGGGTGCTATATTGAGAGGAACACTAGGAGGTGACACCATGCAGTTACAGCAATTGGAATATTTCGTCAAAGTAGCAGAACTGGGCAGCCTGAACAAAGCGGCAGAGGTGTTTTATGTGACACAGCCGGCGCTGAGCAAGGCGATTCAGAACCTGGAGCAGGAAATTGGCGCTGAAGTGCTGCGCAGAACCAACAAAGGAGTGTCCATGACCGAAGACGGAAAAAAGCTCTACGAATATGCCAAGGTCATCCTGTCACATGTGGATTTAATCAGAGATATCAAGGCCAAAGATGCACTGCAGACTTTGGCAGTGGCATCCTATCCACTGATTTCCATGTCACGCATCATCGCCGACTTCTATAACCGTCAATCGGACAGGAACGTGACTATCAGACTGAAAGAGGACAGGCTGATGCAGGTCATTGATCACGTGTACGAGGGGAGGGATGAAATCGGTTTTTTGCTGATCAACAACTCCCAGCTGCGGGAAGTAAAGAACACGCTGAAATTTAAGGGACTGTCGTTAGAAATCCTCGGACACGACACCTGGTATGCAAATGTGGGCGAACATAGTCCCTTGTACGACAAAGAACTGGTCACTATGGAGGAGCTGATTCAGTATCCCATCGTCAGGCTTCATGACGACCACTATTCCAATCTGACCAATTATCTGCGTATTGATGGGATTTTGCTCCGGGACAGCCGGAAACACATTTATGTCAGCGATAACGCCGGACTGGTAAATGTGATGCGTCATACAGACGCTTACCGCTTCGGACCGGGTCTGAGCAACCGGGACTTTGCGGATCTCGGCATCAGAAGCATTCCAATCCGAAACTGTGATGTAGATGTGGTGGTGGGATGGATTAAAAAGAAGTCTGCCGCTTTGAGCTTTATTGGGGAAGAATTTGTGCATCTTCTGGAGGAGTGGACAGAGAAAGAACTTGAAAGAAAATAGAAAATGAGATGCTGCCGGGTGCAGATGGTGATCGATACCATTTGTACCCGGTTTTTGATTTATGATTCGACTTGCAAGACATGCGGGGGATTGGCTGGAGGCTGTGGCTGTGACAGACTCCGTTTGCTATAAAAATAAGTTATTACTCAGGTCGGAAAAAAGTGAATTATACAAGTTGATAGAAAATTGATAAAATTCAATTAAACGATGACGAGGCGCCCAAAGTCATGTAAAAGAAAGGATCGATACGATATGAAAGAAATTTTTATAAAGATCAATGAATACATCGAGCAGCACCGCCAGGAGATGATTGACTTATGGGAGGAACTTGTGAACATCGACAGCGGTACTGACAATGCTGCCGGCGTTATGGAAGTCTGTACCCTCTTGCGGAAACGGATGAGTGCCGCGGACATGCAGACGAAAGTCATCGAGAGCGGACCGGCAGGGCCGGTTTTGGTCGGTGAATGGAACAAGGAAGCGGATACTGCACCCATCGTCCTCATCGGCCACATGGATACTGTTTTTTCTGACGGCACGGCAAAGGAAAATCCGTTCCGTATTGACGAGAAAGGCCATGCCCACGGACCAGGCGTGCTGGACATGAAGGCAGGACTGGTCATTGCAATCTATGCAGTCAAAGCGCTGCAGGCTGTGAGCTACGACAAGCATCCTATAAAGTGCATATTTGCCGGAGATGAAGAAAAAATCCATTCGCTGTCCAACGCCAAAGTGATTCTGACAGAGGAGATAAAAAGCGCGGCAGCAGCTTTTAACTTTGAAACCGGCTATATGGATGACGGTCTGGTAGTAGGCAGAAAAGGCGGCGGAATGGCGGTTTTGACGGTACACGGTGTGGCAGCTCATTCTGGGATTGCACCAGAAAAGGGAAGAAGTGCAATTTTGGAGATGTCTCACAAGATCGTGGAGCTGGAAGGGAAAAATGATCTGGAGCGGGGAAAGCTTATCAACTGCGGCGAAATCACTGGAGGTACCAATTCTAACACTATTCCGGGAGAGTGCCAGGTGGTCATCGCCTTCCGCTTCCCATCAGTAGCAATACGTGATGAAATCGTCGCAGATATTCAGGCAGCAGCCGACTGGACCCATGTGGAAGGGACGGAGGCAAAGGCTGAGGTCAAAGCAATGATGGAGTGCATGGAAAGCACGGGCAGCGTATTGGAACTGTTTGAGCATGTAAAGCGAACAGCGCAGGAATGCGGATATGGAGACGTCCACGCCTTTACCGTAGGCGGCGTATCTGATTCAGGAATCGCTGTAACAGAAGGCGTACCGGCGGTCTGTGCCATGGGCGTCAAGGGAGAGGGAAATCATACGGCAAAAGAATTTGCTGTCGTAGATTCCCTGTTCAGCAGGACGCTCTTGGCAGCCAGCTCGATTTATACTCTATAAGGAGGAAAGAACAATGGAAGAGAAAAAAGATAAAATAAAGATTGGAATCGGCGCATGGATTGCCCTGATTTTCTTTATCATCATATTATCCGGTGTATTCAGAACCAGCGATACACCACTGAAAATATTGGATTTGACCAATTTAACAGGAACATTTGGACTGATCGGTGATACAGAGAGCAATTTTATGGGAAGCGGAGGAAGCGGCGCCAAAGATGGTTTCATGGCAGGCCTCAATCTGCTGCCAGGTATCATGCTCTTTTGCGGGCTGCTGGGCGTCTTTGAACAGATGAAAGCCTTTGACGCTTCAGAAATCGTGTTCAGACCGATTCTAAAGCCCCTTCTCGGCATTCCCGGAAGATGCGGCGTCGCTTTTGTCAGCAGCTTTAACGGCTCAGACGTGGCGGCTATCATGACCCGGGACCTCTATGAGGCAGGAGATATCACCGATGACCAGAGAACCATATTTGTATCTTATCAATACGCGGCTTCCGCCTGCATCACCAATACCATTAACTGTGGTGCGCCGATTATCGCTTTTTGTCCCATCGCCCTTGGAGTCATCATCGTCATTGAGTTTGTCTGCAAGCTGATCGGAGCCAACCTGGTTCGTTTGATTCTAAGACTGTCTAACAAGAAGAAAGGAGCGTAAGTCATGAGCGAGAATAAACAATTAACAAAAAAACCGTCCATCATCAGCACGTTCTTAGGGGGCTGCTACAGGGGATTCGAAGTAGGGATCAAAAATATCGTTCCAGCCATGATTTTAGGATATACCCTGGTTTATATCTTACAAGCCACAGGTGTCATGGATTTGCTGGGAAGCGTGCTGTCACCAGTTATGGGCGTCTTCGGACTGCCGGGGGAAGCTGTCGCCGTGCTGATTTCAGCCTTCTTTGCCAAAGCGGCAGGCTGTGGCACAGCAGCCACTATGTATGCCAGCGGCATTCTCACCATGGGTCAGGCGACCATGCTGTTTCCGGCCTGTATCCTCATGGGAACCCTCATTGGTCACTATGCCAGAATCGTGCTGGTGGCCGATGCTGATAAAAAATGGCACGGGCTGCTTCTCGCCGTACCTCTTTTTGACGCAGTGATTTCACTGTTTATGATGAAAATCATTTTGGCCTTTATGGGTATCGAATAGGAGGGATGGACAATGTCAAAACAAATCGCTCTGACCATGCAGCGGGCGGGCATGTTTCTCATCGTGACCGTGATGCTGCTGGATCAATTTGTCTTTCAGATTGAAGAGGCTTTTCTTCTGACCTGCGCCATCATTTCGGCGGTACTTCTGGCCGTCTCCATCACCAGGTTAAAATACATAGAAGTAAAGGAAGAATCTCGTCACGCCGGAAAATAGACGACAAAACAGAGTATAGGATGATTATCCTGTACTCTGTTTTATAGAGGTAATCTGATCCTTCCGTTTACAGATACCAACTTCTTGACCTGCATTCTCTATCTGGGACTGGGATGCAGCGTCATTGCCTTTTTCTGCGCCAACTATTCCATTTCCATCATCGGTGCGACACGCAGATAGCGGATCAAAGAACTGAGTTGCAGTTCTTGCCAGAGATTTGCCGGAAGACGTGTCCGTACAAGCAGAATCCCTTTTGATATGTTATACATAGTTACCCGAAGGCGCCATAAGAGTGAGCCTCCGGGTTTTTGTTTTTTCTGCCGGTTGATGACTAAAATATCACAGTATCGCAAATAATAATAAGAACTTATGAGAAACGAGGGGCTTATTTATGTGGCTTACGATTGCTGTGATTTCGACGCTGTTTATCGGTGTCTCTACTATACTGTCCAAAATCGGCATCAAAGATGCGGACGCCTATGTAACTGGCGCAGTGACAAATTCCGTATTACTGCTGGCCTTTGCCGGCACAGCGCTGTTCACCGGTAAATTTGACCAGATCCCCGATATGGGTATGTGGACCTGGCTTTCCATTGCCGCTTCCGGCGCGGTGCTGTCTGTATCCTGGGTCTTTTACTTTCTCGGCCTCAAAGGCGGCAGTGTCAGTGTCTTTCTTGCCATTCAAAGCCTGACAATCGTGGTTTCCATGGTGCTGTGTGCCGTGTTTATCAAAGAAAAGATTACCCTGTTCATGATCATCGGCACGGTGATGATTATCACCGGTACACTTTTGATGATGGATCGTGAAGAACTGTCCGCTCTGAAAAACAAGAAAATCTGGCAGAGCGACCAGAGGTGGATCCTCTTTGCAGCGATTTCTGCGGTCCTGGCTTCGGTCTCTTACGTCATCGTCAAAGCGGATAAAGCGCCCATCGACACCAATGTCACATCCACCTTCCGCTATATTATCGTGGTGGCTTTTTTGTGGATCATATTCCTGGTGAAGAAAAAACAGAGCAGTTTTAAGGAAATCGCACCCAAATGCTGGCTCTTTATTCTGCTGGGTGCTGCAGCGTCCGGCGCCGGCCACGTTTTGGTTTACAAAGCACTGTTCCTGGGCAAAGCGGCGGTCATCATGACCATCTACCGTATGGGCATGGTCATTTCCATCATTCTGTCGAGAATCTTTCTCCATGAAAAGCTGCAGAAGAAGGGCTGGTTCGGCTTTGCGCTGTTGGTAGCAGGTGTCGTTCTCTTTGCCGTAGGGCGATAGACTTAAAATTTTGCTAATTATGCTTGTCATATGGGTAGTACTTGTGGTAGAATATATGAGCAGCATGATTTGTTAGCTCAGCTGGGAGAGCGTCTGGGTGACAACCAGAAGGTCGGCGGTTCGAGCCCGCCACAGATCACCAATTATATTGAAAACGCAAGGTCTTGAGGATATCAGGTCCCTGCGTTTTTTGTGTAGGAGAAACATCTGCCTCAAATTGAGTTTGCCTGATTTTCGTGCTATAATGTAAATATAGAGCTTTGCCCTCATCGGTGTGAAAGCGAATCCCCACTTGAAAAGCTGTTTGTTTAGGAGGAAATCAAAAATGAAGAAAATAGTATTATTTCATGGTACTCCTGACAGAATTGTAGTACCGACATTTGGTTACGGAGATGAAAAGCATGACTATGGCAAAGGGCTTTATTTGACGGAAAATCTGGAACTCGCAAAAGAGTGGGCGGTTTGCAGACCGGCAGAAAGTAATGGATGGGTTCATAAATTTGAATTAGATACAGAGGAACTTAAAATCTTGGACTTTCAAGAAATAAATGTTCTTTCGTGGCTGGCTGAACTGATGAAGCACAGGGATGTGGCGGATTCTAGGAGATATAGGCTGTTAGCAGCGAAATTCATCGAAAAATATGGCATCGATACCAGCGGCTATGATGTTATCAAAGGTTGGAGAGCGAATGCTTCATATTTGAGAGGTGATGGCAATGAGAGCGTACGATGAAGTTTATTTGAATGATGTAGTGGAAAACCAGGGGAAACTCTTTGACATTGCGGCACAAACTTATGCTGATAAAAGTACGGTGGATTTTATCAAGGCATATATGGCAAGCAAGACACGAAAGAGTATTGATGAAGGAAGTGCATATGTCAACACAATGGATGCGAAGACTCTGCTTGCCTATTTTTTGGACACGGAAGGATATAGCTTTCAAGATGGCGAAGCTCTTGCGGGCTTTATGCCGGATTGGATCGGAGAGTTTTATGCCTATTACCAATGGTATTATAACATCTCCAGTGCTAAAGTCGTTAAAAAAATTCCGCTTGATTTTTTGATGAAAGCATATTATGGCCTCCATGATTTGGAATTGGACTTGGCAGTGCAAAAAGTAGGTGAAGTATGATGAAACTCGTTTGTTTTCATAATCCCAACGAAGAAAATGGATATTTGAGCAACTGGTATCAAAGCCAGTTCGAATTAGAGAATATTGCATTTTCGTCGATGGAACAGTATATGATGTTTCAAAAAGCAAAATATTTTGATGATAAGGTTACGGCAAGCAAGATACTTAAATCAGATGATGTTTCAAAAATCAAGGCCTTGGGACGGCTTGTCGCAGGTTATGATGAAAAGGATTGGAACGGTATCAGACAAATCGTTGTATACCGAGGACTTTTAGCGAAGTTTTCTCAAAAACCGGATTTAAAGCAGCGGCTCATGGATACGGGAAACGCGATGATAGCCGAATGTGCGGTGAAAGATACGATTTGGGGTATCGGTTTGTCGATGAATGATCCTGAGCGATTTGACAAATCTAAATGGAGGGGACAAAACCTGCTCGGATATGCACTTATGATGGTTCGGGAGGAATTGCAAAAGAACTAGGGGAGTTATCTTCTCTTCAACAAAGAAACGGTGTAGAGTAATCATATTGATCTACACCGTTTCTGCGCTATTCTATCGCCATCCTGGCAGCAGTTTCCCCGTGGATGATTGTCGTATCGAAGAGCGGAATATCCGTATGCTCCTGCTGCATCAGCAAGCCAATTTCTGTACAGCCGAGAATGACGCCTTCAGCACCCTCGTCTGTCAGGCTGTCTGCGATTTGGTAAAACCGGTTTGATGATTCTTCGCGGACGATGCCAAAGCCAGTCTCGTCGTAGAGGACATGGTCGATGAACTTCCGATCTTCCAGCGCAGGAATTACCACTTCCAGGTCGCACGCTGTCAGCCGCCCTCTGTAAAACTCTTCTTCCATAGTAATCCGCGTGCCGAGGAGACCGATTTTCTTGATACCCTTCGCCAAAATTGCGTCTGCTGTAGCGTCTGCAATGTGCAGCAGTGGCGTTTTGATTTTGCTCTGCAGAAAAGGAGCATGTTTGTGCATGGTGTTGGAACAGATGATATAGAAGTCACATCCAGCGGCCTCGATCTGTCTTGCACCTTCCAAAAGAACCTGTTCCTGTTCATCTCTTCTGGTCACAAAGACCTCCTGCAAGTTGACGTTAGCTAGGACCATCTTGGCACAGTTATACTCCCCCAGTGCATCGGCAATATAGTTGTTGATGTACTCGTACATCTGAAGAGAAGAGTGCCAGGACAGACCGCCGATCATACCGATTGTTTTCATCATTATACCTCCGATTATCTATTTTGTTCAGTTTACTCCAGGGTGGGAGCGTTGTCAAATGTCAGCGCAGCTGCAGGCTCGCATCGCGTACTTTTTGCTTGCGAAAATACGCAAAGCGTGTTATGGTAAAAGAAAAAGGAGATAGATACCATGGACAAGAGAGAACTATTGATTCAATTGAGGAAAAGCACGGGGATGAACAGGAGACAGTTCACTGAGTATTTTGGAATTCCTTACCGCACTATGCAGGATTGGGAGCTTGGCAATCGCGAGATGCCCGAGTATCTGCTCCGCCTGATGGTCTACAAAGTCAAGATGGAGAATCTGCAAAAGGAGGAAGGAGAAGATGACAAAGAAAAATGAGATTGTTTTGTTTGAGACGGAAGATAAGTGTGTTTTGTTACCAGTCTCGCTAGAAAACGATGCGGTATGGCTTAGCGCAAATCAAATGGCGCTGTTATTCGAAAGAGATGAAAAGACAATCAGAAAACATGTCAACAATGTTTTCTCTGAAGCAGAAGTGGACAAAGAAAACAACACGCAAAAAATGCGTGTTGATGGAGTAAAACAGTTGGTTCCGTTTTATAGCCTGGATGTCATCATCTCTGTCGGCTATCGTGTCAAATCCAAACGAGGCGTAGAATTCCGCCGATGGGCCAATAAGGTTTTGAAGGAATACATAATCAAAGGCTATGCTGTCAACCATAACCGTATGAAACAGTTGAACGAGGTGATACGGGTTATGAAAAGAGCAGAGAGCCGCCTTGACACGAAGCAGGTACTGTCAGTGGTAGAGAAATACAGCCAGGCATTGGAACTGCTGGATGCCTATGATCATCAAAATATGATGCGCCCCAAAGGCAACAAGGCTACTTACCTTTTGACCTACGAGGAATGCCGGGAAGTGATTGACAGCATGAAATTTGGCAGTGAAAGCGAGCTGTTCGGAAACGAAAAAGACGATTCTTTCAAAGGCAGCCTTGGCGCAATTTATCAAAGTTTCGCAGGCACAGACGTATATCCCTCCCTGGAAGAAAAAGCAGCCAACCTGTTATATTTCGTGACTAAAAACCATGACATTCTGCCCAAAGAGATGAAGTCGATTTGCTAGGCAGAATTTATGCTGGAGTTCCCCAGCTTTAGCTGGAATGGAACTCGTCGTACAGTTTCTCTGATGGGAACAAGAGAATTGCAGCGACGATATTCTTGTATTTCTTAGACAAGAACGGCGTCTTGTTCACCGATGGAGAAAAATTGATTGACGATCATACGCTGGTGGCGCTTACCATCATGATTGCAGAATCCAAACCTGAAGAAAAAGAAATGATGATCAGCGTAGTCATGAACTGCATAGAGTCCATTTGATCTTGTCAGAGGGATATCATATTAGAAGAGAAGGGAAGAGGAGAATGGCAAAGAATAGAATTATCACCGTACAGGATGTTCCAATTACGGTAGCAGCCGCAGATGTGGACGATTATATCTGCATTACAGATATGGCAGCGGCAAAATCCGATCATTCGAGAGCGGCAGACGTAGTGAAGAATTGGTTAAGAAACAGAAATACTTTAGATTTTTTAGGAACTTGGGAAGAAATTTACAATCCTAATTTTAAAGTGGTCGAATTCGACCACTTTAAAAAAGAAGCGGGTCTACATACATTTGTGATAAGCATATCCGAATGGATTGATAAGACCAATGCCGTCGGTCTATACGTGAAGCGGGGGCGTTATGGCGGGACTTTTGCACATAAAGACATCGCTTTTGAGTTCGCCTCAGCAATCAGTCCGGTGTTCAAGCTCTATCTGATCAAAGAATTTCAACGCCTGAAAACAAAAGAAGGCGATTTGGAAAAGCTGGAGTGGAATGCGAAGCGTTTTCTAACCAAAAACAATTATTTGATACATACGGATGCAGTGAAAAACTATATTATCCCGAAAGGAACTTATCGAACAGACTTGAGCTGGCTGGCCTATGCCGACGAAGCAGACATCCTGAACGTTGCGCTGTTTGGATTCACCGCAAAAGCCTGGCGAGCGGAAAATCCAGACTTGGCGAAAAAGTCAAATGTCCGCGATTTTGCATCGATCAATGAACTGACTGTGCTTTCTAACTTGGAAACCCATAATGCGCAGATGATCAGAGAAGGAAAGAACAAAGAAAAGCGCTTTACGATTTTGAAGGAAATCGCAGCATATCAACTGAGCGTTTTGAACGCTGCCGATGAACTGAAGTCGCTGCCGCAGGGACAGTAAAGTAGGACGAAGAAAAGAAATGAGGCTCCATGCTGTCAAGAAATAGAGTATATTTGATAATTGCAAAACATGAGCAGCAGTGATATGATAAAAACAGGTTAGTAAAAATATTAGTAAAGCAAGGAGCGGCGACAGATGGCAGAGAAACTATCAGTGAAGATCTATAACGATGTAAAAAAGGATATTGAAAACGGCGTACTAGACTCGAAAACTTTCATCAGTGAAGCGCAGATGGCAGAGAAGTATGGGGTGAGCAAGGCACCGGTTCGAGACGCCCTGCATCTGTTGAGCAAACAGGGCTACCTTATCAGCTACCACCGCAAAGGCTATATGGTGAATTCCTTTACCATTGACGAGATCAACCAGATTCAGGCCATAAGAAAACAGATTGAAAAACTGTCGGTGGAACTGATTATTGAAAATGCAACGGATGAGCAGATTGCATCTCTGCGTAAATATACGACAGAAGGTGATAAAATCGAGAACCCAAACCAGGCGTTCCATATGGCCATGGCTGCCATATCGGGGAATCAATTCCTGCCAGAAGCCTTAGAGAATTTTCTGAGCAAAATAACCCTGGCCAGAGCGAACAACAACCTGGAAGTGGGAAAACATGATAAACTGATCGACGCACTCCTTGCGAGAAACGTTACGGAGGCGATGGAACGCTTAGACGATGACATTGCGTTCCTATAGCAAAAGAATGGAGAGATATCTGTAGAAAAGATGTCTCTTTTTTTTGAGAAAATATTGACAAATCAAAAAATGATGCTAGAATGTTACTAAACATACTAGTAATATTTTGAGAGTGACTTTGTTAGATAAAGGAGCGACAATGAAGCAATGGAATAAATTTGAAGTTTTCCGCAGCCGTGTTCCGGCGGCACAGAAGGAAGCTTACTTTGACACTGGGACAACGGGACTGATTCCGGATTTTATCTATGACGCAGCCAGGTCTTTTGAAAAAGATCGGTATCAGAATGTGGCGCATGTATGGAACTGCGGGGGAGAACCATGTCATATCCTGGAGATGATGGAGTGGGCAAAGACAGCTCTCGCAAAAATGATCCATGGTGACAAAAATGACATTTTTTTTGGACAGAATGCATCCCAGGGGTTTTCCATATTGACCACTGGGCTGGAACTGGGACCAGGTGACAATGTGGTTCTGCCGGATAACGGATGGATGAGCAACCGATTTGCCTGGCAATGCAGAGAAAAAGATGGGCTGGAAATTCGCTATGCCGAGACAAAGGACGGCAAGCTGACGCCGGAGTCAGTTTTTGCGCAATGTGACGAGCATACCAAAGTCGTCTCACTGGTCTATGTAGACAGTGCTACAGGTTATCGCTGTGATGTTGACGTTATCGGTGAATTTTGCCGCAGCAAAGGAATTTGGTTTGCTGTAGATGCAGTTCAGGCCTTGGGCGTATTGCATGTGAACGTAGAGCGGTCGAAGATTGATTTTTTAGTTGGAAACGATTACAAATGGATGATGAACTTCTGTGGCACAGGATTCGGATATGTCAGCCCTCGTTTGCGAGAAAAGCTGCAGCAGCGCAGCGCCGGCTGGATGTCAGACGACGAACGCTTTAATACAGCAAAATGGAAGCTGCGCCTTCGCGACGATGCAGGTCGATTTGAGTTTGGGTATCCTGACGTGGCAGGCATTTACGGGCTCGGTCTGATGGCTGAGGCATACAATAAGCTGGGTGCGCAGGATATTGAGGACTATGTTTTAGACTTGACCGATGGACTTTATGATCAAGCAGCTGTCTCTGAGACAATAGAAATCCTCAATAAAACCGACCGAACCCATCGATCCCCCTTGGTGAATATCAAAATAAAGGATTCGGAATTAACCACGCAGAAGTTAAAAGAAGAGGGTGTTATCGGAGAAATCAAAGACAGACCTGAGGGAAGAATTCTCAGGGCTGCCATACATTACTATAACAACAGAGCCGATATAGAAAAGCTTTGTGCAGTATTGGAAAGGAGAGGGCAATGAAAGAGGTGGAAAAAATGATATTAAATCACTGCAGACTGGTTTCTGCCTTGTCGGGAGGCATACAGTCGGAAAATGGAAGCGTAGAAGTTCGCGATGGAAAGATCGTCAAAGTCAGCAGCAGCCCTGTGGCAGAGGCGG
>UMIU01010778.1_pt1 | contig 15626 bp, 14 predicted proteins | sample 1965871 | NCBI WGS metagenome assembly UMIU01 (sample SAMEA4836132, study PRJEB28245) | human gut metagenome | biome: gut microbiome; material: fecal sample | place: Denmark | collected 2008
TTCTACGGGTTTATTCCAGCACGATTTTATGGAAAACCTTCTTCCCCTTCTTCACAAGCACGTGACCCTTTGCAAAATCCTCTGCGGAAACCGTCTTGCCGATATCCGTCACTCGCTCATCATCTACGGTGATACCGCCCTGCTCGATCAGCCTGCGGGCCTCGCCCTTCGACTTGGCGAGCGCAGAGGCCACCAGAATATCGATCACCGGAATCGCGCCGTTTGTAAGCTGCTCCGCTTTGAGGATGGTCGTCGGCATATGCTCGGTATCCGTGCTACTTCCGAACAGCGCCTTCGCAGCTGCCTGCGCCTTCTGCGCCTCTTCCTCGCCGTGGATGAGCTTTGTCACCTCAAAGGCAAGCTTTTCCTTGGCCTGATTCAGCGCGCTGCCCTCAAGCTTTTCATACTCTGCAATTTCTTCGAGCGGAATAAAGGTAAGCATCTTCATGCAGTTGACCACATCCGCATCGCCGACGTTGCGCCAGTATTGATAAAACTCGTAGGGGCTTGTCTTCTCCGGATCGAGCCACACAGCGCCCTTTTCCGTTTTTCCCATCTTACGGCCGTCGCTCGTCTGCAGCAGGTTAAAGGTCATGCCACAGACCTCGCGGCCATCCATACGGCGGTTTAATTCCACGCCGCCGATAATGTTGCTCCACTGATCATCCCCGCCGAATTCAAGCTGGCAATCATATTTGCGGCTGAGCACGAGAAAATCATAGCTCTGCATAATCATATAGTTAAGTTCAAAGAAGGAAAGCCCGCGCTCCAGCCGCTGCTTGTAGCATTCCGCCGCCAGCATCCGGTTGACAGAAAAGTGCACGCCTACCTCACGCAAAAAGTCGATATAGTTCAGGTTCAGCAGCCAATCCGCATTATTAACCATGATTGCCTTACCGTCTGAAAAATCAACAAGCTTTGACATTTGCTTCTGGAAGCAGTCGATATTGTGCTGGATGGTCTCCTTCGTCAGCATTTTGCGCATGTCGGTTTTGCCGGAGGGATCTCCGATCATTCCTGTGCCGCCGCCAAACAGGGCGATTGGCACATGGCCTGCACGCTGCATATGCGCCATGACCATAATCTGCACAAAGTGGCCCACATGCAGGCTGTCCGCCGTGGGGTCGAAGCCGATATAGAATTTGATCTTCTGTGTGTCCATCAGCTCGCGGATTTTTTCCTCATTCGTCATCTGCGCGATCATTCCACGCGCCTTGAGCTCTTCAAATACGCTCATGCCCATCTCAGATACCTCCCGATTTTTTCGTGCAGACGGCAAAAAAACGCCCTCTGCAACCATTCAGATTACAGAGGGCGGAAAATCCGCGGTACCACCTCTATTTACCGTTTCCTCACAAAAACGGCCTCACCGGGTACACTCGCAAAGCGATGAATACCCTCGCGCTGTAACGGGCGCTGCCGGCGCGGCCTACTGGGGAAACCCGTTCCGCCTTGCGGCTCAAAGATGTATTTCACGATGCGCCCGCATCCCCTTCCACCAACCGGGGACTCTCTGCGCCGGACGGATACCGCTACTTCTTCTTATCGCAGCCATTGGTTGGATTATACCCGTAGCAGGATAGAAAGTCAAGTATTTTCCTTGATTTTTTATATCGATCATATTTATATTTTAGTGCCCAATTTGTTCATAACGCATCCATTTCCACTTCACTTATCCTTTGTCTTTCTACACCCCGTCTGTTTTAGCGTTAATTTTCCGTTTTTATCCATGATAATCACGCTGCCCGCGAAACGATTTTCCTCTTTGTTTTTTTTGTTAAAACGGGTATGCGTTCCATACCCCAAGACAACGCCTTGGTACTCACAGCAAAAAGTGCTTGCATGATCGTGCCCAGCAAATACACCCTTCGTGCTTTTTAGCCGCACGATTTCGGAGAACATCCCACTGTTTTCCTCCGGGGCATAAACTTTATCCTCCCCCATTGTCCCCAAAATAACACGTCCCTTTTCCCATGCATCTTGAAATTCGTTGAGCGGGATATGGAGAAACATCAGGGATGGGATAACGTCTTTCAGCGCTTCACCTTTTCTGTAAAGGGAAGTCATTCCGGTTACCGCCCACCTGTACCACGAAATCTGCTCATGTGTCAAGGATTGATAGCGCAGGCCATTGATCTCAAATGAAGTGTGAGAATCAAGAAAAAACAACGCGCCCCAGGGCTTGCCGTTTGCCGTTAGGGAGAAGATAAAGTTTCCCACACCCCCGATGTTTTTGGGGCCTTGGCGGAAAAGGCCGTATCGACTGCTTTCCAGGATATTGGCAATGTAATAGCGGTCGTACTTCCCTTGGCTATCATGATTCCCCATGACCGCCGTCCAAGGCGTTTTTTCACGGTCAAGCACACGAACAAGCCATTTGGTATCCCGCTTATTGTTTTTTAAGGCTGTAAAATCGCCCGTAACGACAACAAGATCAGGCCTCTCATTCTGAATCATTTTATGAATTTTGCGTGCCGTGCCGAAAGTATTTTTTGTATATTGACGTAGGTGAATATCGGTGAGCTGTAATATCTTGCAGCTTTCCGTTTTCGTTTTCAGACAGATGCAATCATTTGAGGTAAATGGCTGCTCTTCTCGCCACACAGAGCCTTTGACTTCGCCCTTGATTTGATGATAATTTGATTCCGCCATACTTCTATCCCCTTGTATAATAAGTTTATCCGAAATCTTACAAGCCTTTCAACAGATATTCGTTCTGCTTCCAGCAAGTTCTCAAACTCCTCCACATCATCACCCCCTTTGGTCTATAAGTAATTAAAACCGGTTTCACTTATATAGACGAGTGCCGGTCTCAAAAGGTTCATTTTGCAACGAATATTTTTCAACAGCGACTGCAATAATTAAATGATACCTTCGCTGCCCGAATTTCCCTTTTGAAATAGTCCCAGCAGAGGTGAGATTTGTTTCGATAGTGGCTTAAAGCAGAAGCCCTTGATATAAAGGCCTTTCGAGAAAAAATAAACACCGTAACTCTGATACATATCGTATCAAAATTACGATGTTTATTTTGGCGGAGAGCAAGGGATTCGAACCCTCGAAACGGCGTTGACCGTTTACACGATTTCCAGTCGTGCTCCTTCGACCAGCTCGGACAACTCTCCAAAATGAAGCACCGGTCGGTCATTCCCGGTGCTTTGTTATTATAACGAACCGCTGTGAAAAAATCAAGAGGTAAATGAAATATTTTTTTCAACCGTTTTTCCATGATTCATGATACGGCATTACGCCAAAGCAATATCAAAAACGGGATCGAACAGAATCCAAATCAGCACGGATAGACAAACGGCGGCATATGCAGTATTCACGCCGCCGTTTGATCTTTCCATTATGGGAGTTGTAATATTTGTCCCTGGTAAATCATATCTGGATTCTCCAGCTGATTGAGTTGTGCAAGCACAGACACCGAAGTTCCAAACCGCCGGGCGATCGCCCAGAGCGTATCGCCCTTTTTGACGGTGTACGTTTTTAAGGCCATGCGGCGAATACGCAGGCGTTCCCCCGCATAGATCAAATCCGGATTTCGGAGTGAATTCATGGCCACAATGGAATCAATCGTCGTTCCAAACCGGCGGGCAATGGAAAACAGCGTGTCGCCCCGCCGCACTGTATAATCGGTTATCTCAACTCCTGGCTCATCCTGCAATGGAACGCGAACGCGCAGGCGTTCCCCCGCATAAATGAGATTGGGATTTTCCACTCGGTTAAGCTGCAAAAGCTCTGCAACCGTTGTGTGATACCGCTGCGCGATCCCCCACAGCGTATCCCCTCTGCGGACGGTGACCAAAACAATGGCCGTCTGTTTTTGCGGGGCGGGACGGGGCGGAACAGGGAGATTGTCTGCCGCTTCCAAAAAAATATCCTCTGTGAACCGATCCAGATCCACATTGCCGCTGATTCCGTTCACCCGTCCCGCAGAGGTATACTGAAAACCAACCCAGCTCTCCCATTTTCCGTTCTCATCGGGTGTTTCAACGCCATATTGCGCAACCCAGAGCGGATACGCGGCTGCTATCCGCCGGTCGAACACAGAACGCGCATTGGAGGTGTCGCTGTAGACCACCAGTTCCTTCCCGGTCAGACGGCCGAGGGTCTGCAAAAACGTCCATGCAATGGCATTGACCTGTGCAGCAGTCAGGCCGTTTAAATACTCAAAATCCATAGCGAGCCTGCAATCCGGTTGTGTACCAGCAACCGTCGAAGCGAAAAAATGCGCCTCTTGCTCGGCTTGCGCTGTTGTGCGGGCCGTCACATAGTGATAAAACCCGATTTTCAGGCCCTCTGCTTTCGCGCCTTCATAATTTCTTTTAAAATAAGGATCCACATAGTCGCTTCCCAAACTGGAACGGATATAGACCACCTGTATCCCGCTGCTTTTCACCTGGGCAAAATCAATCTCGCCCTGATATTCACTGACGTCAATCCCCCGATAGATCCGCTGGCCAGAAGGCGCAAGCGCCGAAGCCGTTTCGCAGAAAAATACGCATACCAGCACCATACTCATCAGCGCGCACTGAATTCTGCGCCACCTTTTTTTCATAGAATTCCTCCCAGAACAGGGCCGCAAAAATAGGTTTATGGCAGCGTCCCTTCTCGGCCATTCTATGACACAATGGAAACAAATGTGAAAAAGTGGACTTTGCCGCTCTGCCTTCAGCAGAGATGTTATCTTCTTCTTGCATACAGGGCCGGCAGGATGATCGGCTTCTTTTCTCCTGCCCGCTCCATCTCCCGCAGGAGCAATGCCCGAAGCTGCTTGCGTGCACGAGCATATGCACCGCTGCGAATCAGGTTTTCCTTTTCCAACGGATCCTTTTGTAGGTCGTATAAATAATCCTCCACATAAACCGTGGAAGAATGCGCGGTCAAACCGGATGCAAACGGTGCACGCACGGAATATTTATACTCTTTTGTGCGCACCGCCCGACCGCACTGGCTCTCGCTGATCTGGATAAACACACAATCCCTCTCCGGCTCCTTTCCGTTCAGTTCCCGCACCAGGGAGCGGCCCATATAGCTGCCCGGGATCGGAATGCCAGCAAGCTCCAGCAGCGTAGGCGGCAGGTCGATCAGGCTGACCAGGCGTCTTTCCCGCTTGCCTCCTGAAAATGGACCGCCGCAAATAATCAAAGGCGTATGGACAGCAGAATCGTGGCAGCTGCGTTTATACTCCATATTTCGCGTTTTAAAATGCGAGCCGTGGTCGCTGGTATAAATCAGGATCGTATTATCATACAGCCCTTTTTCCTTCAGCTTTTGTACCAAGCGCCCCACATTTTCATCCAACCGGTTGATCGCCGCCATATAATCCGGATACATTTGCTCATAATCGCCCTTTAAAAAGGACAGATCAGGCGGGATGGGATAATTCCGGTACCGCGCAACCGTTTCCCTGGGGCCTTCGTAGCGGCCGTGATCGTTTTGATGATGAGGCTCCAACTGCGAAACAAAGAGGAAAAACGGTGCATCTGATGTTTTTTGATCGAGATATTCCAACGCAAAGTCGTTGATGCAATCTGCACGATACCCCTGAAAATCAATTTGACGGCCCTCTGCATCAAACACATAGCCATCATATCCATGTGAGGTGAATTCCAGCACATCCGCCGCGCGCCACCAATTTCGGTAGCCGCCCTGCCTGTCCTTTGGCACAGCAGTTTTTTCACAGTGAAAGCCCACACCCGGCAAGCGGTCTGAGGCAAGATGCCATTTTCCCACATAGGCAGTCTCATACCCCGCCTCATTGAAATAATCCGCCAGCGGTCGGATTTCCTGCGGAAGCGGCACACCGTTCCAGTAACAGCCGCACTGCGTGGCATAAACGCCTGTTTGCAGGCAGGCGCGCGCAGGGCCGCAGACCGGCTGGCAGGTGTAAGAATTTTCAAATAAAATCCCCTCCTGCGCAAGCTGCATCAGGTTGGGCGTGACCTCCGGCGTGATGGTATCCCACCGCTGCTGGTCACTGAAATAAAAAATAATATTAGGCCTCATTGGACACCTCCATATATTGACAAAAAAGCATTTATTGCATTATAAAGAGACAGGCAGGCAACTGCTGAAACGGCAAACACAAACACCTTTTGAATAGAGGCCTCCCCGCACCGCCGGTTTAACGCCGATCCAATCAGGCCGCCTGTAACCCCACACGGAATTACAACCAGCAGGATTTTTAAATCATAGCCCGCAAATCCCGTTTGAATCCCTGTAGTGATCAGATTGGCGCACTGAGAAAAAAAGATTACGGCTACCGAATAAACGGCAGAATCCCGCATGGAAAAGGAAAAAAACAGCGTTAAAAACGCCACGTTAACCGGCCCTCCGCCGACGCCCAAAAAGGCGGCAGCCGTCCCCAAGAAAAACCCGGTCAATAAAATAGCAGCTGGATGATGTATATGGAAGGTACGGTGCTTCACCAGCACAGAAAACACAACCACAATCAGAAGAGCCGCCAAAAGAGCGGATTGAATCCCCTTTACAACCTCCGGCATGCCGGAGGACTCCATCGCTGTGGTAAACAGAGCGTTGCCTAAAATACCGCCCGCAACAGAACCTACCGCCACGAGCAAGACAATGGAACCCCTGATGGGCGTTTTGTTCTTGATATGCTTCGCCATTGAAGCGACAGACATCGAAAAAACGGCGCAGGAGGAGAAAAAGCTCACCTGCTCCAGAGTGTGCGCACCGATTAAGTCCAATACCGGTTTGATTACCACACCTCCGCCAAGGCCAACAAATGCACCCAGCAAGGTGGCAGCGCAAACAACGGCGCCATAAACCACAGCCACCAAAACAACCACTCCAAAACGGCATTAAGCACTCCCAAAAAGGCAAAAAGCGCCCCTTGGCACACATCGGGCGCTTTCACCATCAAGCAACAAAAAACAATCTACAGGGCGTGCAAGAACATCCTGCGGCGACCGATGCTCTTTGCTGAACCCCTATTCCGCTGCGATCTGTACGCCGCCCACCGGGCGGATAGATAACACATAGCAGGTATTGACCCCGAAAATGCGCTCCATTTCCGTGCGGTACGCTTCCAGACAGTCATTGGGCACAAATGCCTGAATCGTCCCTGCAAAGCCTCCTCCATGCACACGCCATGCGCCCTTTCCGCGCAGTAGTCGTTCTGTAATCTGCAAGGCCAAAGCGACCGGCTGTTCCTTGGGAAGACGGGGCGTAAAGACATTCTGATTATACATAAAGGAGGATTGACCGCTTTCAATGATATTCTGCTTAAAGGCTTCAAAATCATCGCTGCGCAGGGCTTCCACCTCACGCAGAACCCGCTTGTTTTCCTCGTAAAAATGCAGAGCGCGCAGGATGGCGCGATCCCCCACCCGATTGCGTAAAGTGGGAATCTCCTTTAAAAACTCCGCCTCTTCCACCTCACGCAGAACCGGCTTCTGGAATTCGGCAGCGACCGCTTCCATTTCCCCGCGCACTGCCGCATACTCGTCAGTGAGGTCGGAATGATTGCCGCCGGTATCCACAATGCAGAGGGAGTGCCCACAGGAGGCAAAATCAAAATCCACCTTTTCAATCACCGGTGAGGATGGGTCTTTAAAATCAATCATGACAAATCCGCTGACCGCACTCGCCATCTGGTCAAGCAGGCCGCACGGCTTACCGAAATACACGTTCTCTGCATATTGTGCGATCTGTGCAATTTCCACAGGATCAATTTTGCCATCATTGAATAAGTAATTCAACATCGTGCCGAGCAGCACCTCAAACGCCGCAGAGGAGGAAAGCCCCGACCCGCTGAGTACGCGCGAGGCAGTGGTCGCATCAAAGCCGCCGATACGATAGCCCAGCTGCTGGAAACGCGCACATACGCCGCGCACCAACGAGGCGGAATGACCAGTTTCCTTCTCCTGTATGCTCAAATCGGAGAGATCGATCACATCCATACGGTATCCCTCTGATTTGACGCGCACAATATTCTCCGTGTTTTTTGAGGCGACTGCAATCGCATCCAGATCAATCCCAGCGGCGAGCACGCGGCCATGGTTATGATCGGTGTGATTGCCGCCGATTTCCGAGCGGCCCGGGGCGCTGAACAGGCCGCCAATGCGTTCTGCTCCAAAAAGGCTGATAAAGCTGTCAATCACAGCGGCATAACGCTGCCGCTGCTGTGCGATGCAGTCTTCAGATAAATACACTGCTTTCAGGGCATCGTCATATCCACCGCTGAGCAGAGTATCCTTCAAGGTTTTCATATCGGCCATTTTCAATATCGACTCCCTTTTTATGTTTCATAGCAACAACGGACGCGGAAACGCATTGGCTTCCATTCATCCCCGTGCTAATTTCGCGCCTTTGGCTGAGCCTGCTCCGACTTTTCCGCACGTCCGCGACGCTGCTCAATGAAATCGAGAAATGCATTCAGCAGGAGGACGGAAAGCCCGGACAGCACCAGTAAAATAACGATTGGCAGAATAAAGCTCCATGAGAGCGGATCGTAAACATTGCGCCCGATAAAGGTATAGGAGAGCAGCTTCGGAGCAAAACCCGCCAGAGAGATTAAAATATATTTCCAATACACATAATCCATTGAACCATATAATTGGCTGATCGTGTTGATTGGGAAGCTCGGAACCAAGCGAAAGACGAATAAAAGCACCGGGCTGAACGATCCCTTTTCCTCCAGAATCTCCCGCACTGTCGGATACCGCCTGAGCACCTTCTGGATATTGGAGGGCCCGATATGCAGCCCCACAAGATACCGCGCAGACATCAGCAGGACAATTCCCCCTGCATTGAGCACAAAAGCCACTGGGACCGAAAAAACCATACCAGAAATAACGCTGATTGCAGAAAGGGGAATCACAGGAATCCAAGCCTTAGCCAGAAAAAGCAGTTCTATCACAATCGGGATAAGCCATCGGTATGGAATCGAGGCGACCGCCTGTTCAAACTCCACCAGCGTCAATTGGAATTGATCGTACCATTTTTGCACCGACGGGGTGTGCATCAGCAGTGTCAGTACCACTAGCGCCACCGCGGCAATCAATAAAAGACACGCGCAAAGATTTAAAAGCCTCCGCCGGGTAAACGCTTTTGGTTTCAAGCGATCGCTCCTCCCCTGCCCCCCATGGTTGATTTCGGCGGTCCCGCGCCTTTCTAAAAGCAGCTTACGCGCACAAAACCCCTATCATGCGTTCCGCAAAGCATTTTCATACAAAAAGCTTGATACAATTCCTCCAAAAAGCCTGCATCATATTTTAGCTCATATCCTATGCGCCGTCAACCGTTGGATTTTAAGCCATAGAATCCAGCGCAGCGATGAGGCAGGCCGATATCCGGGAATATCCGATCGTTCCGAGTAAAAGAGAGTAAAGTTTATCGCTTTTGTCGTGAAATACTGTCTGGCATCTGAAATGGAATGTGGTATACTATAAGCATTCACACGACAGCCAAAGACAAACAGGAGATGATGATGTGGCACCAGTGAAGCGCGCGGTCGTTTTCAGCGGCGGAGGCGCTAAGGGAGGCTATCAAATCGGCGCTTGGACGGCTCTGCGGGAGATCGGCTATACGCCCGAGATCGTAACCGGCACCTCGGTCGGTGCGCTCAACGGCGCATTGATGGCGCTGGGCAAATATGAGGATGCGCTTTCTGTTTGGGAGAATATGAGCGCAGCGCGTGTATTTGCCCAGTTTGTGGAAGATACGCACGCACAGAGCCTGGCGCCGGAAACATTGTTTAAACGCCTGGCCAAGGAGGTCATCCGCAACGGTGGGGCTGATTTTACGCCGTTGCAGGAGCTTGTAAAATCCCTGATGGATGAAGATGCGCTCCGGTGCTCCCCCATCCGCTTTGGGTTGGTAACTACCCGGTTTTCACCGCTTCAGGCCGTCGAGCTTTTTATCGAGGACATCCCGCAGGGGGAAGCGGCGGATTATGTGCTGGCCAGTGCAGCATGCTTTCCTTTCATGAAATCCTATCAGATCGGCAATGCCAAGTTTGTAGATGGCGGATACTCCGACAATATGCCGGTGCGCATGGCGGTCAATGCCGGCGCCACAGAGGTGGTAGTTGTCGATATCAGCGGCGGCCTTTCCCACCAGCCCAATCTGCGCGACGGCCGTGCACAGATCCATTACATCCATAATAAACGCCCCTTTAACAACGGAAAACCAGGCGCAATGTTTTTATTTGACCAGGAGATTTCCCGCCAGAATATGAGACAGGGCTATCTGGACACCTGCAAATGCTTTGGCCTGCTGGACGGCGATTACTACGCCTTTCATAAAAACGAAGCGTATCAAACCAGACAGCAGGAGACGCTGTGCCGCCGGAAGTTTACACAGCTGTTTTCCGACCTTCCCTCGGCCGCACGGTTTGAACGCTCTGGCAGGCAAAGTGTAATCGCCCATTTGGATCAGATTGGCGGCGGCCCCTTTTCGAACCGCGCAGATGTGCTCTCCTGTGCGGAATGCGCGGCGGAGCTTTTCGGGCTGGATCCCAGGCGAATTTATTCTTTCTCTGAAATGACCGGCGAAGTTATCGACCGCGTCCATGACAGCCTGATGGAAGAACATGCAGATGAGATCAGAAAATTTGGCCGGGTGCTTGACCGCGGACTCAGCCTGGAACTGCTCAAAACAGCCATCAACGGTTGGGACAAACAGATTTTAGCAGTGTATGCTATGCAGATCCTTCTGGAGGAACAAATTACCGAGCAGCAGAGGCTGCGCATCTGGCTGATTGCCACACTGATGCCGGAGGTGTTCTGTGCGGCGCTATTCTGCTGGGTATCCATTATTTGCGAACAGGAAAAAGGCCGTCTGGAAACCTCATTCAGCTAAACAGGGGCCGCAAAACCTGCATGCCAAGGCTTCATCAAGACATCTGGATGGGGAAATGCTTTTATTGTGGAAATAGCATATAATTTGTCATTTAGGGAGGCACTATCATGAAACAATGCATGGATGCGGAGAATCTGCATCGCCGGCTGAAAAAAATCATCGGGCAGGTGCAGGCGATCGATCGGATGGTAGATGAGGATATTCCCTGCGAGGATGTGCTTTCTCAAATCAATGCTGCAAAATCCGCGCTGCATCGGGTTGGTCAGGTCGTTCTGGAGGGGCATATCAAGCACTGCGTACGTGATGGCATTGAGCATGGCGACGCCGATAAAACCATTGAAAGCTTTACAAAAGCTGTAGAGCGGTTTTCCAACATGAAATGAGCATGCGCGTGCAGGAAGCCGGTGTTTCTTTACGGCCCGGCCAAGCATTCTCTTCGGGCAGGGATGCCACTGGAAACAACCCTGTAAGCTGCTGATTCTTATGCAGTGATACAATTCCCCCTATTTTTATGCCAACCATCCATTCGTTACGACTGTTTTTTTCTTGACAGTGAATTCATCTGCCTGTATTATATACATATACCCCTATAGGTATAGAAAGGGCGATATAACCAATGAAAAAGGTAGAGCAACTTTTGGAGTGGGGCGGCATCAAGAAGGAAATTGCCCTTCTGTCCATTTCCGGCATCTCGTTAATTCTCAGCTTACTCAATCTGTTTACACTTCCGTTCGATATCGCATGGGTCGCAATCCTCCTGTGTGGGATTCCGATCCTTTTGGAGGCTACCATTGGTCTGATCACTGCCTTTGATATCAAGGCGGATGTGCTGGTTTCTATTGCGTTAATTGCTTCCGTTCTGATCGGGGAAGATTTTGCAGCAGGTGAAATTGCTTTCATCATGCAGCTTGGCGCCCTGTTGGAGGATTTGACGGTTGCGAGAGCACGGGCCGGCATTGAAAAGCTGGTGCGCCTGACGCCTCAAACTGCACGCAGGCTGCGCGGCAGCACAGAGGAAATGATCCCCGCGGAGCGTGTGCTGGTGGGCGACACACTGCGCGTCCTGCCCGGCGAGACTATCCCGGTAGATGGCGAAATCATCTCCGGGGAAACCTCCATTAATCAAGCGGTTATGACCGGAGAAGCCATACCGGTGGATAAAGGGCCTGGGGCACCTGTTTTTAGTGGCACAGTCAACCAGTTTGGAGCGTTTCTCATGAAAGCTTCTAAAGTTGGGGAGGACAGTTCCATTCAGCGTATGATCCGCCTGGTGCAATCCGCCGATGCCGGTAAGGCAAAAATTGTTGGCATCGCGGATCGGTGGGCCACCTGGATTGTTGTGATTGCACTGAGCGCTGCCGCTTTGACTTGGCTAATAACAGGGGAGATCCTTCGCGCGGTAACGATACTGGTTGTCTTTTGCCCCTGCGCGCTGGTGCTTGCCACGCCCACGGCAATTATAGCCGCCACCGGCAATGCCACAAAGCATGGCTTTTTGGTGCGGGAAGGCGACGCATTGGAGCGTCTGGCGGCCGTTTCCAAAATCGCATTCGATAAAACGGGGACGCTTACCTATGGCAAGCCGGAGGTGACGGAAATTCACTGCCTCTCACAGGAGTTTTCCAAGGAGTGGTTGCTACGCCTCGCGGCGGGTGCTGAAGCCCTTTCCGAGCATCCGCTGGGCAAAGCAGTTGCCGAAAGCGCCAGATCTGCGGGTCTACAGCCGTTGCCGCAGGCAGAACAGTTTCAGATGCTGCCAGGTCGCGGCGTCAAGGCACTCGTAGAGGGGCATGCAATATTGGCAGGCAACCTTACATTGATGCAGGAGGAAAAAATCCCCTTTTCGCTCAATGACCTCAACGCTACTAGGCGCTCTCTGGCACAAGGGAGCACTGTCATCTATCTGGCTGTTGATCAGAAAGCAGCCGGTTTTTTGGCGCTTTCGGATACGTTGCGCCCTGACGCTTCCCAAATGCTCGCCGCCATCAAGCGGACAGGACGTGAGCCCGTCCTGCTGACCGGAGATCATGAAAACGCTGCGCGCCATATTGCAGAGCAGCTCGGCATCAGTGAAGTGCACGCAGGCTGCCTGCCGGAGAGGAAGCTCAGTTGGATCGATACCTGTCAAAGGGCAGGTAACCGCGTTTGCATGATTGGGGATGGAATGAACGACGCACCCGCACTGAAAAAAGCCTTTGTAGGCATCGCAATGGGTGGCATCGGCAGCGATATCACAGTGGATGCTGCAGACATCACGCTTGTGAGTGATGATATTCGCGAGCTTCCTCATCTATTATCCCTTTCCAAGCGGATGATGGCTACCATCAAATGCAATTTGAGCTTTTCCATGCTCCTGAATTTCGTGGCAATTCTTCTGGCAATGACCGGAATTTTAAACCCCGTTGTCGGCGCGCTGGTGCACAACGCGGGCTCCGTGCTCGTCATCTTAAACTCTGCCCTGCTGCTCAAATGGAGGAAAAAGCACTAACGATCCGCTTGGCAGGAGAGCAGCCTTCCAAACCGGCTAACACCGATTCACGCCTCCATTTTCCTCATTCAGGAGTAATTTGCCCTCTCAAAAGGCACAATAAGCTTATCGCTCATATATGGAGGCTTTATTATGATGAAAAAATGGCACACTGCTCTGGGCGGTTTCGCAGTGGGGATTGTCAACAGCATGCTGGGTGCGGGCGGCGGTATGCTGGCCGTGCCGCTGCTGCAAAAATCCGGGCTGAACCAGACGCAATCGCACGCGAGCTCCATTGCCGTCATTTTCCCGCTTTCCCTGCTCAGTGCAGCGCTTTATATCACATCGGGAAAAGTCACCCTTTCGCAGGCGCTTCCTTACTATCCCGTAGCCGTAATTGGGGCCGTTGCCGGCTCTCTGCTTTTGCCGCGCATTCCGGAAAAATGGCTGCGGCGCATCTTTGGCATTTTCATGCTCTGGGCAGGCGTCAGGATGGTGATGCGATGAACTGGATAGATCAGATCGCAGGCCTTTTTTCCGCAATTGCCGGGGCGCTTGGGCTGGGCGGAGGCGGCGTGCTGGTGCTCTATCTCACGCTTGGCATGCATATGCCGCAGCTCAGGGCGCAGGGAATCAACCTTCTGTTTTTCCTCCCCTGTGCGCTGGTTTCTATTTTAATGAACTGGAAGAAAAATTTGATCGATTGGAAAAACGTGATTCCAATGGCGTTGGGCGGGCTGGCCGGCGTTGGCCTTGGCACCTGGTTGGCCGGGATACTGAAAAACGAATGGCTCGGGAAACTATTCGGAGGGTTTCTGTTAATCGTCGGGCTCATCGAATTATTCGGAAAATCATCCAAAAGAAAAAAAGAAAGCGCACGCCGTCACTAATCTGACGAAGCGTGCGTTTTTCTATAATCAATATAATCCTGCAAAATCATAACCGCGGCCACTGCATCCACCACAGCCTTGCGCTTTTTACCGCGCGTATTGGTCTGATTCAGCGCCTGATGGGCCCGCACAGTAGTAAGCCTCTCATCCCACAAACGGACGGGTACCCCGCAAGTTTGCTCCAAAAGTGCGGCGAAATCCCGGCATTTTTCTGCACGCGGCCCCTCGCTGCCATCCATATTGCGCGGCAGGCCAAGCACGATCTCCGCCGCGCCATGCTGCTGCGCCGCATTGAGAATCAGGCCTGCCAGTTTCGGCGCATACGTTTCACGGAATACGGCGACGGGAGAGGCCAAAAGCTCCATATGATCGCATACCGCAACCCCTGTGCGTACATCCCCATAATCCACAGCCAGAACCACCATTCTACCGGCCCCTTTTTACTCAAACTGCATTGCCTCGCGGTTTTCCCTGCGCCACCAGCTCTGTTTTGCAAAGGTAGAGAGCTGCTCTGTCAGGTGGGAGCTGTCATTCTCCAGCAGAATGTGCGGATGTAGCTCCCGGTCAAAGGCGATTATACTGATTGCCGTGTTATCGCACCATTCCACATCATTGAGCCGCTCGATTTCCCAGCCGTGTGCGCGGCAAAGGAGATTGCGGATGGCGCAGCCGTGGGAAGCCACCAGAACAGACTGGCCAAAATGGTGGGCAGCAATCTCTGTGACCACCGCCCAGACACGGTCATATACCTCCCGCATCGCCTCCCCTCCCTCCGGATGGAAGCGCCAAGGCTCGTTGTTCCAGGCATAGCTATCCTCCGGGTAGAGCGAGGGGAAATCCGCCCACTTTTTCCCCTCCCAGCAGCCGCCGTGAATCTCTGCCAGACGGTCATCCGTCGTGATCGGAAGGCCATAATAGCGGTTGGCGGCCTGCGCCGTTTTATAAGCGCGCAATAGTGGGCTGGAATAGGCGGCCTGAAACGGAAATTCCCGCATTCGCTCGGCCAACGCATCCAACTGGCGTGCGCCGTTCTCCGTAATGTCGCAATCCGTGCTGCCTTGAAAAATACGCAGATGGTTGCCCATCGCCTCGCAGTGGCGCACAACAATCAGCCGGGCCTGTTCCTGCTCTACCATATCTCAACCTTCCCCGTCAGCTCTGTGACAGATTGTATCCGATTTTCCTCCAGATAGCGTTCCAGCCCCTCTATCACCTTGAGGGGGGCAAACGCATCTGCAAACATGGCGGTGCCGATCTGGATGGCTGACGCACCTGCGAGCAGCATCTCCACCGCGTCCTCCCAAGTGGCGATACCGCCCATCCCAATCACCGGAATATGCACGCGCCTGGCCGTTTCCCACACCATGCGCACCGCAACGGGAAACACCGCCGGGCCGGATAGACCGCCCGTATTGTTACGCAGAATCGGGCGGCGCGAG
>UMIU01031022.1_pt1 | contig 15566 bp, 8 predicted proteins | sample 1965871 | NCBI WGS metagenome assembly UMIU01 (sample SAMEA4836132, study PRJEB28245) | human gut metagenome | biome: gut microbiome; material: fecal sample | place: Denmark | collected 2008
CCCCAATAAACTTTCTTTCTCTCTTTTTGTCATTCTTTTAATTTCATACTCTCGTTTCATTGCTTCCTGTTTTGTCAAAAAGGTCTCATAATACACCAATTTTACTGGCCTTCTAGCTTTTGTATACTTTGCTCCACGCCCAGAATTGTGTGCTTCTATTCGATGCTCTATGTCATTTGTCCATCCAGTGTACAAGCTCCCATCCTGACACCTTACCATATATGTATAATTCCGTTTTTCCACTCTTTTGAACCACCTTATCCACCTTTTCCACATTCTATTATAAAATTCTCTATCTAAATGTCAATTAGGGACAGGGCAATATGTAAATGGGGACGGAGATTTTTAAAAAAAACCTCCGTCCCCATTTACATATATTCCACCGGATTCACCGGCTGGCCATCTTTACGCATTTCAAAATACACGTTACATCCTTCCACACTATAGTACTTTGTCGGCTGACTTACATAGCCAAGTACTGTCTTTGCTTCTACCGGATCACCAACCTTTACGGGAACTTCCTTCAACTGCCCGTAGAACAGTTCATATCCATTTCCAATATCCACATTAACGGTTGTCCCTGTTTCTGCCGTAATATCAATAGATTTTACAATTCCAGATGTTGCAGAAATCACTTGATCTCCCTCTGCCCCTGCAATAATAACAGCCGGATTATATTTGTACTGATCCAATGTGGAAAAATAAACTGTTTTATCCATGCTAAAGCTCATCAATACATTTCCATCTACCGGCCATAAAAGTTTACTGTCCTCCGTAAATTTTGCTGCAGATGCACCTCCGGAAACTGGTTTAGGCTGCGGTGCCTGTACCTCTCCTGCATCGCTTAAATCAGATGTTCCTTGCTGTTCAGGAGTATTTTTTTCTGCCTGCTGAGACTCTCCAGAAACACTGCCTGGATCAGTATCTTCATTACTAATCACTAAATTATTCGCCTCTTCTGTTTTCTCGTTTGTATGATCCTTTTCCTCCATCCGCGCCAATTGCTCGTTTTTCCGAGTCTGTTTGTACCCGTTAAATGTATATGTTCCTACAATAGCGATCGCTGCCACGAAGCACAACACTGCCGCGACGGTTGCCCCCTTCTTAGTCTGTGAAGGTCTTTGATCTTTTTTCATCTTATCACCACCTCTGACTATATTTTTGCCAGATAGTGACTTGCTTATTCTGAATTCAATAATATTTCCGCAACTTCTTTCATTTGCGTTCCTTCAAAAAAATATTGCAAAATTTCTTCATAGGTCTGATCCTTTTCCGCCATTTTATTTGCCGTATGCTGACTCATTCCCAGTCCATGTCCAATGCCTCTGGTCGTAATTCTCATTTTCCCATTATAACGCTGAAGTGTAAAACAACTAGACGCCAGATTATATGTATTTCGAAATTCTTCTCCGCTCCAATTTTCCTCTCCTACCCGTACATTCATCACATATCCAGCTGTATCAAGAGCTGTAATTTCTGCATCCAAATCCTCTGTTGTAATCGTCTGAATCTGTTTTTTTGCCTCTATATCCAATGGACATTCTACAATCTTAAGATATGGATACTCTTCACTCCCCAACACTTCCTTTCCATCTCTGGTACACCCCGTACTCAGACGGAAAAATGGCGTTAATGCCAATTCATTTTCATAGAAAAGTACCTTCCCTTCCGTATCTTCCCACGCATTTTGAAATTTTTTGTAATATTTTCCATACTTGTCTCCCCACACCTTTTTCATTTGTGCTTGATTCCATCCTTTATTCTCCAGGACCGTATCATTTCCATTCTCTCGAATTTTCCGATACACCTCCGTACGTACCAGAACAGCCTGCGCTTTCACCGCTTCTTCCCGATATGATCCCGGAATTTCTTGTGCCATCACACCAATGCAATATTCCCGAATCGGAACTTCTTGCTCCTTCGTCTTTTTGTTATCCACATTTTCCACCTTCACTGTTGTATTATCCACATCCGAGTCCGGTAATATGCTTGGCCCATTTAAAAATACGGTGACAACATAGGGCAATAATATAATAATTATTATATAACATCCTAGATTTTTCAGCTTTCGATACATCCTTTTTCCCTCCATACACTATCAAAGTATGAAAAGGGACAGGGTAAAATGCATTCGGGACGAAGTTTTTTGCAAAAAACTCCGTCCCGAATGTAATTATAATTTCCAAATATCATCCACATATTCCTGAATCGTTCTGTCTGACGAGAATTTCCCGCAGCATGCAGTATTCAGTAATGCCATTTTAGCCCATCCGTCTTTATTACGGTAAGCCTTCTCCACCTGCTCCTGTGCATCTGCATAAGAGCGGAAATCTTTCAAAATAAAGTACATATCTGCCTTATCATATGACGTACTCTTCAGCAGACAATTGTAAAGATCGCGATAGCGCTCCGTATCTCCATCTGCATAGGTTCCATCCACCAACTGATCTACAACCCGACGAACATCCGGGTCATTATTATAGATTTCATATGGATCATACCCGCCGTGCTTCTCATAGTTCATAACCTCATCAGAGCTTAATCCAAAGATAAACGCGTTTTCTCTTCCTACTTCTTCCACAATTTCTACATTGGCTCCGTCCATAGTTCCAAGTGTCGGGGCACCATTTAGCATAAACTTCATATTACCTGTTCCGGATGCTTCCTTAGATGCTGTAGAAATCTGTTCGCTGACATCTGCAGCTGCAAAGATCATTTCTGCATTGGATACGCGGTAGTCCTCAATAAATACTACCTTCAGCTTTCCATTAATGCTGCGATCATTATTAACCACCTCTGCAACAGAGTTAATCAGTTTAATAATTTCCTTTGCACGCACATATCCGGCAGACGCCTTGGCTCCAAAAATAAAGGTTCTTGGATAAAAGCTCTTCTCTGGATGCTGCTTGATCTGATTATAAAGATACATCACGTGCAGGATGTTAAGAAGCTGACGCTTATACTCGTGCAAACGTTTTACCTGTACATCAAAAATAGATCTTGGATCTACTTCGATACCATTGTGCTCCAGGATATATTTTGCCAGGCGCTCTTTATTCTTGAATTTAATTTCCATAAATTCTGCTCTGGCAACATCATCTTCTGCATATTTTTTAAGTCCGGACATCAAAGACAGATCTGTAATCCAGTCTTTTGTTCCCAGTTTTTCAGTTACCCAATCTGCAAGCAGCGGATTTCCATGCATCAGGAATCGTCTCTGTGTGATACCATTTGTTTTGTTATTGAACTTCTCCGGCATCATTTCATAGAAATCACGAAGCTCTCGTTTCTTCAGAATCTCTGTATGAAGTCTGGCAACACCATTTACGGAATATCCGGCTACAATCGCAAGATGTGCCATCTTAACCTGACCATCTCTTAAAATTGCCATCTTCTTGACTTTCTCTTCATTTCCAGGATACATTTCCCGAACCTTAATAAGAAATCTTCTGTCAATTTCCTGGATAATCTGGTACACACGCGGAAGTAATCTTGAAAACAGATCAATCGGCCATTTCTCAAGTGCTTCTGCCATAATCGTATGATTCGTATATGCACAGGCTTTTGTTGTGATCTCCCATGCTTCATTCCATTCAAGCTGATAATCATCTAATAAAATTCTCATAAGCTCTGCAACAGCTACCGTCGGATGCGTATCGTTCATCTGGAATGTTGCTTTCTCATACAATTTATGAATATCATCATGGCTCTTCATATACTTATCTACTGCAAGCTGAAGACTCGCAGATACGAAGAAATACTGCTGTTTCAGACGAAGTTCTTTTCCTGCATAATGATTGTCATTTGGATACAGAACTTCAACAATCGTTTTTGCCAAATTCTGCTGTTCTACTGCTTTATGATAATCGCCTCGTTCAAAAGATTCCAGCTGGAAGTCTACAATTGGCTCTGCATCCCAGATACGCAGTGTGTTCACCTGTCCATTTCCATATCCAACAATCGGATAATCGTATGGAACCGCTAATACGGATTCATAATTTTCCTGTTTAAACAAAGTCTTTCCTGTGGTATCATCATATTCCACCCGGATATTTCCGCCAAACCGAATTTCTTTTGCATATTCCGGTCTTCTAAGTTCAAATGGATTGCCGTATTTCAACCAGTTATCTGGCTTCTCTACCTGATATCCATCTTTAATCTTCTGTTTAAACATTCCGTAACGATACCGAATTCCGCATCCGTAAGCTGCATAACCAAGCGTTGCCAGAGAATCTAAGAAACATGCTGCCAAACGGCCAAGTCCTCCGTTTCCAAGAGCCGGATCCGGCTCTTGGTCTTCTACCATGTTTAAATCAATTCCCAGTTCATCAAGTGCTTCTTTTACTTCCTTATATGCCGTCATATTAATCAAGTTGTTTCCAAGCGCACGCCCCATCAGGAACTCCATGGACATATAATACACTATCTTCGGATCTTCCTTATCGATCTTCTTCTGTGTCTCAATCCAGTCATCAATGATCGCCTCTTTTACAGCATAAGATACAGCCTGATACAATTCCTGCAGATTTGCTTCATGCAGTTCTTTACGAAACAACGTCTTAATATTATTCGTAACATCCTTTTTAAATGCTTCTTTTTCAAATCTTGGATTATACATATAAACTCTATCCCTTCCCCATATTTCCAAATTATTGCTTTTCAACACCAAGTGTTACGTTTTCTCCGTTAATTTTCCACTCTTTTACATATCCAATTGGTGATTTCTTCTCAACAGATACTGCCAAAGTCTCCTCCCCAATCTCAGAGACATGATCAGCAAAAACAGCTTCTGCTTTCTCTGTTCCTTCATACGTAATTGCAATCTTATCCATTACTTCAAAATCTGCTTCCTTACGCATGGTCTGTACTTTACTGATAATCTCACGTACAAAGCCTTCCTCCAGGAGTTCTTCCGATAAGTTGGTATCTAAAACGACTGTAATACCATTGTCATTTTCAGATACATAACCTTCCATCTGTGCAGATTCAATCAGAAGGTCTTCGCGGAACAAGGTTACTTCCTGACCATTGATATCAAGCTTCAATGCCTCTTTCTCATTCAGTTCATCCATTGCTGCATTTCCATTCAGTGAAGAGAGCGTCGCTTTGATTCCGCCAAGCAGCTTGCCATATTTAGGTCCAACTGTCTTTAACTGTGGCTTAAATGTATAAGAAGTAAATTCACGTACGTCCTGTGTAAATTTCACATTCTTTACATTCAATTCTTCCTTCACAATATCCCGATAAAATTCAGGAAGATCAAATTCTGCCTTTACATACATCTGGCCGATCGGCTGACGGTTCTTAATGTTTGCAGTATTTCGACATGCACGTCCCATAACAACCAGTTTCAGCACTTCATCCATATGCGCTTCCAGTTCCTGATCAATGTGTGCTTCATCCGCTACTGGGAAGTCACACAAATGGATACTTTCCGGTGCATCCTTATCAATGCTTCTTACCAGATTCTGATAAATATCTTCTGTCATAAACGGAATCATCGGAGCTGCAACCTTACATACTTCTACAAGCGCTGTATAAAGAGTCATATAAGCATTGATCTTATCCTGTTCCATTCCCTTTGCCCAGAAGCGTTCACGGCTTCTTCTTACATACCAGTTACTCATATCATCTACGAAATCCTGCAATGCTCTTGCTGCTTCCGGAATCCGATAGTTTCCAAGATGATCATCCACCGTCTTAATCAGCGTATTTAATTTGGACAGAAGCCATTTATCCATAACAGATAATTTTTCATAATCCAACGTATATTTTGTTGCGTCAAACTCATCAATATTCGCATACAGTACGAAGAATGCATAAGTATTCCACAAAGTACCCATGAATTTACGCTGTCCCTCTACAACCGCTTTTCCATGGAAACGATTTGGCAGCCATGGAGCGCTGTTAACATAGAAATACCAGCGGATTGCATCAGCTCCATATTTTTCCAGAGCATCAAATGGATCGACCGCATTTCCTTTTGATTTACTCATCTTCTGACCATTCTCATCCTGCACATGTCCAAGAACGATAACATTCTTATATGGCGCTTTATTGAAGATCAGCGTAGAGATTGCCAGCAGGGAGTAGAACCATCCACGAGTCTGGTCCACAGCCTCGGAAATGAAATCTGCCGGGAACTGTTTTTCAAACAATTCTTTATTCTCAAATGGATAGTGGTGCTGAGCAAATGGCATGGAACCACTGTCAAACCAACAGTCAATTACTTCCGGTACACGATGCATCGGCTTACCACATTTCGGACAACGAATCGTTACGTCATCGATATATGGACGGTGAAGTTCAATATCATCTGGACAGTTATCGGACATTTCTTTTAATTCTGCAATACTTCCGATAGAATGCTGATGTCCGCACTCACATTCCCAGATGTTCAGTGGGGTTCCCCAGTAACGGTTTCGGCTGATTCCCCAATCCTGAACGTTCTCCAGCCAGTCACCAAAACGTCCTTTACCGATACTTTCCGGAATCCAGTTGATCGTATTATTATTCGCAATCAGGTCATCCTTTACTGCCGTCATATTGATAAACCAAGATTCACGTGCATAGTAGATAAGTGGCGTATCACATCTCCAGCAGTGCGGATAGCTATGCTCAAAATTCGGAGCTTCAAAAAGAAGTCCTCTTTCTTCCAGATCTTTCAACACTTCCGGATCCGCCTTCTTTACGAATAAGCCCGCAAATGGAGTGGTCTCTCCCATATTTCCCTTCTCATCAACCAGCTGTACAAATGGCATATCATACTTACGGCCAACCTTCGCATCATCTTCACCAAATGCAGGTGCAATATGAACCACACCAGTACCATCTGTCAATGTTACATAGGTATCACAAGTAATGAAAAATGCCTTCTTATTCTGCTTTGTGGCACAGTCTGCCGCACACTGATAAAGCGGCTCATATTCCTTGTATTCCAGATCTTTTCCTTTGTATGTTTCCAGCACTTCATATGCCGGTACAGCCTCTCCATCTTCCGTTTCCTTTGCAAGCTTGCCAAGAACCGTATCAAGAAGCGCACACGCCATATAATAAACGTATCCGTCTGCTGCCTTTACTTTGGCATAATCTTCCTCTGGATTTACACAGAGACCGATGTTGGACGGCAATGTCCATGGTGTCGTAGTCCATGCCAGAAAATATGCATCTTCTCCAACCACTTTAAATCTTACGATAGCAGAGCGTTCCTTTACATCCTTGTACCCCTGTGCAACTTCCTGTGCAGAAAGAGGGGTTCCACATCTTGGGCAATAAGGTACGATCTTAAATCCTTTATACAGAAGCCCTTTATCCCAAATCTGCTTTAATGCCCACCACTCTGATTCAATAAAATCATTGTGATAGGTTACATATGGATTCTCCATGTCCGCCCAGAAACCAACGGTTCCGGAGAAGTCTTCCCACATTCCTTTGTATTTCCACACACTTTCCTTACATTTATCAATAAATGGCTCCAGACCGTATTCCTCGATCTGCTCTTTGCCGTCAAGTCCAAGAAGTTTCTCCACTTCCAATTCTACCGGTAAACCGTGAGTATCCCATCCGGCCTTTCTCGGTACCTCATACCCTTTCATGGTGCGGTATCTTGGAATCATATCCTTGATGACACGCGTCAGCACATGTCCGATATGCGGTTTACCGTTCGCTGTCGGCGGTCCATCATAGAACATATACATCTCGTTGCCTTCACGTTCCTTCATACTCTTCTCAAAGATCTGATTTTCTTCCCAGAACTTCTCGGTCGCTTTTTCTCTGTCTACAAAATTCAAGTCCGTTGAAACCTTTTTATACATTGAAATCCTCCTTCGGGGACGTGTACAAATGAAAAAAACTCCGTCCCAAATTAAAAATACCCTGTCCCTTGTGGAATTCACATACTTATCTATACTTTTATCCACACTGGAACAAAAAAACTTCCGTCCTGAATAGGACGGAAGTTCTACTACCGTTTATAAACCACCTAAACATACTAACATATGCCTTCCCTATAACGGGGGAATTCCGACAGGGCCTACTTAGAAATAAGTCGATATCCTCTGCAATTCTTTTCGGCGACTGCAACTCGGGAGTGATATTCAGATATCTCTTACTTGCACCGGGCTTTCACCATCTCCGGTTCGCTATGCCGTTCTGATATACCTTACTGTCTCCGTCATCATTATTATCTGTATACACGCTATATTATAGTAAGAAAACACTAAACCCGTCAAGGCTTTTTTCTACCTTCTGGAATTTCTCCTAGGATTTCTTTCCCGCTGTTCCATGGCTTGTCTGCGCCTTCTTCTCTGTGCAATTCTGCGTGCGCGTCTCCGGCGACGATTTCTTCGAATCAACATCCAGATAAAAAGAAGAATAAGAAGAATACTCACCACAATGCAAACCGCCAAAATCTTCTCTTTCAGCGTCCATCCCTTTTCATTTTTCTCTTCTTCTTTTTTGGTTGAAATCTTTTTTAACTTCGCTCCATGCTCGTCAAGATATTCATCACTTAATTTCGCTCTTACGGATCCTACGACATTTCCCTCATAGGTATAAGTCAAAGTTGCCTTATCGCTGGTTCCTCCATCCGGCTCAAGTTCCATCTTCAAATCTTGAAATTCGATTCCCTGTGGAAGTACCACATAGCCAGTCTCTTCTTCATCCAAAATCTTTTTCACATCTTTAGATTCTTCCAGTCCTGCAACCTTAACTTTCTGGAAATTACTGTAAACATACTCACATAGATTCCGGGTATCCGAATATGTATTTCCGGTCTGGGTCCGAAGCACCACACAGATAAGCTTCATATCCCCATTATCTGTCATCGTCACCAACGTGGACAATGCATCTGAAGTAAATCCGGTCTTTCCGCCAATCACATATTCATAATAATTCTTGTTTCCTGGCATCATCATCTTATGATGCTGCTGAAAAATATGCTCTTCTGTCGTCTCCGATGCCAGAATCGTATAATTTAATGTCTGAGCCATAGCAAAAAATTCCGGATATTTGAATAATTCTCGCCCAATTAATGCCATATCTCTAGCGCAAGTATAATGATTTGGGTCATGCAATCCACTGGTATTCACAAAGTTAGAATTCTCACCGCCAAGCTCTCGACATTTTGCATTCATCTGCTCCAAAAACCAAGAATAATCATGTCCCGCATTAACTCCCACACTTTCTCCTACCGCATAAGCTACCTCATTTGCGGATGCAAGAAGGGTTGCATATAATCCCTGTTCCAGTGTAAGCTGATTACCTTCTTTCATTCCAATTGCCGAATCTCCCGGCTGAATACATGCAATACTATCATGGGAAAATGTTACCGTATCGTCCATTTCCCCGTTCTCTAACGCAATCAACGTTGTCAAAAGCTTCGTAATACTGGCCGGATATTCCTGCGCGTCTATATTCTTTGCATAAAGAATTGCACCGGTTCCCGCCTCCATCACAATTGCTGCATCTCCATAGGTTCCCGGTCCCTGCGGCCAATTTTTAATCCCATTTGACTCCACCGGAATTGCATATGCATCTTCCAACGCCTTCCGCGCCTGTTCTTCTGGCGTTAATTCCTCTTCCGGCATCTGCGCCTCTTCAGCGTTCTCTGTCCCATTCTCTCTGGTCGCATGCGCTGTCATTCCCATGGATAAAGAAAAAATAAGCATCAGACTTGCCGACAGCAGTCTTACACCTCTCCTCATACATTCCTTCCTCCGATTTCAAACTCTTCTATCCCCTATGCGATTTATTCTACCATAAAGCCTCCTTCTTTTCCATCCTTTGTTCATTTACCTGTATATTTATCCACTTCTAAGGTCATAATTATATTGACTGACAGTCGTCGCCATACATGATTTTTTGCAAAATTAAATTTCAAAAAACAGATAGAGGAGGATTCAAATGAAAGACAGAGGTTTTACAGATCAGATCAAAGGCAAAGTAAAGAAGACGTTCGGCGATCTTACGGACAATGAAAAAATGCAGGCAGAAGGAATTCTCGACCAGACAATTGGCAAAACTAAGGAAATGGCGGCTGATATTCAAGATGCAGCCGAAGAAGTCATTGAAAAAGCAAAAGAGAAATTTCACAAGGAGGGTTAAGGCTTACGCCTTCTCTCCTTCTTTTTTGCTCAGAAAAATGAGGTCCTTTCGCCTATGCGAAACGACCTCATCCCTCTCAAAATTATCTCTATTTCATTTTAACTACGTTTCCGTCTGGTAATTACTGCTGCGCCGCTTGCCGCACACACACCCAACAATACCATCCAAATAACCATATCAGTGGTATCCCCAGTCTTTACTTTTCCAGCAGTTGGCTTTTTCGCCGGCTGACCTGTGCTCTGGCTTCCATTGCCCGGTTTTCCAGTATTCTGACTGTCATCAGGCTTTCCATCATTGGAACCGCCCTGGTTATCTCCACCTTGGTTGTCGCCACCCTGGTCGCCGCCGTCCGGATCTACACCCGGATCTTCTTTCTCCTTGACTTGAACCTTCATTGTCACCTGGATAGGCGCAGAACTGTAAAGCTCCTTATCTTCTGCAAGATAGCTTGTGGAACCATCTTTTCCAACCCACTGATCTTTGTTCGCGCTAATAGACTGTACCGTTCCGATAATATCATAAGTTCCTACTTTCTCTGTATCAACACCAGCTGTATCCCATACTACCGGAAGGTTTGAGGTTCCCATATTGTACGCAAGATTCACTTCCGCTGTCTTCGGAAGAACTTCTTTCATTCCCGCTTCGTCGGTACCTTCCTCAACCTCAGCTACTCCAAGATCTTCCTGTACTGCCGACACCGCATCTGCATTTCTGATCGCATCATACTGAGCTTTAGTCAAAGAAATAACTCCACCATGTTTGGTATGTGTTGTCAGGAAATAATCTGGGCTGTCAAGATACTCAAATCCCTTAGACAAATCTGTCGAGATCATCGGCTGATATCCCGGTGTCGGAAGATCATCAACAAAGAGATACCATCTGTTTTCCTGAGAATGATCCTTAAATGATGCCGGACCTTCTACAGCTCCAAATCTGCTCTGACCGATATGACTCTGCACTCTCGTCCATTCTGTCGTCTCATAATTCCACCAGTCTTTTGCCGTAGTCACTTCCATAATAATCTCTTCTGCATTACTCTTGGTAATGTGATACGTCTTTTCTCCATCACGGATAATATTTGTATCAATCCATCCTGCGTTTCCACCCTCCAGGAACATTCCTCCAAACTCCCAGGTTTCCTGGGTGAAATCAGTGGTTACTCCCCACATAATGTCAGCTCCAAGAGACTGCGTCTGCGCTTCGTCTGCATACCGATGAGAAGTCCAATATACAACAAATGCACCTTTTCCTTCTCCATAATAGTCCTCTACCCAAGTAGTCTCCGGCGCCCACATCATACCGAGATTAGCCAGCTTTTCTCCGTCCATATTCTGAACAACATCAAACTGACGCACATCGGACCATGTAATTAAGTCTTTCGACTCCCATACATTCATTTTCGTACTGTAATTTTTCTGCCATTCTCCCCAGCCTGCGTTGTCTCCGCCAAATACACGAAGATCTGTCGCAATAATATAATAAGTCTGAGTCTCCGGATTATAAGTAATAAATGGATCTCTTACTCCTGTTGTTCCAAGGTTGGAAGTAAGAATCGGTTTTCTTCCATTTAACGGGTCCCACTGTTCCGGATTATCTCCTCTGGAAATATCCAGATAAATTTTCTCTGCATACCCCTGACTATCTTCTACAAAATGCACCATCAGATATCCATACTGATCGGTTGGCGCATACTGTGGTTTGATCGTCACCGGAACCTCTATCTCTTCTGTTCTTCCTAATACATGAAGTACTGCTGTCAGCATGCCCTTAAGCGCTTCTTCTCCATTTACCGGCTGCTGAACTTTTACGGTACATCCATCTTCCTGCACTACGATCTGCGGCATAGAGGATTTCCACGTTACCATTCCTTCATAACTGGAAAGAGTTGCTGTCTCATTATCTAATACAACTTCTTTCAGGCTATTCTTTAATCTTTCCAATTCCTGATTTACAAAATAGTCTGGTACCTGCTTCTCAATCTGGTCTTTGGAAAGAGCCTGTCCATAAATCTTTAGATTATCCATGGACGCCTTGGTATATTCTCCACTACCCCAGTCTGCCTTTCCAATCTGTAAAATGCTGTTCTCTCCCAAAAGCTCCGGAATCGTGTAAGCACTTTCTACACTTGACTTTTCTACACCATTTACATAAATAGTCGTATTGGTCTTACTTAACACAGCATCTACGTGTGTCCACTCTTCTCCAACTTTTGCAGATGGACTGGACGGCCGGCTTCCGTTTGTATTATTGTAACGCTCCACCGTCAGATTTCCACCATTATGAAGAAATCCAATATAATGCTCCTGACCATACTCCCAGCTGCCTGCGCGCTGCGCCGCATACACAGCCCAGTTGGTCTGCGTCCTCTCATTCTTAATATCATAAGAAATCGTCAGTTCCTCCACTCCGGTCAGAAGACTTTCTCCTTCGTTATTCGTTACGGCCAGCCACTGATTCGCTGTCCCGTCAAGATGCAGCGCCTTTCCTGCATTTTCCTCATAACTGTCCGTCAGAGTATGCCCACCGGATGCTTTTGCCTGACCGCCGGAAAATCCTGTTTCTTCATCATCAAACGTAAACTCTGCTAATAATGAAGGTTCTTCCTCTGCGGCGTTTGCCCTGTCCATGCCAGGGGTAATTCCTGCACCCAAATATCCCGAACCACCGATCATGGCAGCGGCCAGAATGAGTGCAAGACATTTTCTTTTTCTCATACATTGCCCTCCTCTATAAAATATAATTTCCTATTACATATCATACGACATTCGGTTTTCCACATAAATGCAATAATTTGTGGGAAATGTTGAAAATTTTTAAATTCCTCGGAGCAATCGGGGACGTGTACAAATGAAAAAAACTCCGTCCCGAATGTAACTCCAGCCCCTTATTATTTATTAAAATTGCACAAAAAAAAAGATGATAAATCCATCGTTTGTACATATTGTACATTTCATCAATAGATGATACTATCTTCATATAGACCGTGCCGTCTAAATTTTTTTTGCAAGGGAGGTTATTTTATGAAACACGTGAAAAGAAGACTGTTGGCAATCATCCTCTCAGCGATGATGATTCTCACAACGGCAATGCCAGCCTTGGCAGCGGAACCAGGGGTAACAGCTCCGGAAAGTACAGAACAGATTCAAGTACCGACACCGAGCCAAACAGAAACCAATCAGCCAGCAGCTTCTACAGAAAATCTAACAAAACCTGGAGCAGCTACAGATGCAAACACCGAAAGCACTCCTGCACCAGACAGCGGCAGTACTCCTGCTTCTCCTAATAATATAGAAGCAGCGCCTTCCGCTCCAGCAGCAACGCCGGAGGCTAACGCAGAAATCGGTACAAATACACCGGCAGGGGAACCGGGGAATGCTGTACCTGCTGCAGATCCGCAGAAACAGACTGCAACCATCACATTTAAGTCCGCAGGAAACGGCTACCTAAATGGAACCAGCAGCGTCTATCCGCCAATCGTTTACGAAAATGTGGAAGTTGGAACCACCGTTCCTGTACCTAGCACCAATCCAATCACAGCTTACGAATTTACTTATTGGAAAAACAGTGCCGGACAAAAAGTGGAATTAGGCAATACCGTAACCGTAGGCGAGGCAGACGAAACCTATACCGCATACTTTGCATTAGGCAACTATACCATCACATTCCGATCTGAAAATGAAAAGTACGGAACATTAGCAAAAGACGGACAGCCTGTTTCCGAAATTCAGATTCAAGCACAGGGAAAAAAGAACGTTCGCTTCCCTAGTGGCTCTCAGTTGCAGCCGGTCAAAAATTGCGAATTTGATACCTGGAAAGACCCTGAGGGAAAAGAAATTGGTTATACTAATATTACAGCAAAAGAAAATGCTACTTACACAGCTGTATTTAAACCAAAAAACGCTCTCCAATTTAAATACAAAGTATATGACCGTGCAACCGGTGAAGTTCTTCAGTATGAAAATTCTTCCGGTAATACCGTAGATGTCGGCGGTTCTTTTAAAGGTCTTCTTAATACACCTTATGAGATCGTATATGATTCCTTATTAACGAAATTAGAAGGAATCGGATACCATTTAGAGAGTCCGCAGTACTCCTTCCTGTACAATGATCTTAATACCTACACACTGAACGGAGAAGCAATTGAGCTTAACAACATTGAAACAGATTATGTAAAACTTTATGCTACAAAAGACGTAAAAACTTCAACCGTTACCTTCAAATCAGCAGGAAACGGTTTCCTAAATGGAGCCAGCAACATCAATCCACCAATCATTCACGAAAATGTGGAAGTCGGAACCACCGTTCCGGTACCTACCACCAATCCAATCACATATTATGAATTCGATTGCTGGAAAAACAGCGCCGGACAAAAAGTAGAATTAGGTGAGGCCGTAGAGGTTGGTGAAACCGATGAAACCTATACAGCCTACTTTAAAAGAGCAACATATACCACAACCTTCCGGGTAGAAGATCCACGGTATGGTAAACTTTTAGACAAAAAGAATCCGGTAGATGAGATCCAGGTTACTGTAACCGGAGGTAACACTGTTAGATTCCCGAAATACCAGGCTACCAAGAATTGCCAATTCCTGACTTGGAAAGATGGAACTGGAAAACCGATCAGTTATCTCTCTTTCAAACCAGAAAAAGATGAGACCTATACCATCTCATTTGAACCGGTAGCTCGTCTGGATATTCGTTACAAAGTTCTCGATCGTGAGACTGGCAAAATCCTGCAGTATGTAAGTTCTTCAGGAAAACTGACCGACATCGGTGGCCTGTTCTACGCTTTCCTGAATAAAGAATACACGCTTGGGGATGAAAGAATCGAAAAACTTCTGGCTGATCAGGGATACGAACTGGAAAAACCAGAATACACCTTCCTTTATAGCGATCTTGATACCTATACACTGGATGGCGAACCAATCGAACTTAACAACATTGCAACAGACTATGTAAAGCTTTATGCAACCAAGAAAACCGTAAACTATACCGTTACAACAGATGTAGATGGTAAAACCAGTCAGATCATCGTCAGCAGCAAAGAAGGTAAACTCGGCGCTAAGATGCCGAAAGCCCCTGTAAAAGACGGCTACGTATTCAAAGGATGGAATACAAAGAAAGACGGAAGCGGAGAAGCATTCACAGCTGAAACTGCAATTACAGGCGACATTACCATTTACGCAATCTTTGAGAAGAAGGCAGAAATTACACCACCTACCTCACCAGACGATGACAATAAGAAGCCAGGAAACACCGACAAAGACAATAAAAAGCCGACAAAAACCGATAAAGCCGGTACAGTTAAAACAGCTGATCAGAATGCCGTTGCTTCCTTATCTGTACTTATGAGTCTCTCTTTGATGGTAATCTTAGCATTTGCCATTATGACATTTAGAAAAAAATATAAAAGATAATATGTATTCTTTTCCTGCCAGTAGTTAATTCTACTGGCAGTTTTT
>UMIU01000751.1_pt1 | contig 15482 bp, 14 predicted proteins | sample 1965871 | NCBI WGS metagenome assembly UMIU01 (sample SAMEA4836132, study PRJEB28245) | human gut metagenome | biome: gut microbiome; material: fecal sample | place: Denmark | collected 2008
TGGGAAAGCCGGTTCGAATCTACGATCTGGCCGAGAGCCTGATCCGCATGCAGGGCTACATCCCGGGCAAGGACATCGAGATCAAAATCGTAGGCCTGCGCCCCGGCGAGAAGCTCCACGAAGAAATCCTCATGGACGAGGAAGGCCTTCATCGCACGGAGAACGAGCTGATCCACATCGGCAGCCCGATCCCGATGGATGCGCAGCAGTTCAAAGCGGATCTAGCGGCGCTGATCAAAGCCGCATACCAAAACGACCCTCAGATCAAAGAGAAGGTGGCGGAAGTGTGCCCTGGGTATGTGATTACGGAGAATAAACAAGGATACACAATGGCGATTGATAATAGCGTCCTAGAAAAAGAATCTGACATAGAAATAGCCTAGAAAAAGTAGGCTGTTAATCGATTATTCATTTGTAGTTTCGCGAAAGCAATTGACGCATAATGGAGAATGGAGGAAAAATTTTGAAACCCGTAATAATGATTATAAGGTCCAAAGTAAATAAAGGCGGTCCAGGGTCTTTAATAAGTTCTGTTATAGGTGAACTAATTAACAGGGGATATAACATAATATTTGTAGTTGGAGGTGGAGAATATGTTGAAAATATTCAAAATCTTGGTGCACAGTGTTATGTGAGAGACAATCTTTTAGTTGAAAAAAGAAATTTACTTAAGATACCAGCGGATATTTTAATGATTAGAGGTCTTGTTAAAAATAATAATGTTTCTGCAATATTTGGATTTAATCCGGGTGCAACAATAATCGGATACTTGGCAACTAGATTGATGAAACGTAAAGTGTCAATAGCAAGTGCTGTTTTGGGTGTTGGAAAAGAATGGATACAGAAATATTTACCATTTAAACTGGTAAGCATGTCTGAAGGGCATAAAGCTGTAATGGTGGCTCGTGGTGTTCCGGCTTCTAAGATATTTGTTAATTACCCTAGCACTCTGAATAAGAATATTTTTAACTATGACAATTGTGATTACAAATATATTAGAGCAGAATTAGGATTGACTGATAATGACATTCTTATCGGAACAGTAATGAATGGGAAAAAGGGGAGAGAAGATTATTACAAAATCATAGAACCAATTTTACGAAAATATAAAAATCTCTATTTACTCTTTGTTGGTAATACAACGGTCTATGAAAGGATTGAGAAAGATTTTATTTTATCAGATTTAAAAGATAAAGTGTTTTTTTTAGGATATCGGACTGATATACCTGCAATAATGAAAAGTTTAGATATCTATTCTCATTTAGTAGATGAAGAGAAAACTATAGAAACTTTTGGAATGGTGTTAACTGAGGCAATGATTATGAAAACACCTGTGATTGCTACAAATATTGGTGGGATTAGAGATATTGTTTTAGATGGAAAAACAGGATATTTGGTAAAAAATATAGATGAATATAGAGCTAGACTGGAATACCTATTATCAGATAAAAGGTTGAGAAGTGAAATGGGGGAGTTAGCGAGAGAACGTGCGTTAAACTTTTTTACCTTAGAGAATAGTGTAGACATATTGGAAAATATTTTGTATCATGCAGATTTTAGAAAACTATAATATGACAAAATCTGTGATATTGAAAAATATAATAGCTATGTGATCCAAAGATAGATAAAAAGATTTACGGAGAATTTAAAGGGAGTCAAGTTAACATGATTAAGAAAATAAAAGTAGCAATAATCGGTGGGTCAAGCGGAGAAGCATTAGTAAATGCATGCAAAAAAAATAAATGCTATACAATTTTGATTTGTGGTAAAGTAAGTGATAGTGGCTACGGAACTGCTGATGAAAATTATTTGATTGATTTACATGAGAAAGATAGAATTACAAAGCTTATAAAAGAAAAATCAGATTGTTTACTAATGGGAACTGGACACATTTTAGCACATGAGATCGCTAAAGTTTTATTTGATGATGGATTTTGCGTTTCTATAGACCCTTATAAAGCAATTTACGGGAAAAATAAAGTTATGGCCTATGAGCAAATCAGAAAACTTGGATATGATACGCCTAATTATATAGTGATAGATTCAGTTGATAGTTTTAATGAGATAGATTATTTATCTGTAAAATTACCTTGTGTAGTGAAATCAGAAAATGATGCTGTTAGAACCGCAAAAGCAAACAATATTAAACAGTTGAAGCTGTTAATTCAAGAGAATTTAAGCGCAGGCGGTAAGGCAATTGTGGAAGAATTTATTACGGGAATAGAATATACCATTCCTGTAATTTCTGATGGTCATAGTTTTATTGGTTTAACAGATGCTCTAGATATGTCAAATGTTAATAAAATTGCAGTTGAACATCTGAGATTTTTTGAAAACATGGATGTAAAATATGATCGAAAAAAACATATTAACCAGAAGCTAAAAAATGAAATAAGGGTTGCAGCAGTAAATATAACCGAAAAGTTGGGGCTAATTGGTTTTATTAGATATGATTTAATAGTTAGATTAGACGGAAAGGTTGTTTTTCTCGAGATAAATGAAGTGGCGGTCTCGGCAATGGGAGATGGACATTATCCTTGGGATGAGGTGAATATAGATCCTGCGGACTTGATGACAAAAAACATGATAAATCTTTTCATGCATCAAGTCTCTGTGTAACGTATCTAAAATAGAGTTTGGTAAAAGTAGATTGTAATTATGAGGAGAAAAATGGATAATTTAATTATTAAACACGGGATATATGCCACTTGTGTTAAGCGTACTTTGGATTTTTTTATGGCAGTAATATTACTAGTCATATTGAGTCCAATATTGGCTATTATAGGAACGATTATTGCTATTATATCAGGATTCCCTATTATTTATAAGCAAGAACGCATGGGGCAAGGATATAAGCCTTTCATTATTTATAAGTTTAGAACAATGGTTAATAATGCAGATAAAATTGGACCTACATCAACATCAAAAGGAGATAAAAGGATTACGAGTATAGGAAAAGTTCTTAGAGCAACTAGCTTGGATGAACTACCACAGATACTGAATATCCTAAAAGGAGATATGAGTTTCATCGGGTATCGCCCTAATGTCAAACAGGATTATCAGAACTCACTAGACAGAAAATTCCTGTTAAAACCTGGGATTACTGGATATGCCCAGGTTCATGGAAGAAGTGATTTAACAAAAGAAGAGAAGGAGTATTGGGAAAACAAGTATCTAGATGATATTAGTTTTCTGACCGATCTTAGAGTAATAATATTGACCATTGGTGTTGTTTTAAGAAAAAATAATGCGTATTAAGATTCCAAATAAATTAGCACAAGATAGGGAGTAAGGGAAATTATATATAGATCGATTATTACATATATGATAAAAGGAATAAAAAGAGTATGAAAATATTATTTGTTACTTATGGCGGAGGTCATGCAGCAATTGTCAAATCATTATATCCAACATTAAATAAACTAGAGAAAGTTAAGATAAATATTTTAGCCTTGACATCAAGTACACTTTTACTAAAAAAGGCGGGGATACCATATAATACTATAGTAAACTATTTGCATTTATTTCCTTATAGAGATGAGATTATGAAATATGGTGAAATATTGGCTGAAACAGGTTTCAATGTAAACTCAGGTTTGGAATACAACGATATAGAAACTTATCTTGGAATAAGTTTCTATGATTTACTTCAGTCTGTTGATAATCTCGAAAAGGCACTAACAATGTATAGAATCAATGGGCGTAATGTTTTTTGTCCAATTAGAACAATGAAAAGAATTCTTGAGTATGAGAGTCCTGATGTCTTAATAGTAACTTGCGGACAACGTATGGAAAAAGCAGCAGCATTAGCGGCAAACGATTTAGGGATTAGAGTTGTAAGGATTGAAGATGTTCCAGGAGATACAAAGAATGTATCGTATGAATGTTCTCTATGTGTGATGAACGAACATTTTAAACAAATAGCTATTAAAAATAATCCAAAACTTAGCCAAGAAAATATAATTGCTACAGGTCATCCGGTTTTAGAATCAAATACTGAACTTGATTGGGGCGTTTTACGATACTTAAGTGAAAAACTTCGCGCAAATCAATTTACTAATGTTATCGCCTTTATGACTCAGAATGGGGAGAATCAAAAAGAGATATATCATAAACTTTATGAGTTGGCACAAGAAATGAAGACTACACTTTTTATCATAAAACTTCATCCAAATCAAGAAAATTATTTCGATACAAATTGTAGGCCTTTAAATAATCTTATTATTGACAAAGAGTGCGAAGTCAAATATTACATCAACCTATCAGATTTAGTCATCACCACGTTTTCAACAACAGGACTAGAAGCTGCAATGATGGATAAACCTTTAATTGTGATTAATTTAAAAAATAAAATATATAATCCTGACTATTGCAAGGAGGGAATAGCAGTTAAGGTTAGCTTGTTAGATGAGTTGGATTCGACAATATGTAAGCTTCTCGATAAAAATAGTATAACTTATAGTTTTTTAAAAGAAGGTAGAAAGAAGATAAGTAATCTATCTGATGCTCGTGAGAATATAACTTGGCAAATCATTAGGAAATAAAATATGGAGGAGATGATGTCAAAAAGAAAAGTGGCACTATTCATTACTTTGATGACTTTGATATCGAAAGCCTTTGGGTTTGTTAGAGAGGCAATCATTGCATATTTTTTCGGTACTTCTACAGAAGTCGATGCATATTTGATGGCTATTAGTATTCCGTCAATTTTATTTGGTTTTTTAGCAACTATTGCACCTGCGTATATGGTGTTGTATACAGAAATAAGAGAAAAAAAAGATGAGAGGGCAGCGGACGGATATACAACGTATTTGGTTGTATTGCTGGGGATAATGTGCCTTATCTGTATTGTGATAGGAATGTTTTTTTCACCGCAGATTGTACAAATAATGGCTCCCGGATATGAAGGATATGTTTTCTCTCTGACTATAAACTATTTTCGTATAGCTGTTTGGGATACGCTTTTTCTTACCCTTTTAAATATATACGTAGCCTTTTTGCAATGTAATGATAGATTTTCATATGCAGCATTTGCAATGCTATTTCATAGTAGTATGCAGATAGTATTTACTATAATTGCAGGGTTTACTGGAGCAATTTTTCTGATATATGGATATGTTTTTGCTGATATTACGTATTTTTTAGTTGTATTTATTTGGTCTGTGAAACAAGGGCATAAATTTATATTTAATGGTAATTGTACTGATGAAATTAAAAGAACACTAAAGTTGGCTATTCCCATGTTTATTAGTGGTGCACTTACCCAAATTAATGCTTATGTGGACAAAAGCTTTGCTTCAATGCTTGATACGGGGAGTATTTCTTCTTTATACTATGCTAATATATTGAAGACATTTATAATAATGATGTTGAATACAGGTGTTATCACAATACTATATCCGATATTAGCTAAACTGGCCGTGCAGAAAAATTTTGTTGAATTAAAGATTAAACTAGTGGAATCAGTACGTTATTCTTTAATGGTTTTTTTACCAGCAACGATAGGTGTAATACTAGTGGCAGAAAATATAGTAGAACTTTTATTTGGTCGGGGCTCTTTTGGAACTGATTCAATAGAAATTACTAGTAAGGCGTTAATAATGTATGTTATTGGAATGACGGCAATAGGTTTAAGGGACATATTGCTAAAATATCATTATGCAATACAGGATACAAAAAAATGCATGTGGATTAGTGCAATAAATATAGGCGTTAATATTATACTAAATTTTTTACTAATAGGGTCAATGGGTTATAGAGGGCTTGCGCTATCAACTAGTTTAGCAGCAATAATAACAATCCCCCTCTATTATCCAGGAATAAAAAGTACAGTAGGTAATATCGTAGACTCTAAATTTTTCATATTCATAGCGAAGTTGATTATTTCGTGTATCATTATGACTATGGTTATACTTAGTGTGAAAAAATATATATTTTTGAATAATTATCAATATATTATTATAGTGGTAATATTAGGAACTGTTAGTTATGGTAGTGCACTTGTTTTTTTGAAAGTTGAAGAGGCTGAAAATAGTTTGAGCAATATAAAGTGCATTATAAAAAATTTTAAACAACATTGGAGGAAGTAATAGGGTGGGAATAAAAAGGTATATTAACAGATTAATTGTATTGATTATTTTTACAATTTCGTATGCTACAATGGGAATAATTGATGTTCCGATGATCGGATTACTTATAATTCCAACTTATTTAATCTGTTTAACTTTAGTTACTCCAGAGACCTTAGTATGTTTATTTATAGGACTCATGTTTTTTACATATCCATATGTAAATGCTGGAATCGCTTTAGTTCTGTTTCTTATTATCATTATTCGGAATCAAAAGGTTAGGCTTGGCAATAGTAAAATAATGATATGTATTTATATATTGATTTTTTGGGAAGTAATTTGTGCACTCGTATCAGAAAACCCAGCAGCTTCAATAAATGAATTTATTACCTGGTCGTATATTATCTTATTGTACTTAATTTGTATAAATGTAAATATTGAACATTCTAAAAATAGAGTTCTGAAATCATTTGTGTATGGCGGCACAGTGCTTTCGGTATTATATTTTGTGAATTTTATTATCCCTAATGCTAATATTTTAATGACAAATTCAAATATAGTTAGGTTACCTGGAACTAATTATTCAGCGATAATAATGACTGCGCTTTTACCAATAATTTACTATTTGAAAACAGAAAAGTATTTAAATAGAATGATGGGCATTTTTTTAGAAATTCTCTATATTTTAGGAATTTTATCTACGGGGTCGAGAGGTGCAATATCAATATTAGGAATTTACTATTTAGCGATTTTTATAATGCAAGGTATTGTTTGGAAACGTATCTCTACCAAAGTTTTTTTAACCGGAATTGTCGTAGTTGCGAGTATATCTGTAATCATTATTACAGTACCTTCAATACAAGCAATATTGATGACACTAAACTCAGTTTTTTCTATAGATAATTATTCAAATATTGTAAGAATAAATTTGTATGAAGATATTTTTGAACGGATTCTTCCCCACAACTATATATGCGGAATTGGACCGGGAAACTTCCAAAGTGTATATTTTATTAATGCGTCAATATCATTTGATGCAAATCATGCACATAGTCTATATCTTCAATATCTAGTTGAAGAGGGTTTTGTGGGATTAGGATTGTTGCTTTGCCTTCTTTTCATAGCATTTAAAAAGATAGGTAAATCAATCAAAAGGAAAGCTACTATAACATGGGCAGTAAGATGGATACTTGTCGGATATATGGTGTATGGTACTGTTGAATATGTTTGGGGAGATAGTAGAAGTTTAGGATTATTAATAATTATGTTGATAATTTGTGAAAGGAATAATTTATATCATGTTGAAATTGATGTTCATAACAAACAATCCGCAAATTGCAAAAAATGCTGTTAAAGCTGGAGTAAATCGTATTTTTGTAGATATTGAAAGAAATGGTAAATTCGAGCGGCAAAGGAATAAAGACGCATATATTTCGGATCATACATTGAAAGATGTTCCGGCGATTAGAGAAATTATTCCAGATGCGGATTTAATGGTACGCGTTAACCCCATGTACGAAAATAGCAAAATGGAAATTGAACGGTGCATCGAGATGGGTGTAGATGTAATCATGCTTCCTATGTTTAAGTCTGCGGAAGAAGTAAGAAATTTTATAAGTATAATAAATGGTCGGGCTAAAACATGCTTACTTTTGGAAACACCGCAGGCGCTTACGAGAATAGACAGTATCTTAAAAATTTCCGGAATTGATGAAATTCACGTAGGTTTAAATGATTTACATTTAGGAATGGGACTGGATTTTATGTTCGAAATATTAAGTGGGGGATTGCTAGATTACATGGCTGAGAAGGTGAGGTCCAGGGACATCACGTTTGGATTTGGTGGTGTTGCGAAGCTTGGACAAGGAATAATACCAGCTGAGCAAATTATTGGGGAACATTATCGCATTGGATCTAAAATGGCGATATTATCAAGAAGTTTTAGAGAAGATGCGGAGGATTATGATATTATTCATAACGAAATAAATAAAATTAGAGCTTTTGAAATAGAAGTGCAAGGCTGGACTATGAATGAAATTCAAAAAAACAGAGAAAGGATTTGTCAAAGTATTGACAACTATTTATTGACAATGAAAAAGTAAGAGTTAACTTTCTCGGTACAAATAGGTGACTTTAAAAATAATAGAATAATCGAGGGAAAGGAATTGTAGTGTACAAATTAATATTAATTGGTGCTGGTGGATATGCAAAATCTGTATTAGATTCAGTCGATTATCATAATTATAAGATGGTTGGCTTTATTGATGAATTTAGTAAAAAGAAAGAACATTTGGGATATCCCATCCTTGCTAATAATCTGACAAATTTAGTAGATCGAGAAAAATATACATATTTCATAGCAATAGGGAATAATGAAAGAAGAAAACTTTGGTATGATCGTTTGATAGCTTCAAACTTGAAGGTCATAAATATTATAGACAAGTCAGCTATAGTATCCCCGTTGGCCGCTATCGGAGATGGAAACTTTATTGGAAAAATGGCTATTATTAACAGTCATGCTGTCATTGGCAATGATTGCATTATTAATACAAAGGCTATTGTAGAACATGGAAGTAGAATATTAAACCACGTGAATATTTCAACTAATTCGGTTTTAAATGGAGATGTCATAGTTGGGGAAGGTAGTTTCATAGGCAGTTGTTCCGTTACGATAGGACAAGTATCTATAGGTGAATGGTCTACTGTTGGAGCAGGTGCAGTTGTAATAGATCCCGTGAAGGATAGGGTAACAGTTGCTGGAATACCTGCAAAAATAATTAAACAAGGAGCCATGTTAGGATGAGTAAAGCTTTTATTGTCGCTGAAATAGGATGTAACCATAATGGGTCAAAAGAATTAGCTGAAAAAATGGTTTTTGAAGCATATAATTGTGGAGTAAATGCAGTTAAGTTTCAGACTTTTAATGCGAGTGATTTGATATCACGTATTGCACCAAAGGCAGAATATCAGAAAGTTACTACGGGTATTAATGATACCCAACTTGAGATGACACGAAAACTGGAATTGTCACATGATGATTTTATTCAGCTAAGAGCTTATGCGTTAAGTTTGGGCATGGAAGTTTTTTCAACACCGTTCGATGAGAAATCAGTTGATTTTTTGGAGAGTGAGGGTCAAAGAATTTGGAAAATACCGTCTGGTGAAATCACAAATTTGCCTTTTCTTGAACGGATAGGCGATATTAAAGCCGCTAATAAGTGGATTATTCTATCTACTGGAATGGCCACCATTGCCGAAATTAAGACTGCAATAGAAATATTACAGGGTAATCAAAGAAATAGAATTACAATTCTTCATTGTAACACCGAGTATCCCACGCCAGATAATGATGTAAATATAAGTGCAATTTTAGATTTGCAGAAGAATTTTCTGGATTATGAAATTGGATTTTCCGATCATAGTGTTGGTGATTTGGCGGCAATTATGTCAATTGCTTATGGAGTTGAGTTTATAGAAAAGCATTTTACTCTAGACAAAAGTTTTGACGGACCTGATCATAAAGCTTCAGCAACGCCTGAAGAACTGAGAATGCTAGTTGAAAATGTACGACGAGCAGAGGATATGCTTGGGAGTGGAAAAAAAGTTGTAACTGTATCTGAGAAGAAGAACAAGGTTGTTGCCAGGAAGTCTATTATAGCTAAACGTGATATCAGTAAAGGGGAAATCTTTTCTGCGGAAAATCTCACTTGTAAACGACCAGGGAATGGTATTTCGCCCATGCGATGGTACGAAGTTATAGGGAAAATATCAGAAAAAGATTTCCTGGAAGATTCATTGATTGAGGCGGAAGGATTTAAATGGGAAGAGTGATGTAGCGTTACAATATAGGAAAGAAAGGACAAAATTTATGCTTAGTCGATTCTGTTATATCAATGCTCTTGATTCATGTAATAGCCAAGAATTATTGACACTTAATTTAATTGGTAAACCAGTTATTACTTACCCAATAAAGGCAGCATTAGAGTCTAAAATCTTTCGAAAGGTGGTATGCTTAACGGAGTCCCCATACATTAAACACATAGTAGATAGTGAGTTTGGGAATCTAGTTGCTTTTTCTAGCAATAAGGACAAACATAATTTTGTTGATACAATTATGGAGATAAATGGTAGTGCAATTATGTTGTCTGCAAATGACATAAAAAAAGCGCTATCAGAATATACCGGGGGGATGGCTTACTCGACAGTTAGAGTTTTAAAGCAAAGCAGTTCCACATTTTTGCAACAATACGAACTATTAATTGAAGAGTGTATTCAACCCTCAGGAGTTTTTCTAATACATGAGAATAAGAGACTAACGGATAATGTCCAAGCAATTGAGATGACTCAGGAGAAATCATGTATTATTACTTCATCAAACGATTTTGAACTTGCGTTATTACTCAAGAATAAAGAAAACAAAGACAAGACTTTAAAAAATAACATTATAAAGAGAATTAAAGAAAAGGAATCGATTATAACAGGATCACATTGCAGCAACTCAATCACCTTTGTAGGGCATAGTCAACTAGAGGATTGGGTGATTAGTGAACTAAATGGAAGAACTATTTACAACTGTGCGATACGTGGAATATCAAGTATTGAGTATAAGAAGTATATACTTGATCGAAACTTGCTTAATTGTAGTTCCGATACATATATTGTGATGCACGGCACAAATGACATCATTTATGATTATTCAAAGGATGAAATTGTTAATAACATTAAGTCTTCATTTGAATATATCAAGGAAAATAATCCAACGGCTAAAATATATTTTATTAAATGTATTCATGTCAATGGAAGATTAGATAGAAGTAATAAATCTATTACAGAACTAAATGCATATTTTGATAAAAATTTACCTGAATATGTGGTTCAAGTGGATACAAGAGAATTGGATGATGAATTTGGCAATCTTAGAGTGGAATACACTATTGATGGATTACATATCAGTAAAGATGGTTATAAAAAGTTAAAAGAAATATTGGTAAAGATAATGAGAGCGTGACAAATGAAAAGAATAGCAATCATCCCAGCAAGATCTGGTTCGAAGGGCTTAAAAAATAAAAATATATTAGAATTGAATGGAAAACCTTTGATGGCGTATTCTATTGAGGCAGCTGTAAGGAGTAATCTTTTTAGCAGAGTGATTGTATCGACCGACTCTGAAGAATATGGCGTAATATCAACACACTTTGGCGCTGAGGTCATGTATCGAAGTGAGGATCTCTCTGACGATAAAGCAACCACATTCATGGTAATAGAGGATGTTATTAAGAGAATAGAGAATGATATAGATTATTTTATTCTATTGCAGCCAACATCTCCCCTGCGGGATGAGTATCATATAAAAGAAGCTGCAGAGCGTTTTGAGTCATGTTTTGAAAACTACGATTTTCTTGTTTCAGTCAAGGAAGCGGGACATAGTGCTGCTCTAATTAAGCCTATAGAGGAAGATGGAAGCCTTAAACATTTTGATGCGGATTTTTCTGATTATAGAAGGCAGGCATACAAAGAATATTGCCCTAATGGAGCGATATTTATTGGAAAGCCGATGCAATATCTTGCCAGAAAACATTTTTTTGGTGATAGAGGTCTTTCCTATATAATGTCTGAATTTGATTCAGTAGATATTGATACTAGACTAGATTATGAATTAGCTTGTTTGTGCATGCAGTTAAAATTGAAGGGTGAACAACTATGAAGCATATTGTATTTGCAACAGGATCAAGAGCAGACTATGGCATCATGAGACGATTTTTGAATTTAGTGAACGAGGATGAATCGATTAAGCTTTCTATTCTCGCAACAGGAGCATTGTTAGATGATGTTTTCGGGTGCCAAGTGAGATTGATTTATGAAGATGGCTTTCATGTGGATGCAGAAATAGAAATTCCGATTGACACAACTACAGATGTTAAAGTGTTACATTGTATGTCTGTTGCGCAAGATAAATTTGCAGAATACTTCTATAATAATAAGGTTGACTTATTGATGATTTTAGGGGATCGGTACGAGATGCTACCAATCGCTATAGCCGCAGCAATGCAAAAGATATCAATTTTACATATACATGGTGGCGAGGCTACATTTGGGAACTATGATGAATTTATTCGTCATGCGATTACGAAGATGAGTCTGTATCATTTTACTGCGACTGATGAATATAGAAACAGAGTAATTCAGTTGGGCGAGGCACCAGATAGAGTGTTTTCTTTAGGCGCGCTAGGTGCAGAAAACTGTTTATATATTGATACTAATAATGTTCCAGAGATTATTAGTGCTATTTCGAAAAAAAAATACTTTGTAATTCTTTATCACCCTGAAACATTGATGTATGTTGACGTGCAGGCACAAGTTAAAGAAATACTAAGTGCTATTAAGAAATACTCGGAATATGATTATGTATTCTTAGGCTCAAACGCTGATACACATTCCGAAGTTATAAGAAATGAAATTAACAAGTTTGTTGATAGGGAACGTAATGCATATTACTTTGAAAATCTTCACACTGACGCGTATCATTACTTGTTGAAGAATTCTATTGGCTTAATTGGAAATTCATCGTCAGGTATTATTGAAGCACCAAGCCTTGGTATATACACTATTAATATAGGTGATAGACAGAAGGGAAGAGTGCGAGGAAGTAGTGTAATTGATGTAAAATGCAGTGTTATGGATATTTGTATGGCAATGAGTAAAGTCATTTCAATGACGGGTAATACAGGTATTATAAATCCTTATTTTAAAGCAGATAGTTCAAGACTATATTATCAAACACTTAAAACTTTAATTAGTCGATTAGACGACGATATTAAAATGCCTAAAACGTTTTATGATTTTCAATAACAGCATAGTTAGGAGAAATAACGATGATAACGTATTTAAAATGGTTTTAAAAATTAAAGAAGATAATTGGAAAGTGGTATGATGAGTCACCACAGATTTCCTGAATATGAAAGCTAACTATATAAAAGTCAAGAAAAATATGTAGATTTAGCCTTAAAAAGTTGTAACTTGTTAACTAATGTAATTTGAACGTTGAAAAGTGAATAGTGGCTAAAAAATGGCATGACAAATAGACCTCATCATTGGAATGAAGCTGTTTCGTATGAAAGTAAAAGGTGTTATCGAAGCAGGGCCGGATCAAACCGCTGCCCGGTGGACAGCAAATGGTAGATAACCCGCAGCAGTTTTCTGATGCAATGTCCCTGAGCACAGCGATGCCCTTTGCCCTGCGACCGTTTCAGTAGGTAATACTCCCTGAATACTTCATTGTTTTTGATAACGGGAAGTATGACCTGATAAAGGGTTTTCCGAAGATACCTGGAACCCTTCTTGGAAATGGCAGTATGTTCGGCTTTGTACTGGCTTGACTGATGCTCATACGGGGCGACTCCTGCAAATTTTATGATCTTTGCAGCATTTGAGTAGTTGCGGATATCTCCCAATTCCGATAAAATGGAGGTGCCGGAGAAATGGGAAATTCCCGGTATTGAGATAATAGGAGAGTTGGTTTGGACGCTGAACTCTTCTATTTTTTTATCAATTTCCGTGATCTGCGCCTTGATCAGCTCGATCTGGCATATGAGATGTCTGATCTGAATTTCCTCAGCGGCGGATGCGAGCCCGACAGAGTTCTTTGCAGCAGTTTTAAGTTCTTGCGCAGTAAGCGGGATGCGCCTGCCCCTGCCGGAGATTTCAAAGCACTTACGCAGGATACGGATGTCCGCAGATGCGATTTTAGCGGCAGTGGGGAAATTCTTCAGAATCCCCATGTAGACAATGCCGTATTTGGATTTGAACAGGCTGTTGAACTCCGGGAAAACAATGTCAATACACTTCTGGAGCCTGTTGGTGTAGACATTCAGTTCTTCTTTCAGGTTATGATGGTGACGTGTAAGCTGCCTCTGCTCATAAAGGTCGAAGCGGTTTACCATTGTGATTCGGTAAGGCTTCCTGCGTGATGAAGAAGAGATGACGTCGCAGATGGTCAGCGAATCCAGATTATCGTTCTTGGAAACCCCGCCCTGCATTTTGCGGGTCAGGTCTGTAACGATGGGATTGATGAGGGCCACGGAACAGTGTCTGTCCAGCAGGTCTTTAAGCAGGGCAAAATGATAATGGCCGGTATCTTCCATACTGATGAGGATGTCTTCGTCCTCATAAGGTTTACACGTATCATAGAAGAAGCCAAAGCCCTGTCGGTTGTTGAAGAAAGCAGTAGGTTCCACAAGGACCTCGCTGGTCTTCCCGGAGACGATGGAGAAAGTGCGACTGAGTTTGCCAATGTCGATTCCGATTAAAATCATGATAATGCGTCCTTTCTGTAAATACTGTGATGTGTTATCCACGATCCTTAGACCATAAATCCTGGTGCAATATGCGAATTCAAAGACTCATCTAACTCATCATTATTCTGGTGTAAGGTGTGGTGAGAACCTTTCAAAAGTAGTCGATGCCACAAGGAGAAATACAAATCCACATTCACATTTTAAATTCTACAAATTACATTTACCGTAGTCAACCACGGATTGAAGAAGGTTGATAGAAAGGAAAACGTATATTGTAGCTGACTTGTTAAATGAGTCAATTACAATATACCAGGAGAATATTAGTAATATGGTGATTGGAACAGCGGCGTATTGTGGTTCTGGACAGGATGTGTTAGGCGATAGTATTAGCCATCTATACGGATACAAAAAATACAGTATGGGAGATATTATACGGAAAATTGCCCATGAGCAAGGAAGACCAACTGATAGAACTACATTAAGGCAAATTAGGAGTGAATGTGACGAACATTATGGGAAGCTTTATTTTCCTAAAATTATTGTAGAAAATATACGAGAGAGTGAAGATAAAGATTGTATTATTACTGGAATACGCACAGTTGAAGAACTTGAGATGTTTAAGTATGAGTTGCCTTTTAGGTTAATCTTTTTAAATGCAAAAGAAGAAATTAGGTTGCGAAGAATGCTTCGGAGAAAAGCCAAAAAAGATGAAAGCACAATTGATGCTTTAAAAAGACAAATGGATGTGGAATGCAAGACTTTTGACTATGAGGATTTAGAAAAAGCAGCTGACCTATATTTTGATTTTAGCATGGAGCTAGAGCAATTTAAGGAGAACGAATCTGATATTGTAAAAAAAATCATGAAAGAATTGGGAATATAGTATGAAAAATAATAAGGATTTGATCGACTGGAGCATAATATTTTTTAGTTGTATTAGTATTGTTGTTTTACAATCACTAAATTATTTTGATGTCGGTAGCGCTTACTTAAAAATAGCTATTAATATAGTCACGTTTATTTTAGGCCTATTGCTATTAATTGTTATTCGAGGGGTGATTGGCGGAGCAATTGGAGCCAAGTGGAGGCAGTTTCGTATTGGCTGTTTTCGTGGCATTTG
>UMIU01011084.1_pt1 | contig 15433 bp, 19 predicted proteins | sample 1965871 | NCBI WGS metagenome assembly UMIU01 (sample SAMEA4836132, study PRJEB28245) | human gut metagenome | biome: gut microbiome; material: fecal sample | place: Denmark | collected 2008
CAAAGTAGTTTGTAACTATAAGTTATAGTTTTAGTAACTATGAGGTTTAGTTTGAGATGGATTTTGATAGCTATATTTTATTGGAGTTAGGAGATGAGGGAGAAAGTGGTTAATTTGGCTTTATTTGCCTCACATAACTCAGCTATATGCAATCCAACTCTCTGTAACTCAGGTAAACTGCTCCAACTCTTCAATTTATAACCCTTAATAGGATTATTCAAACAATTTTCAACAAACTCCCAAGGAAGATTGATATGTTTATAAGCTTTACCATAAACTGGTATCTCTTCAACAACTTCATGCTCTTCCTTAATGATCTTTCCCTGTTTATCTTTCATAGGAACTGGACCATTCTTAGTGTTGATAACTCTAGTCAACAATACAGTTTTACATCTAATATCCTTCCTTAGAAGAACACTCCCTTCTAATTCCATAGTCAGGGAGATTTGTGTACCTTTCTTAATCATACTAATGTGAACAAATTATAATGTCTGTCACCAAAATTTGGGATAGGATGTCATGTTTTTTATTTTTATAAAATTATTAAATTAAGTTATTTTCACTATGGCTAAATTAAATCTCAATTTTTATTTTATCTAAATTTAGGGTCATTTACTACACTTCAATTGTATGCACTATGACCTGCCATTTAAAGTAAATTGTTGCACATAGTTTGTATTAATATATACATCTAAGTGCAACAAAATTACCAATATAAAATGACAAAACAGAGTAAATTTAAAAACTTCAAATAAAGCAATTTAAGACACTTAAAATAATTAAATGAATAAGTTATCCACCTAACTACTAAAAGTGTCTTAAAACAGCTAAAACAGGGCTTATTTTTGATTTAAATTATAATACCCAACAACTTTCACTGAGTTATCATCTGTTTGAGATGTGTAACACCAATGAAATTTAAATACACTATAACCATTTTGGGACAACAATCTTATTGCTGAATCTATAAGATCTTCTTCAATATTCTCATTTGCTTTGGTCTTTGTTGTATTCTTTGAAGTGATATTTCTCTTAAAACCTTCTTCAGTTGCAGGTTTACCATTATCAATCCAAGGTTTTCCTCCTTGTTTTTCAACTTGTTCACCAAATGCTTGTCTCAATTTCTCAACAATAGTTGGATCACTAATCACTTTGTAATACTTCCAACCATTATCTGTCTTCTTAACTACTTCTACCTTTCTTAAGAGAGAGAACCAATTGGCTCTATATTTCACTTTATTTTGAGAACAAAATCTGTCAAAGTTTGAATATACAAACTTCTGATGTGTTCTTAAGAATGTCTCAATCTTAGGAATAGCCTGATTGAATGATGTTTGATAAGCACTGTTTAACTCTTTCATAATAAATAAATTTAAATCAATAAATACTACAATTTGGTTACTCACCAATATTTGGATGATGATGTCTTGTTTTTTATATTTTTTATACTTATAATTAGAGTGCTACAAAATAATGTTAACAAATGTTAAAATTTTAACAAAGTGCTACAAGGGGGTTCTTTTCTTAAATAGAAACAAAGAAAAGTAACATAAAAGAAAATAAGATTATATCTTATTTTACCCAAGAGTTTTTTATCTCTTTTTTTCTTTCTTTTACTTCTTTTCTTTTGTATTACTTTTCTTTTCTTCTTTTTCTTTCTTTTTTTCTCTCTTTTTTATAAGGCAATTGAGGACTTGATTACCAACCAAATCCCCAATCATTAATTAAGTCAATAAGTTCAGGTTCCATAGTGAGAATATATTTTAAATTCAATTTAAGGCCCTAAATCTTCAATTTAAGACACTTTTATCTATCAACTGGATAATTTACTCATCTGACAAATAAAAATGCCTTAAAATTGATTTAAACACTATTTTCTGTAAAACAATATCAAAAGTCTTAACAATGGACAACTCAAAATAACAACAGTTATCCAAACATAAGGAATATCACCATATGCTAACAGTGATAATGTCATCACAGCTAAGATAACTGTAATGACAATAAGTTTTAAAATCTTTACCATAACCAATCATCATTAGATTCATTCCAATAAGATCCCCAAGCAACTTCATCAAATTGCTCTTCAGCATCACTGTAAATAGGATAAATAACTTCATTCTCTTCCATAACAAATATCTTTAAGATTACTACCAATGTGTAACAACAGTTGTCTATTATTTATTTAAATGCAATTTAAGGCACCAAATAAGCCATTTAAGACACTTTCACATATTAAGTGGATTACTTTATCAACTCAACAATGAAAGTGCCTTAAAATGTCTCTATTGAAGTCATCTATCTAACTCATCTAACATACCAATGCTAATATGAATCAAATTCTGATAAGATTTAATTTGCTTATTCAGGAACTCAATCTGTTCATTAGCTAATGATAGATTTAATTTTAATGACTCAATTTCTTTTTGCTGTTTAGCAATTGTCTCTTCAAGTGTTTCCATAACTTTTAGAATTTAAATTATTTGACAAATTGCCTAGCAAAATTTCTTCTCCAATTTTAGTGGGGGGATAAGGCATCCTCCAAAGTTTGAAGGGGGATGTTTGCTATTGTAGTATGATCATATGTCCCCATTCTCATTTTTCCATTCCCCCATCTCCCTATCTCAATCTCAAAAATTCCCTCAAAAATTTGCATTTCCCTAAAAAATAAATTATCTTTGCAAGAAATTTCCAAAATGAAAGTTAAAGAATCCAAACTAATCACATTCAACAACAGACAGTATCTAGCTGTCTTAATAGATAACTTCTACTATGAAGTAAGTCCTAATCATATCTTAACCTATAAGAAGATATGTTACAGTAAAGAAAATCCTATAGAAACAGATAATGGAGAACTAAATTAAAATAATTTCAATTTTATTTGGTTTTTCTTAAGATATGTTGTATCTTTGCAAAACTATTAATTTAAAATGGAGAAGATATGTTACAAGTGATTTATATGATGTACATAGGATTATCCTTAACTAAGGATCCTATAATTGAGAAGAAATTAAGAAAAGAAGCTGCACAAGAGTATCAGAAAATATTTAAAGGTACTAAAGTTTCTTATATGGAAAGACTTTTTAATAGAGCAGAGTAATGGGATCAGATTGGTGTACAGAAAAAGAACCTGTTTATTATTGCACCAAATGTCTAAGTCTGAATATTCAGAAGTCTTACTATATGAGTAAAGGTGTACAGAAAGAAGGTAGTGTATGTGGATGTTGTGGTAATTACAATATTAGATCACTTCCTTTTTATAAATGGGTATCTCTTGCAGAAGAGAAAGGAATTAAAGTAGAAAGACCTGCTAAGTGGGCAATTAAATTAAGTCAAATAACAAAATAATAATACAATGGAGAAGAAGATTAAAGATATTAAACTAGAGCCTGAGGATAATGAGAGAGTTAATGCAATTAAGGCCAATGATTGTAATGAAGGATCTATGCCATGTGATCCTAAGAATCCAGTTAATGAAGTAATGCAGTTGTATGAAGAGAATAAATTCTTGAAACAACAGTTAGGTAATATTTCTAGATTGGAAATTATTCTAAGAACTCTAGAGATTGGTAATTGGGATGAGCAATTTGATCAACTCCTAAGAGAACAAGTTAAAGTAGCTTTTGGAATTAAGAAAGATGAAATCCAGGAAGATAACCATAGTGAGTAATGAAAAGGATTTTCTTAGAAACTATCTGAAGATAATAAGACCAATAAGCAAATTAACTGAAAGTGAAGAGAGAGTTTTAATAGTCTTAGAATGGCTCTGTAGAATGCAGAAGACCACTAATCTATTTAAGATTGTTAAATCCAATAAACCAATTATATGTGAGAAGCTAGGGATTTCTGAAAAGTCTCTAGCTTCAATCTTATCTACCATTAGGAAGAAGAGAGCTATTGTTGACAATGAATTCAATCCTAGTTTAATTCTTTTTAATGATGAATATAAATATGAAGATCTTAATTTAAATATACAGTTTAAACATGAACAGGATATTTAGAGAGGCTTCTAAGAAATTTAATATCACACAAGCTCAAGCTGAGAATATCTATCTTAGCATGTTTAAATTCATTAGAGATGAGCTAGATCATATTGACTTTCATCAACCATTAGAGCAACAGAGAACTTCATTTGTTCTTCCTTTCTTAGGAAAAATGAGAGTTAATTCAGAGAAATTAGAAGTGTATGACAGAAAATATAAAGAAAGAAATAATGGAGAAGATTGTACCTATGTATAATGCTGTTGTAACTACAGCAAACAGATATACTGAAGAAGAGTGTAAATCAGAAAGTGGTTTGTATCTCTTAGACCAAATGGAAGGTCAAATTAAATTAAAACAGACTATTATCTCTGTAGGATCTACAGCATGTAAAGATCTTAAAGTAGGAGACACAGTAATGATTAATCCTAAACAATATATTAGGAAAGAACAAAAGCCTAAAGCATTTCAACCTGATCCTAATAAACAAGTCTATGAGACCTCATTCTATGTTGAATGGCCAGTTGAAGAGTCTGAAGGAAAAGAAGTTCTTTTCATATATGATTCAGATGTTAAGTATATAATTGAGGAAGTTTAATACTTCCTCTTTTTTTGTTTATATATGAAACTTTTTACATTAGAAAATTGGAAAGTAGAAATAGCTCCTGAAGCTCTTAACATACTAGATTTTAAAGATCTTGTTAAGAGAGATAAATCTAGAACAAAAGAGAATGCTAAGAATGAATTGACATTTATATTTTTCTTTTGTGATAGTAGATCTGATTATCTCTATATAGATGATCCTAATGAAAGAATGGAGGCTATTAAGACTGACATAGGTCTTCCTAAGAAATGGAAACCTGATGAAGCAGTAGCAAAAGCTATGGAGACCTATTTAAGACTAAGTGTAACTATCTTCTCAACAGCTCTTGATGACATTAGAGTTGCTATTAGGAAGATTACACAGAATCTTAGAACAGCAGATTATTCTACAATGGATGCTGGTGAGATCAATAAATCAGCTAACTCTATCAAACAAGTTGGACCTTTATTGAAAGAGTTTAAGAAACTTGAAAGAGAAGTCTTAGCAGAGATTGAAGAAGAATCTACTACATCTAAAGATAGAACTGTCTTAGATAGTGGATTTAAAGCATTTAAAGATCTAGAAACAATTAGAATGACACCAGATGGAAACTAATGCAGTTAATACACAATTAACACCTGAGTTTCTAGAATCATTATCAAAAGAAGAAAGAACTGATTTATTAGAGTATTTGACTAACTATCCATTCATAAGATGGATGATAGATCCTAATAGACCTTATGCAAAGGATCTTGAAAGAGATTCAGATGGAAAGATTATAGTAAATGTAGTTAAGCCCCATATCTTAGAGAATATGAACTATTTTAGGAAACCTGCATTAGCTTATAAGAAGTATGGAAAATATACTAATTTAAGACCTAATGGAAATCCTAATAGTCCATATATGAAGTGGCTTAGGAAAGAAGTATTGAAGTGTTGGTATGGCTGTAAGAGACCTTCAGATGGAGAATGGATTACAGGCTATCATTACTTCTATCTCAACTACTCACCAATTGAAAGAGCTACAACTAATATCAAAGATACTAATGCAGTAAACAGAGTTGTAGACTTTCCAGACTTCTATGATGGAGATTACATATTCTTTCATTATATCAATCAAGCTAGATATGGTGGAATGTATAATGAATACAAAGGAGGTAATCACTCAGCTTTAATTGCAGCCAGAGGTAAAGGAAAGTCTTTTAAAGTTGCATCCATGACTACTAGGAACTTTGTCTTAGGAGAAAACATTGATGTAAGTGAAAAAGTTAAATCTGTTATTGTAGCTAGTAATACTGAGTATCTTAAGAAAGATGGTACTTTGAATAAGGTAATGGCTATGACTGACTTTCTTGCTCTTAATACACAGTTTCCTTCTAGTAGATTAAAATCCTCTACTCAAGAAATGCATTGGGTAATGGGATATAAAGATACTAAAAATAAGGATGTATCATTAGGAACAAGAAATGAAGTAATTGGATTGTCATTAAATAATGATTCAGATAAGGCCAGGGGTAAGAGATCTCACTTAATGGTATGGGAGGAGTTTGGTATGTTTCCTGGCTTTATAGATGCTTGGAATACATCTAGACCTAATGTTGAAGAGGGAGGTTATTCTTTTGGTCAAGCTATTGCTTTAGGAACTGGTGGTACTGAAGGTTCTGATTTTAGTGGTGCATTAGAGATGATATACAATCCCTTAGGATACAATGTATATGGTGTTCCTAATGTATTTGATAAAGGAACTTCTGGTGGATCTAAATCTATTCTATTCATAGGAGAATACATGAATAGAAAGGGATGTTATGATAAAGATGGTAATTCAGATATAGTTAAAGCAGTCTTAGAAGAAGTAAAGGAAAGAGTATTTATTAAATATAATAGTACTGATCCTGCAACTATTGCACAAAGAATTGCAGAACATCCTATGTCAATACAGGAAGCTGTAATGAGAAGAGATGGCACTTTATTTCCTGTTGCTGATTTAACAGATCATTTGAATTATATTGAGAGTAATAAAATTGAATGGAACAGAGGACATCTAGTAGGTGAACTATATCAAGATCCTAATGGTATTGTACAATTTAGACCAACAGATGAAGAGCCTATTAGAGACTTTCCTCTTAAAGATAATAGACATAAAGGTGCATTGGAAATATATGAACTTCCTAAAGAAGTTAATGGAAAGGTGCCTAGTTATAGGTATATTGGTGGCATTGACCCTGTTGATGATGATCATAGTACAACTGTATCTCTTCCCTCAATATTTATCCTTGACATGTTCACTGATAGGATTGTAGCAGAGTATACAGGCAGACCTAATTTTGCTGATGACTTCTATGAGATATGTAGGAAATTAGCTTTATTCTATAATGCTTCTCTTAACTATGAGAATGATAAGAAAGGTTTATTTACCTATTTCTCTAATCATCATTGTACTTATATGCTGTGTGATACTCCAGACATCTTAAGAGATATAGAGCTTGTTAAATCATCTCTATATGGCAATAAAGCTCATTCTTATGATCAATTAGTTTATACTCCAAAAGGACTTCAAAGATGGGAAGAAATTAAAGTAGGAGATTATCTATTTGATACACAAGGAGGAGTTACTAAAGTATTAGAAATACCTTTTGATAATGAGACAGAAATTTATAAAATCACTTTACAAGATGGTAGAACAATTGAAGCTTCTGGTAATCATCTTTGGAAAGTAATAGACTATAATGGATTAGAAAAAATAAAGACTACTTCAGAATTAAAGTCTAAATATCTTAAACAAAAAGGTAAGTATCAAGAATCTTTATATTATATTCCTAGTAATAAAGGAATTGAATATGAAGAACAAGAAGTTAAAATAGATCCTTATTTCTTAGGATTATTACTAGGAGATGGCACATTAGGCTCTGCTACTAGAAATAAAATAAGTTTTACTTCAGCAATTCAAGATATTAAAGAGTATTCAAATATTTTGAATTTTAAGTATAAAACTTTTGATGACAGACATCATTCTATTGAGTATAGTAATATTAAAAGTTATTTACAAGAACTAGATTTGTATGATAAAAGATCTCATACTAAATTTATTCCAGATCTCTATAAATACAATTCTAAGAAAGTTAGATTAGAACTTTTAAAAGGGTTAATGGATACAGATGGAACTTGTGAAGACAATGGTAACTCTGGTTATACTACAGTATCAGAAAGACTTGCACAGGATGTTTTATTTTTAGTAAGAAGTCTTGGCATAAATTGTAATTTAAATATTAGTTCTAACTCTTATGGCTTAGTCTATAATATTAGGATATATACTGATACTCCTATTTTTAAATTATCTAGAAAGTATAGTAAACAAAAGATCACAAAAAATAGAGCTTTTAAAACTGGAATTAGAAAAATAGAATATATAGGAAAGAAAAGAGCTAAATGTGTTACTGTAGATTCTCAAGATCATTGTTATCTTATAGGAGATTTTGTAGTCACTCATAATAGTAAAGGAACTAACTCAGGTAAGCAAGTTAATGCTTATGCTAGAAGATTAATTAGAGACTGGTTATTACAGCCTGTTAAGACTAAGAAACTTGAAACAGATGAGAATGGTAATGAAGTAGAGAAAGAAGTTACTGTTAAAAATCTACAAAGGATTAGAGGTGTAGCTCTCTTAAAAGAATTGATAACTTGGAATCCAGATATAAATGCTGATAGGGTATCTGCTTTAGGAATGTTGATGATCTTAAGAGAGAACAATATGAAGTATCTTCCAGGTGAAGGACAATTTGAAGGTAAAAGACCAAGAAGAAACTATCTTGGCAATGATCCTTTCTTCTCTAAGAATTATAACATTTAGCTATAGGAAGTTGTATTTTTTAAAATAAAACCTTTAAACTTTTGCAAAAAGTATTGTACCTTTGCACAATATTAAAAACAAGTAAATATGGAATTAACTATTAGTGGTTTTCCTAACCAAAAATTACCTTTCTCTAAGAAGGGTAAAGAATGGAGAAAAAGGGTAGTAGATTGGGCAGATAAAAGATCCTACTTCTTTGACTCTGTTGTTAGAAAAGCTTTCATTAATAAGAAAATTAATTATGATCTTATTAATGGTAAACTACATCTAGATGATTTAAAGTTAATTCTAAATCCTGATAATATCAAAGCCTCTTATATTCCTAGTAATATTCAACATTATCCTATAATGAATTCTAAGTTGAATGTTCTAGCTGGAGAAGAGAAGGAAAGAAGATATGATTTTAAAGTAATAATAACTAATCCAGATGCTATTTCAGAATTAGAAATTAAGAAAAGGAAAGAGCTTACAGAAGCACTTTCTTCCCTCCTAGAAGAAGCATCCCAAGATGAATCTATCTTGGATAAAGAATTAAAATCACTTTCTGACTCATTCAAATATGACTGGGCTGATATAAGAGAAATAAGGGCAAATCAATTATTAAATCATTATTACAAAGAACTTAAACTAGATATTAAGTTTAATGATGGATTTATGGATGCTATGATAGTTGGAGAGGAATTATATCAATGTGATATAGTTTCAGGAGAACCTATTGTAGAAAGACTAAATCCTAGGAAAGTTCATGTATTTAAGAATGGATATTCTAATAAAATAGAAGATGCAGATTTAATAATCATAGATGATTTTTGGCAACCTGGAAAAATCTTAGACTACTACTATGATGAATTGACAGATAAAGATGTCAAGAAATTAGAGGAGTATTCACCATTTGCAGATTCTTCTGAAGGTCTTAACCTCTATGATGACACTAAACTATTTGTTCCAAGATTCTCTTACTATGATGATAATAACATTGATTTAGATTTTGCTTTTCAATCTGGAACTACTACTCCATCTTCTAATTACTATGATAATTTAGGAAATATTAGAGTTCTCAGAATATTCTGGAAAAGTAAAAGATTGGTTCTTAAAGTAAAGAAATATGATCTTGAAACAGGAGAACCATATTATGACTATTATCCTGAAGATTACCAAGTAAATGAAGCTTTAGGAGAAGAAGCAGAAAAACAATGGATCAATGAAGCATGGGAAGGGACTAAGATAGGTCAAGATATTTATATAAATATGAGACCTAGAAAGATCCAATACAATAGGATGTCCAATCCTTCAAGATGTCACTTTGGCATTATTGGTTCTGTCTATAACCTTAATGAATCAAGAGTCTATTCATTAGTGGATATGATGAAACCATTTCAATATCTGTATGATGCTGTTCATGACAGATTAAATAAAGCAATTGCTACTAACATGGGTAAGATACTTAAATTAGACTTAGCAATGATTCCTGATAACTGGGAAATTGATAAGTGGATGTATTTTGCAAATGTTAATAAGATTGCAGTTGTAGACTCATTTAAGGAAGGTAATGTAGGAGCTGCTACAGGTAAACTTGCTGGTTCTATGAATAATAATACTTCAGGTGTTATTGATGCAGAAACTGGTAATTATATTCAACAGCATATTGCACTACTGGAATTTATTAAAAATGAAATGTCTAAGATTGTTGGTATTACTGATCAAAGAGAAGGGTCAGTACAAGCTTCTGAAACAGTAGGAGGTGTACAAACATCTGTTAGACAAAGTACATATATTACTGAAAGATTGTTCTTAATACATGATGATGTTAAGAAGAGAGTCTTAGAAGCTCTATTAGAGACTGCTAAGATTGCAATGAGAGGAACTAGTAAGAAGTATAATTTTATCTTAGATGATTATTCTAGAGAACTAGTTACAATTGATGGAGATCAATTCTCAGAGTTAGATTATGGTTTAGTTGTAGATAATTCTATGAACACATTAGAATTAACTCAGAAACTAGATACATTAGCTCAAGCAGCTCTTCAGAATCAAACATTATCATTCTCTTCTATTATGAAGATCTTCAATAGTAAGTCTCTTGCTCAAATTCAAAGAACAATTGAAATTGATGAGGCTGAAATTCAAGAAAGACAAGCTCAGCAAGCAGAAGCTGAACAACAAATGGCTCAAGCTCAACTAGAACAACAATCTCAGTTAGAACAAGCTAAACTTGAATTAGATAAGTATAAGATTGATCAAGACAATCAAACTAAGATTCAAGTTGCTACTATCTCTGCTTTAGGATTCTCAGAAGATAAGGATGTTAATCAGAATAATGTTCCAGATGTCTTAGAGATGAATAGACTTGCTCTAGATGAAATGAATGTTATTGAAACTAATAATCTTAAGAGAGAAGAACTAAGGATCAAGGAGAGAGAAGTTGAAACTAAAGCTCAAACTGAAAAGTATAAAGCAGATAAGAGTTTAGAAGTTGCTAGAGAAAATAAAAATAGGTATGACACTAAAAAGAAACAAACATGAAAGAGGGTATCATAATGGCAATAGTAACTCTAGTAACAAACACTATAACCTACTTTGTTACTAATAAGTATAAGAGAAAGAGAGAGCTTTTTGAAATTACTAAAGAATCAAGTGACTATTATATTGGAACTAATAATAGTCTTCTTAAGGAAATAGAAGAAAGAACTACACAGGTTATTGATCTTAATCATAAAGTAATATTGTTAACACAAGAAAATGCTGAACTAAAAGCTCAATTAAGTTCACTACAAGTTACCTGTGACAAAAACACACAAACTATTAAAGAATTACAATTACTTGTAAAACAATTGAGTTCACAAATTAGTTCAAAATAAAATATTAAAGGAGAAGAAGAATGGCAGAAGTTGAATTTTTAGGTCTAGATGACTTTATGACTGTTCCAGATATTGAAACAGAGGAAGTTGAGGACCAAGAAGATAAAGAAGAAATTGAAGACTCTACTGAAGAAGTAGAAGATAAAGAAGATACTAGTGAGGATGATAATCCAGGGGGAGTAGCTAGTGAGGATCAAGAGACAGAGGAAGAAGACCTGAATGAGGAAACAACTTCTTCTCCAAATGTCTACACTAGCCTAGCAAATGCTCTCAAACAGGAATCAGTCTTCCCTGATCTTGATCTATCAAACAAAGAATTAAAAAGTTGGGATGATTTCAAAGACATATTTAAAGAATATGTAGAGAAAGAAGTTGAATCCAAACTTGATGAGACTAATAAGTTTCTTAAGAAAGCAATTGAAAATGGAGTAGATACCAAAGAATTGGTTCAGTATAAGAACACTCTTAACTACTTAGAAAGTCTTACAGAAGAACAATTAAAAGAAGAAGGTGAAGCTGGAGAAACACTTAGAATGAATATAATTTATCAAGATTATATTAACAGAGGGTTCTCACCAGAGAAAGCTGAAGCTAAAGTAAAAAAGATCTTTGATAGAGGAGATGATTTGGATGAAGTATTTGATGCATTAGAATCAAATAAAGACTTCTATAATGAAAGAATTGAGAAGATTAATACTGAGGCAGAAGAAAGAACAAGAAAGCTTAAAAAGCAACAAGAAGAGTTCTATAATGATCTTTATGATTCTATTTCTAAAGATAGAGAACCTATTAAAGGAATCAAGATCACAGAAGAAACTTCAAAGAAGATTCTAGATACTCTTAAGAAACCAGTAGAGAAAGATGAAGCTGGAAGGAGTCTTAATGCAATTCAAAAGTATGCTAAAGACAATCCTAAAGATTTCCAGAAAGTAGTTGGTACTCTATTTGTATTAACAGATGGTTTTAAGAGTTTTGATAGGATCATGAAGGTTACTAAGAAAGTTGCAAAACAGAAAGCTGTAAATGATTTAGAAAAAGTTCTTACTTCTCAGCATATAGGATTGTCTGATAATCCACTTCAGTTTGGAGGTTCTTCTATAGGAAAGTTTGGAAAAGACTATGAAATTATTCTTAATGATGAAGAATATTAATAATTAACTGAATAGAAATGATTGGAAAGTATGTAATGAGAGAAGCCAAAACCTTGAATGGATTGGTTTCTGATAATGCTTTAGCTTCTGTATTCCAAGCAGCACCACAGAAAGCTTCTAACCTTATGATTAAATTACTCTATGCTAATAGAGGTATGAGCTTAGAGAGAAATTTGATGAGATTCCCTGTTAAGTATTTTGATACTGATAATGACTATACTTGGGAATTGATTGGTTCATCTAGGAGAAATATTGCTCTGGTTGAGGCTAGATATAATGGAGCTGTTGTTACAGCAACTGACTTTAATGTTGGTATTGGTGGTTCAACTATTGAACTTGTATTCCCTGAAAATTACTTCTTTGATGGTTATATCATTGTAGGTGAGAAGAATGAGGAATATCCCTTTAGGATTTTGGAAGAGCCTAGAGTTGAAGGTACTTACTATGTTTATAAAGTAGAATTAACTGGTAAGAACAAAAACAATGGTGTTCCTGGTGAGGAATTAGTTGGAGGTAAGAGATTCTCTGATGAATATGCTCCTGTAGAAAGGGAAATGAGTAGAAAAGTTGGTGATAGACTGAGAATATTTTATGTCACCCTATTCCAGTAATGGATAGTTAAAAAATGGGCAAATTAGGTGGAACTACCTATTAAGGTACAATACCTAGCTAATGCATTCCTAACTAGAATGCACAGTGTAGAGAGTAGGAAATGAGGATAAAATAATTATCTAATGAAAGGATATATTTATAAAATTACCAATAAGGTAAATGGGAAGTCCTATATTGGACAAACTAGATATACTGTAGAATTTAGATGGAAACAACATCAATTTAAAAAAGATAATTGTCATTTTCATAATGCAATTAAAAAATATGGTACAGATAATTTTACAGTAGAAATATTAGAAGAATGTGAATTTAAAGACTTAGATAGTAGAGAAATGTTTTATATTGCTAAATATGATACATTTAACAATGGATATAATTCTACTATAGGAGGAGATGGTAGAAGAAAGATAATTTCTGATAATCAATATGATGAAATAAAAGAGCTTTATTTATCAGGATTTAGTGGATATAAAATCTCTAAATTATATAATGTAGATAAAGCTACTATTTTAAAGATTTTACATTCTATGAATGTTAAGATAAGAAATAATAATCTTAACATAAATCATCAAGAATTTTTAGAACTTAAAAGGGATTATGAAATTGGATATTCTTTAAGAGAATTATCTAAAAGATATGATTGTAGTCCAACAGGTTTGAAAGAATTCTTAGAAAAAAGAGGTGTTGATCTTAGAATTAGATACTCTATTCTTAAAGATCAAGAAGCACAAAATAATTTAATAAATGATTATTTAGATGGAAAATTAAAATTGTCTGAAATAGAATCTAAATATCATTGTAGTTATGCAACTCTTTTAAAAATCCTTTCATTGCATGGTATAAATAAAGGAAAGAAACATTTTAAAATGACTTCAGAAGAATGTTTAAATGCTATTAAAATGTTTAATGATGGAAAATCTGTTAAAGAGATTTCTAAACATTTTGAAGTAGATAAAGGAACTATATATTCTTTATTTAAAAGATACCATGTTAATTATTTGACAGTATAATTTTCCCAAGAGTGTCCACTTCCTAATAGGTAATGCTAAGGAAGAAAATGTACTCCAAGTTGCCTCTAAAAGAGGTTTCTCAGATAAAGAGCTGAGAAAGTAAAAACTAGGTAAGATATGCTACTCCATTCTCTATGAGAAATGAGTTCTCCACTATTAGAATTTCTACCAAAGTTGCAGGTAATAAGATGAATAGAAAACTTGAAACTGGAATTCCTGTAATGACTAAGGAAGGTAAAGTTCAAGTAAATAAAATGTGGATTCATCAAGTTGACTGGACACTTGAGGAACAATTTGCTAAAGATAAGTCACATGTATTGATGTATGGAGTCTCTAATAGAGATGAAAATGGTGAATACTATGACTTTGGTAAGTCTGGTAATGTAATCAAGATGGGTGCAGGTATCAGGGAACAAATGAGTTATGGTAATGTTGTTTACTATAATAAATTTGATCTTAAACTATTGGAGAAAGCTCTAGTAGATTTGTCTGTATCTAAACTTGATATGAAAGACAGGAAATTTATCATCAGAACTGGTGAATATGGAGCAATTCAGTTCAATAAAGCAGTTCTTGATGTTGTATCTGGATGGTCAGCATTCTCTTACTTAAGAGGTAGTGATCAACCTGGTATTATCTCTAAAGCTAACTCAAATCTGCATCAAACTGCATTGACTGCTGGATTCCAGTTTGTTGGTTATAGAGCTCCTAACAATGTAGAAGTATTCTTGGAAGTTGATCCATTCTATGATGATCAAGTAAGAAATAAGATTCCACATCCAGATGGAGGTGTAACTGAGTCTTACAGATATGACATCATGTACATTGGTTCTACTGAAGAGCCTAATATCCAGATTGCTAAGATCAAAGGAGAAGAGGAACACAGAGGATACCAATGGGGCTTTAGAAATCCATTTACTGGTCAAATGAACAACAACAATATGTCATTTGATGAGGACTCTTGTGTAATCCATAAGATGGCTTCTTTAGGAGCATTTATCTTGGATGCAGAGAGAACTATGAGTTTAATTTATAGAGCAGTGTAATTTTAACATAGGGAGGGGAAACCCTCCCACTATTTAATTGGAGAAGAAGATGAAAGAAACAAAAGAACAAGGACTTGTATCTTGTCTAAGAGATAATAAAGCAATAGTAAGATTTGTTAAGAAACCTAATGGTTTTGTTACTAATCCTAAGAATCCTCAATATGGAGGCATGTCAATTGGATCTTCAGTAACATTAACTGTACCACTACAAAGGAATGGTTCTTATAAGAATGTTCTTACTGATAGTGAGAAAGCTTTTCTAGAACATTATCTAGGACTTGATGAAGGTGCATTATCTGTACATAAGAAAGAAAATAATTATTGGGAAAACTTTAGTGTTATTCT
>UMIU01001068.1_pt1 | contig 15412 bp, 10 predicted proteins | sample 1965871 | NCBI WGS metagenome assembly UMIU01 (sample SAMEA4836132, study PRJEB28245) | human gut metagenome | biome: gut microbiome; material: fecal sample | place: Denmark | collected 2008
GGGAGGAATAGGTATGGATGACAGGAATCTTTTAAAGAGAAAAAAGGAGCCGGTGCGGGAAGAGGTGCAGGTGGCGGACAGCAGGAGAGATGTTTTTAAGGGTGATCCGCCGAAAAAAGAGATCAGCCTGGTCGAACGCTTCTACGATGCCATGCTGGAAGCTTTTGGCGGGGATAACACAAATCAGTATTTTTGCCTGACGATGCCGGGAACCGTCGTCAACAAAGAGGACTTTGTTTATGATGTGAAACAAGGGAAACCGACACTGGTAGCCGATGCGGAGTCGAAACTGGTGAATCAGCTCTACGACCCGTGCAGAATTACGAACACCCATAACGGCAGACATCTCGCGACGCAGTATCTGACGGCGCTGGATGTGTTGACCTCAAAGCTGAACCCGAAGATTTACGATATGAAGCAGATGCTGCGGGATCTTCTCAACATGCCCTATGAATATGTTTCCCAAGAGGGTGAAACGATCAAGGGGACGGTGCAGCAGGTCTTCTATAAGCTCTATGAGGATTGGGTTGATGCAAAGAAAGAGTGGAACCAGCTGCAGCTGAAAGAGAGAAGGAGGCTTCTGGATCTATATCCCGAAAACCCGAAGAAAGCACTGAATGAGTATGATGAGTGGTACCAGACCGTGGCAGACGGTTATCTGGCAAGACTTTCAGCTAAAATGGGGAAAATTTTGGCGGTCTTTTCTGTCAACGATATGAAACTCATCGAATCCATCCTTTCCAGCGGTGCGGGGGCAGAACTGGAGGATGCCAGAGAACGAGTCATGTATGCCAGGAGGACCAGCCCCGATGGCGGCTACGTCTACCCGGTCACCCTGAATCCGTCTGACTGGTTCAACTGCCTGGACACGGATTTTGACTATGTAGATATGCTGGAAGCGCCGGAAGCCTATGCCCAGAAATTGAATCTGGCGAAGAGGAAGCTCCAGTCCCTGAACAGAAAGCTGGGGACGCTGTCCGATCTGGATCAGACAGCACAGTACGAAAAGGCGCTGAGGGACTACGAGGAAAAAGAAGAAGCTCTGGATAAGGCCTTCGGCGGTGTCAATTACCTGAAAGACGCCCTCATGGTGGCGAAATCTCTCAGCGGACTGGGCATCGGTTCAAACCTGCTCAGCGCGACTTTGGACACGGCGAAGAAGACGGAGCAGGAGGAACTGAAAGAAGGAGAAACTCCGAACATCACTGATGAACTGATCAAAAAATTCTTAGAAGGGTATGCAAAAATAGACGAACAGAATCAAAAACTGACCAAGGCATCCAACGACTTGTCGAAGGCGGCCCTGGAAGTCATGAACAGCAAAGCCGCGTCCCTTCAGTCGGCGATCAAAAACCTGCAGCAGCAGATCAATGACACAAAGGATGAGATCACAGAGCTTACCGAAAAAATGAAACAGGCGGGCAATACACCAAAGGAGATGCAGGGGAAACTGACGCCGGATGTCTTTTCCAAGAGATTTACACAGATCAACCTGACACTGACAGTCAGCGAGTCTCTGAGCGAAACGCAGAAGCAAGCGCACAGCAAAGAGGAAAAGGTGTCTGTCAACTGCCTCTTCGCAGGCTATAACGGCGACGACAAACATGCGGATTCCAGCTTGGATAGTTATCAGATGGACAAGTCCGCTACTGTCGAGATCGGCATGCTGGCCATGAAGGTCGATGTGGAGCGAAACTGGTTTGAGCCAGGCGTCTTCCTTCTGACGAGGGACATGTACAATACCAGCGGAGAACTGGTTTCCGCAGCCATTGACAACAAAGCTTCCCTGGAGGAAGGTTTAGCGAAGCTGCGGGACAGTAATACGCTCTTCCCTTGTTTCAGCGTAGGATTTCTTCTGGTAAAGGATGTGACGATCAAAGTATCGATGTCAGAGACATTGAGCCAGACCCAGAAGAGCGAGATCGCGGATTCGTCATCAAAATCAGGAGGCTGCCTTTTCTTCAAATACAACAAATCAGAAGCATCCGAGGAAAGTCACGAGAAATGCAAAACTTCATTTAACGGAAAAGAAATGTGCATTCGAATTCCGGGGGCACAGATCTTGGGCCAGTTCATGGAAATCACTCCGCCGGATATGAGTAAAAAACTGACGGATGAAGACCTCGCATCAGAAGGCGACTACTCCATCGCAGATTTTGCAGAGAAATGCCGCCAGGTCATCGAAAGCCAGCGGAAAACCAATACCACCCAGTAAGAAAAGGAGTGTAAAATGGAAATCAGGGAATTTGTACTTGCAGAGCATGTCGATGTTATCAAAGAATTCTGTAAGAAAGAAAACTGCCGCATCAGTTTCAGGCGGGCGGGGAAGGACACCATCGACCGGCTCCAAAAAGGTTCGCCGTGCAAGGGCCACGAAATACTGGCAAAATCCATCAAGGATAAGACGCTGAAGAAGCTGGACACGCCGCTGCCAGGCAAGCAGGCGGAACTTCTGCGCGGACGTATCGGCAAATGGGAAGGTGACTGCGAGCAGCTGCTGGGCGTCTATATCTCGCAGCATGCGAAGACCGCCCTTGCCGCGCTGAAAAGCAGAGGAGAAGAACCGGCTGGATTTTGGGAACTGGTGGAGAACGCGGGCGATGGCAATACCGTCCCGCTCTGCCCGGAACTTTTCGAGTTCCTGGGGACAGAGGGCTGCGACCCGTACTTTCTGACTGGTGATTACGATATCCACGATTTGTTTTACTGTGAGGCAGGACATTATCTGCCATGCCCGGAAGCCAAGGCCATGGAGCTTTTGCAGAGACTGAACGATCAGATGATGGCTGCCTCCAGGGAGGAGTACGGTGGCGGCACCATAGAAACCAACGAGTTCAGCTTTATCAGACACGGCGCGCAGATTAACTACTGCACCTATATGATCGAGCATGAGAGCGAGAAAAAGCTGGCATACCCGGTTGTCACTGCGGACTACGATGTGGCGTTCTTTGATGAGAAGGGCACGGTCACAGTCTGCTGCGAATATGCGGGCGGTGTGCAGGCCGGTTATGAAAAGTGGTATAAAGATCACTACCAGATCATCAAAGCGACCTTTGCCCACGATTATGATGCGATTCTGCGAACCATGGTCAGGAACGTAGAGCACGAATACATCGCGGCGCAGGGAATGATCTGTATGTGCAGCCATAAACAGCTGGAGAAGGATGATGAACAGGCACGGGATTTTTTGATGCAGCTGAAGGGTTATGTAGGATCAGGCAACGATTTGTTTCCAGAGCGCGGCCCTGTCGAACCGGCTGATTTCGTCAAAGGGCTGGATCCCGACTGGGCGGCCGACAGAGTGGTGGAATTGTATCAGGCAAAAAGGTTTGACAGAGTAAAAGACGACACCCTGTTCTATTACTGCTATCGATATCTGCTGACCTATATGATTCATAATGAAGTTTCCGCAATCTGCTTTGATCGGCCGCAGAGAAAGGGGCGTTTCCCAGGGGCAGGTTGGACAAGTGTCCTCAGCACAGATTGTGAAGAGGCTGATTTTGATTTGAAACCCCTCGAAGAATGCGTTGCCATGTTGGAAAATTACTATGACTTGGTCAAGGAAGAGGGAACTGGAAACAGCCAGATCTATCAGCTGCAGGAAGAGGATCTGGCAAAGTGGAGACAGGTCTTTTACCCGCTGATCAAACAGATGGCCGTATACGGAATCAAAAACGAAGCGTTCTTTGGGGAAATCCCTGCGCCTGCCAAAGTGAAGGGAATCGACGAAAACGGCCGTTTCATGAAATACGGATACTGCAATCTGCTCTATCAGTTATACAGATTTTTATTGGGTATGGAGATCAGCACTGCGCAAAAATTCACCTTCGACGACAATTGTACGTTGATTCTGGAGACCGCACAGATGGCGGAGGCCTATGTGCCATATTTTGACGGCCAGCCCATAGACGACGGCAGGATCTATGCCTTCAAAGAGGGCAGAGACATGGCAGAGTGGAGAAATTTCTATCACCTCAATACCAGAGAAGAACTGGTTCGTGACGGCTCCTTCTTTGGAAATTACAGAGGATGTGCGAACCTGGGCATCGGTGCGGACGGCGCGTTCTTCGGCCGGGAACTGCTCCACTTTCTCGCACAGTGCTACAAAACCGTTTATGCTAGGATACAGGAGGGAATTTAAGATGGCGAGCTGTTTTACAACGCGATTTGAGGGAATCGATAAAACCTTTCGATTTATCAATTTGCCGGAGGATTCGCTGATTGAAACGGACTGGGAGGATATCAACAGAAGCATTTGTGCGGACGAGGCATTGATGTCCTGGCTCAGCCGTCTCAATGGAACAGACTGCAGAACCTTTGATACCATTTATGTGATGGATCCCGTCCGCGGAATTTTCCAGGACGATCTGTCCACTTACATGACTGCTTTTGACGATTTAACAGAGACGTATCTGAATATTTATCAGAGGAAAGGCGCCAGAGCCGGAGCGGGCATGATTTGGCAGAACCGAAAGACGGCGCCGATTCTCGGAGTTCAGAGTGACAATGTGATACTGATTGACTACGAGAAGATAATGGAGGTCAACCAGGCTATAGGAGTGACTGCCGTCATATGTACCGTCCTCCACGAGTGCACGCATTTGATTGAAACTTATGTTGCGGACGGGGACTGCCTGCTGGGAAGAATGACGGAGGAATTGGAGGCATCCTGTTCCAGAGAGCTGTTTTTCGATCCACAGGAACTCTTCGCACGCTGCCCGACTCTGGGGCCTGCTGTCAGACATTATGTGGAATACTGCGCGTCCTACCAACAGGCGGAGGGGCAGCAGCGTGAGATTCTGACTTCTGCCGTAGAACTTCTGGCGGCGGCAGCGCTGGACATGAAGGACATCGCTGGCGGAGAAGGCCTGAAAAATGCGGAAGACCTCTTAGGGTCTCACTTGGAAAGAGGGCTCTCCATGATGCAGAGCCAAATGCTGATGAATACCGATCTGGTATGATGTGGAAGATCCCGGAACTATGGGGAAATTGAGCAAAGAGAGACTGACCCAGGTCATCAAGGCTTTTTGTGATACGGTAAAGGCGGAGGGCGGCAAGGCCGGCGTCTATGCCTCGTATTCCTGGCTTACATCGAAGATAGGCGATCTGAAAGGCTGTGCGATCTGGGTGGCGCAGTACAATACAACCTGCTCCTATCACAAGCCAAAGGCCCTTTGGCAGTATTCTTCCGCCAAAACGTTCCACGGTGTAAAGGGGCGGTTTGATATTTCCATAGAATATTGACGGCGCTCTGCCCTATGAAAAAGAGCCTCGCTGACGCGGGGCTCTTGGTCTGTCTGCTTCTATTTCTGATTCTTTTTCAGCCATTCCACGGCGACGTTGGCGTGGATTGCGCTGCCGTAAGCCAGGGCGCTTTCGTCGATGTACATGTTGGGGTTGTGCATCGGCGCGGCGCCTTCCTTGCCTACGCCCAGAAGGACGAACATGCCGGGAACTTTTTCGGTGACATATCCGAAGTCTTCCGTTGTCGGCTGGCAAGGTGCCTGGCGCAGTTTATCTTCGCCGACGATTTCTGCCACAAATGGAGCTAACTCTGTACAGAGGGCTTCGTCAGTAAAAGTGGAAGGAGTATGGAAGTCTAACATTTCATAATCGCCTCTCCACATTTTGATCGTGTGGTCAATCATTTCAGGAACTCTTTTGATGAGGTGTTCTCTGACGTCTCTGTTAAAGGTTCTGAAAGAAACAGCCAGATCTGCAGTATCAGGAATAACGTTGGCAGCCGTACCGCCGCCACATTTTCCGACTGTGAGTGGAGCAGTTTCTCTCGGATCTACTTCTCGGGATACCAGCAGATTCAGAGAGGTATAGAGCTGGCTGGAAATCATCAGCGGGTCGATGCAGTCCTGCGGCATGGAGCTGTGACCGCCTTTGCCCTTGATTTTGATCATGTAAGTATCCATTGCCGATGAGGTGATACCGGCAGTATAGCGAACCGTGCCGAGCTCCTGCTGGGTGTTGATGTGGATTGCAAAAGCGGCATCGACCTTTGGATTTTCTAAGAGGCCTTGCTCTACCATGAATCTGGAGCCGCAGCCGCACTCTTCGCCGGTCTGGAACATCAGTTTTACGGTACCTTGAAGTTCAGATTCTCTCTCTTTGAGCAATTTGGCGGCTCCCAGCAGCATCGCTGTATGTGCATCGTGTCCGCAGGTATGGGCGATACCGGGATGTTCTGACGCGAAATCGACCAAACCTTCTGCCTCTGGCATCGGCAGGGCGTCCATGTCCGCGCGGAGCAGAATGCAGGGTTCCCCTTTGCCGATGGTTGCAACGATGCCGGTGGATTCTGCCATGTCAGGGAATCCTCCCTTTACAAAATTGGCGCGCAGCGTTTCATCGATCGGTCCGCCGCAAGGCGTTGCTTCGATACCCATCTCTTTCAGCCTCTTTGTTACATAAGCGGCTGTTTCTTTTAGATCAAAGCCGACCTCCGGCTTCCTGTGCAAATTGTGACGGTCTTCTTTTATCTGTTCTTCGATCGCTCTTGAAGCGTTTAGTAATTCTTTCATATTTCCCTCCCGTAGCATATCAAAAAGCCCAGGCCTTGACCTGGGCTGGTATGAATCTTATTTCTGGTTCTTCTTCAGCCATTCGATGGCGACATTGGCGTGGATTGCGGAGCCGTAAGGCAGCATTTCCTCGTCGACAAACATATTTGGATTATGCATCGGTGCAGATTCTTTGCTGCCGACGCCCAGCCATGCGAACATGCCTGGAACTTTGTCGGTTACGTAACCGAAGTCTTCGGTTCCCGCCATGCATGGCATGACCTTGACTTTGTCGTCTCCCATGATTTCGCCGATAAACGGCTTTAACTCGTCGCAGAGATCAGCATCGGTATAGGTAGAAGGTGTGTGGAACGGCATGATCTCGTAATCACCTCTCCACATTTTTACGGTGTGGTCTACGATTTCCGGAATTCTTTTTACGATATGGTTGGTAACGTCTCTGTTAAAGGTTCTGGCAGCAACCTGCATATCAGCAGTGTCAGGAATGACGTTGGCAGCTGTGCCGCCGCCGCATTTTCCGACTGTCAGCGCTACTGTCTCTCTCGGGTCGATTTCTCTGCAGCTGAGCAGGTTCAGCGTCGTATATAACTGATTGATAATCATTAGCGGATCGATGCAGTCCTGCGGCATGGAGCTGTGACCGCCTTTACCTTTGATCTTGATCATAAAGGTATCCATCGCGGCAGAGGTGATGCCGGGAGTATAACCCACGATACCTTTTTCTTCGTTGGACATGACGTGAATGGCAAATGCTGCATCTACTTTCGGATTCTCCAGAACGCCGTGTTCTACCATGAACTTGGAGCCGCAGCCGCACTCTTCACCAGTCTGGAACATCAGCTTGACGGTACCGCAGAGTTCATCCTCTCTATCTTGGAGCAGCTTAGCAGCGCCCAGGAGCATTGCAGTATGGGTATCGTGGCCGCACATATGGGCTGTACCAGGCTTTTCGGAGGCAAAGTCGACGAGACCTTCGGCTTCCTGCATCGGCAGGGCATCCATATCTGCACGCAGCAAAATACAAGGTTCACCTTTTCCGATGGTTGCAACTACACCTGTAGAATTCTCCATGTCAGGAAACCCTGCAAAAGTAAATTTCTTTCTCAGTTCTGGATCGATTGGTCCGCCGCATGGCTGAGACTCGATACCCATCTCTGCTAATCTTTTCTGGACATAAGCGGCCGTTTCCGGCAGGTCAAAACCGAATTCCGGTCTTCTGTGCAGATTGTGACGATCTTCTGCGATCTGGTCTTTAATAGCTAGTGAAGCTTCCAATATACTTTTCATTTTTCTCCTCCTTAAACCATTCATATGCATGAATTGGCTCATCAATGTGCTCAATATTGATCGGGGTTAGGAAGCTCATAGATATTTTTCTGCATTATAGCACACTTCTTTTTGGAGTGCAAGATGGAAAAAATATTTTCAGAATTTTTTCTTTACATTTTTGCAAAGAGCGATTAGAATACCTGTTAACGAACTTAGATAAATGAGGAGGAGAGAATCATGGACACGATTTTCTATAACGGAAAGATTTTTACGGAGGATAAAGCCTATCCGACCTGCAGTGCTTTGGCGGTGAAAAATGGCGTCATCGTCGCATTGGGAGAGGATGAAGAAATACTGAAGATGGCGGAGGCTGGGACAGAAAAGATAGATTTGGCGGGACGTTTGATGCTGCCGGGATTTGTCGATACCCATCTGCACATGCTGTTCTATGCACAGGAGGCAAGCCTGATCGACCTGACTGACTGCAGACGCTTTGACGATGTGAAGAGGCTCTGCGCAGACCGCGTGGACTGGGCGAAGGAAAATCATAAATGGGTACAGGGTACAGGCTTTAATCAGGATGACTGGGACGTAAAGACGATTCCGACGAGAAAAGACCTGGATCAGATTACGGAAGACGTTCCACTGACCATCCGCAGAACCTGCCACCATATTACGGTCTGCAATACAAAAGCCATGGAGACCATGGGACTGATGGGAGAAAAAGAGGACTCTACCCAGATCAACATGGGGTTTTATGAAGACGGCAGTCCCAATGGCATCTTGAAAGAAGACAGCCAGAATGTGGTAACAGACGCGCTGCCCCTGCCGGACAAAGAAGAAATCAAAAAATTGATTCTCTTTGGCTGCAACCAGGCTGCAGCACAGGGAATTACGGAGCTGCACTCTGACGACTTCCTGCTGATTCCGGGCGAAGCAGGCGACCAAGTCATGGAGGCTTATCGTGAACTTTCAGAAGCGGGAGAGCTGCCGATCAGAATCTATCAGCAGTGCATGCTCTGGGGCAAGGAGCTGCTGGAAGAGTTTATCGAAAAGGGACACAGAACGGGAGAATCCTACGGCTTCTACAAAGTGGGGCCTCTCAAGATCGTGACAGATGGATCTTTGGGCGCCCATACGGCCTATATGAGATCCCCTTATGCTAACGATCCAGAGACAAAGGGAAAAGCCAATTATACTGACGAGCAGTTATATGAAATGTGTAAGCTGGCTCACGATCACGGCATGCAGATTGCCACCCACTGTATCGGAGACGGTTCTCTGCAGCAGATTTTGGACGCTTACGAAAAAGTGCAGATGGAAAATCCGCGCACAGATTGCCGCCACGGTGTCGTCCACTGCCAGATCATGGATGCAGAGCAACAGGAACAGTTCAGAAAACAGAACCTTCTCGCCTATGTACAGCCGGTGTTCGTGCGCTACGATATGAATATCGTCGATGACTGCGTAGGAAGTGATTTGGCAAGGACCAGTTATAATTGGCGCCGATTTGAAGACCTGGGCGTACATCAGAGCGGCGGTTCCGACTGCCCGGTGGAGAAGTTCGACATCCTGCCAAACATCGAATATGCGGTGACGCGCACAAACAGAGAACTGCAGAAGTCTTGGTACCCGGAAAATGCGGTGACATTAGAAGAAGCGGTAAAGATGTTTACCTACGAAGGCGCTTACGCTTCTTTTGCTGAGAATGTGAGAGGCAGTATCACTGTCGGAAAATATGCAGACCTGGTTGTGGTCGACAAGGACATCTTTGAGATTCCAGTCAGCGAAATCCATACAGCTGCTGTAGATCTGACCATGGTAGAAGGTAAAATCGCATATAAACGTCAATAAAAATTGACAACAGAGCACGGTGTAAATAAAATTTTACACCGTGTATTTTTATTTACAAAATACGTTAAAAAAAATTTACAGGAAAAAACCAGCAAAGAAAGCATATGATGAAAAAGGTGCATTTTTAGACAATTTCGAAAGTTGGCACTACATTTGCATTATATAAGCTTGAAAGCTCAAAAAAGAAAATGTAATGTGCTCAACATTCAAGGGTTAGGGAAAATTTAGAGATGATCAAAAGGTTTATAGATTGCCTGGAAAAAATCTAAATTTGTAAAAGGAGAACTGCAGTCACACTGCAGGACTGAAAACATGGGAGAAACATTAAACAAGAAAAAAGGTTTTCAAATGCCACACGTTTATGCCATTCTATTTATTATCATGTTACTTGTAACGCTATTATCTTACATAGTTCCGAATGGCGAATTTGAAAGGACTCTGACCGAATCAGGGCAGACACTCGTTAACACAGACAACTTCCAGTTTATTAAGAACGAAGACCCGATTGGCTTCATGGACTTCTTCTCATCCATCTACACAGGATTTGTAGAAGCTGGAACCATCATGGGTTCCCTGCTGATCTGTTCCGGATCACTGGCGATCCTCAACTACAGTGGAGCACTGGAATCCGGTATCCGCAAACTGACGGAAGTCACCAACGGAAAGAACGTCATCGCAATCCTGATTTTCTACATCTACTTTGCAGGAATGAACATCATGGGAGCTGGCGAAGGATGCTATCCTTTCTTCCCAATCGTTACCGGAATCGTTATTTCTCTAGGATATGACCGCATCATGGGTATGATGACCATCTGCTTTGCAGCTACAGCAGGTTTCGCCTGTGGTATGGTAAACCTGTTCACTACAGGTATCTCACAGCAGCTTGTCGGTCTGCCACTGTTCTCCGGTATCGGATATCGTGCCATCGTATTTGTTGTCATGTTCGTTATCGGTTTGGTAAGCGCACTGCTCTATGGCAGCAAGATCAGAAAGAATCCTGACAAGAGCTATGTTGCAGACGAATATAAAGCACAGTTAGCTGAACAGGCAGAATCAAAAGACGATGCAAAAGATCAGGTTCCATTTGACGCAAAGAGAAAGATCGCTCTGATCATCTTCGTAGCAGTCGTACTCTTCACTGCTTATGGATGTCTGAAGTTAGAATTTGGCCTTGGACAGTTTGCAGCACTCTACGTTGTAATGGCTATTATCCTGGCCGTGATCTTCAGAATCAATGTCAACCAGTTCTGCCAGTTGTTCACACAGGGTGCATCTCAGGTACTGGGCGCTGCATTCGCCATCGCACTGGCTCGTTCCGTCATGGTACTGCTCAATCAGGGCAAGATCATGGATACCATCGTATACTACATGGGCAACGGCCTCCAGGGCAAGAGCGCAGTCGTAACACTGTTACTGATCTTCCTGTTCGTTACCGCATTTAACTTCTTAGTCGTATCCGGTTCCGGCAAGGCTGTCATGATGATGCCAATCATGAGCCCTCTCGGAAAGATGCTGAACATCAACCAGCAGGTAATGGTACTCACTTATCAGCTTGGTGACGGTCTCACAAATATGTTATGGCCGGGCGGCGGCATGGTATGCTGCGCACTGACTGGTACAAACTACGGAGACTGGCTGAAGGCTTCATGGAAGACCTTCCTGACCATGATCGTTTCCGGATTCGTACTCATCGTCATCGCAAACGCTATTGACTACGGACCTTTCTAAAAACAAATTTTAATATATCAAAGCAAAGAAGCTGTCTGATTACAGGCAGCTTTTTTCGTTCCTTTAACAAGTTCTTAATATTCCAGGTCTATCCCTTTTCACCAATTTAATGACGGAAGGTTCATGATATGAATGGAAGGGAGGGGTGGAAATGTCTATCTTAATTCGCAGACTTATTTTCCATATGTGCATAGCCATCGGGCTGCCGGTCGTGATTCTCGCCGGAGTATTTTTGTCATCCCTGGTGGTCCTATATCCTATTTCAGCTATCATGGGCTGGATTTAGTCTTTATACAATCTTAATACGATGGAGGAGTCCTTTAACGCCGTCTTATAACGGGAAGTGGTAGACTCGTAATAGAGTCGATCATACGACTAAATCCAGCCAATCGAGCGGCGTAGAAAATGCTTGCTCTCTTGGGGGTTTAAAGCATAAGGTCTCCCCGGCAATTTGCTTCGCAAATTGGGGCGAGAACCATTAGGGAGGAAAGAATGATGAACATACTTATTTCTGTGATAGGCGCGGCGGCTGTCGCTATGCTTATCTACTATTTTGCAATTTTGATGCGAGGTGATAAACAATGAGTGCTGCAGTGATGCAATACATATTATATGCCGCCATACTGATAATCCTGGGAATTCCCCTGGGCGCTTACATAGGCAAGGTGATGAATGGGGAGAAGACCTTTCTGTCACGGATTTTGACACCGTGTGAAAATGCGGTATATAAGGTTATGAGAGTTGACAAGAATGAGGATATGTCCTGGAAGAAATACGCAGTCAGCGTTTTGGTCTTTTCAGGAATCGGAATCCTCTTCGTATTTTTATTACAGATGCTGCAGGGTTTTCTGCCGGGAAATCCGCAGGGCCTGGGCAGCGTGAAATGGGATTTGTCTCTCAACACAGCTATCAGCTTTGTGACAAATACCAACTGGCAGGCCTATAGCGGTGAATCCACACTGAGCTACTTGTCGCAGGCTCTTGGCCTGACGGTGCAGAATTTTGTATCCGCAGCTACTGGCATCGCGGTGCTCTTTGCCATGATCCGAGGCTTTACAAAGATCAGAGAAAAGGGCGTGGGCAGCTTCTGGGTAGATCTGACCAGAACCGTGGTGCACGTTTTGATTCCGCTGAACCTGGTCATCGCCATGGCCCTTGTAGGCGGCGGCGTCATCCAGAACCTGAAACCTGCAGAAGAAGTCAAGCTGGTAGAGCCCATTGCGGTTACCCAAGAAGGGGAAATTATCGAGAACGCGGATATTGACCTTGAAAAAAACGTCGTTACTGTCGATGATAAGGTAGTGAAAGATGCGGAGATTGTTGAGAAAGGCTTTGTGCCGATGGGTCCTGCTGCCAGTCAAATTGCAATCAAGCAGACTGGAACTAACGGGGGCGGATATATGGGTGTCAACTCGGCGCACCCGCTGGAAAATCCAAATCCTTTTACAAATATACTGGAGATGATTTCTCTGCTGCTCATCCCTGTGGCTCTGTGTTTCACCTTCGGACGGAACGTGAAGAACAAAAAGCAGGGCGTGGCGATCTTCATGGCCATGTTCTTATGTCTGGCGGTCAGCCTGGCAGTGGTGGGCTACAACGAGCAGGCTGCGACGCCGCAGCTGGCACAGGACGGCGCAGTCAACATCAGTATGGTGGATCAGGCAGGCGGCAACATGGAGGGCAAAGAAACCAGATTTGGTATCGCCACCTCCTCGACCTGGGCAACCTTTACGACGGCAGCGTCCAACGGGTCGGTTAACTCCATGCATGACAGCTACACGCCCATTGGCGGAATGATTCCGATGCTGCTGATGATGCTGGGCGAGGTGATCTTTGGAGGCACGGGCTGCGGCTTGTACGGCATGTTGGCCTTCGCCATATTGACAGTATTTATCGCAGGACTGATGGTAGGCCGCACGCCGGAATTCCTCGGAAAGAAGATCGAACCATATGAGATGAAGTGGGCTGTGCTGGTCTGCCTGGCAACACCGATTGCGATTCTGGTCGGCAGCGGCCTTGCAGCGGCAGTTCCAGAAGTGGCGGACAGTCTCAACAACAGCGGCGCTCACGGACTGTCAGAAGTGCTCTATGCATATTCCTCAGCAGGAGGAAACAACGGATCAGCCTTTGCCGGCTTCAATGCCAATACCGTATTCCTCAACCTGAGCCTTGGCGCAGTCATGCTGTTCGCAAGATTTTTACCGATCATCGGAACCCTTGCCATTGCAGGCAGCCTGGGACAGAAGAAGCGGATCGCGGTAACGGCGGGTACGCTGTCTACCACCAACGGAATGTTCGTGTTCCTGCTGATCATGATCGTTCTTCTGGTAGGCGCATTGAGCTTCTTCCCTGCCCTGGCACTTGGTCCAATCGCTGAATTTGTCAGCAATGTATTATGATAGGAGGCATGCATAGATGACTGAGAAAGTAAAAAGCTCCATGGTAGATCAACAGATTCTGCTGCGAGCTATCAAAGATTCATTTATCAAACTGAATCCAAAGACACAGGCGAAGAACCCTGTCATGCTGCTGGTATACGTTTCAGCGATACTGACGACGATTCTTTGGATTGCAGCTTTAGCAGGCACGAAGGATGCGCCTGCCGGATATACCCTGGCCATTGCCGTCATTCTGTGGTTCACCTGTTTGTTTGCGAACTTTGCAGAAGCCATTGCTGAGGGACGAGGCAAAGCTCAGGCGGATGCGCTCCGCGCATCGAGAAGAGATGTAGATGCACACAGAATTCCATCCATTGAAGAAAAAGAGAATTTTACCGTGGTTCCTGCAGCTTCGCTGAAAAAAGGAGACCTTGTCGTCGTCCAGGCAGGAGAGCAGATTCCTGCCGACGGAGATGTAGTATTGGGTGCGTCATCTGTGGATGAAAGTGCCATCACCGGAGAGTCCGCTCCCGTCATCCGTGAAAGCGGCGGCGACAGAAGTGCGGTGACGGGCGGCACCAACGTGCTGTCCGACTGGATCATCGTCAGTGTGACTAGCGAACCGGGACAGAGTTTTATGGATAAGATGATCGCTATGGTCGAGGGCGCTTCCAGAAAGAAGACACCCAACGAATTAGCCCTCCAGATTTTCCTGGCAGCGCTTTCCATCATTTTTATCTTGGTTACTCTATCTCTGTACACCTACTCCATGTTCTCTGCAAAGCAGGCGGGCATTGACAATCCGACTTCTGTAACGACACTGGTCGCTTTGCTAGTCTGCCTGGCACCGACCACCATCGGCGCGCTGCTCTCTGCCATCGGCATTGCCGGTATGAGCAGGCTGAACCGTGCCAACGTGCTGGCAATGAGCGGCCGTGCCATCGAGGCGGCAGGCGATGTGGATATTTTGATGCTGGATAAGACGGGCACCATTACCCTGGGGAACCGTCAGGCGGACAGCTTCATTCCCGTTGACGGCACATCAGAAGAAGAACTGGCCGATGCAGCCCAATTATCTTCCCTGCCTGACGAAACGCCGGAAGGCAGGAGCATCGTGGTTCTGGCAAAAGAGAAATTCGGCATCAGAGAGAGAAATCTTAGCGACAAGAAGTTTACCTTTATTCCGTTCACAGCCAAAACCAGAATGAGCGGCGTGGATTATGACCATAATGAAATTCGTAAGGGTGCGGCTGACGCCATACGCGATTATGTTATTTCCGAGGGCGGCACCTACAGCAGCGAATGCGAGGATGTGGTCACGAGAATCGCAGAACAGGGCGGAACGCCTCTCGTGGTCGCCAAGAATCACAAGATCCTCGGCGTCATCCACCTGAAGGATATCATCAAAAAGGGCGTAAAGGATAAATTCGCAGACCTGCGCAAGATGGGGATCAAGACCATTATGATTACAGGGGATAACCCTCTGACTGCGGCTGCCATCGCGGCTGAGGCCGGCGTAGATGATTTTCTGGCGGAAGCCACCCCGGAGAGCAAGCTGAACATGATTCGGGGTTACCAGAGCAAAGGTCATCTGGTGGCTATGACCGGTGACGGTACTAACGATGCCCCTGCCTTGGCACAGGCGGATGT
>UMIU01030581.1_pt1 | contig 15409 bp, 12 predicted proteins | sample 1965871 | NCBI WGS metagenome assembly UMIU01 (sample SAMEA4836132, study PRJEB28245) | human gut metagenome | biome: gut microbiome; material: fecal sample | place: Denmark | collected 2008
AAAAATTGCGAAGCAGGCAGAGGAGGACATGCCGAGAAAAGAAATGGTCTGGCACGAGATGGACGTCATGGATGTCACCAATGCTGTAGGACATGCCGCCTGTACCTTGGCAAAAGATATCCAGGCTGGCGCCATCATGGCCATTACAAAGACAGGATATACTGCCAGGAGGATGTCAAAATTTCATCCCGACATCATGGTAATCGGTGCTACCCCTTATGAAAAGACCTATCATCAGCTCTCACTGATCTGGGGCGTTTGTCCGATCATCGCAGGCTATCGTTATGATATCGAAGACTTGTTCGCTCACTGCGCGAGAAAGGCCATCAGAGCCGGTTTGATCAAATCCGGTGACAAAGTCGTCATCAGTGCAGGCCTTCCAGTGGATGTTCCTGGAAATACCAACATCATCAGGGTAGTAGAAGCGGAGCTGAAGGAGTAAGACTTTAGTCCTATTTTTTACGATATGGGTAATCAGGCGAAATTTAGGAGCCGTTTTTGGTTGAACAGATTTTCCCCAGATAGTATACTTAATTATACGTACAAATCTATAAATATTAAAGGGGGAGATCATCTGGAAAGAAAAAAGTTCATTCTATTTAAGCAGAACAGGACGATTCTGGTAGAAAAAGTCCGAGAATCTCTTACATCTGTTCTTCCAATCACCGCTATCGTTTTTCTTCTATGTTTTAGTCTGATCCCAGTACCCAATAGCATCCTGATGGCATTTGTCATAGGCGCTGTATTTCTTATTTTGGGAATGGGGCTCTTTACACTGGGTACCGATCTGGGCATGACACCGATAGGGCAGCACGTAGGTTCTGCCATTACAAAGTCTAAAAGTATATTTCTCATTGTTTTAGTTTGTTTCCTAGTTGGAACAATCATCACCATATCAGAGCCGGATTTGCAAGTTCTGGCTGAACAAGTACCCAATGTTCCTAACATGGTACTGATTCTGGCAGTCGCCGTAGGCGTAGGTATTTTCCTGGTCGTATCACTTTTGCGCATATTGCTGAAGATAAAGCTGGCTTACCTGCTAATTGGATTTTATCTCATCGTCTTCATCCTGGCACAATTTGTTCCGTTGGATTTTCTGGCAGTCGCTTTCGACTCTGGCGGTGTGACCACAGGACCCATGACAGTACCTTTTATCATGGCACTGGGTGTGGGCGTTGCCTCCATCAGAAGTGACAGAGATGCTACCAATGACAGTTTCGGTCTGGTCGCACTTTGCTCTATAGGACCTATTGTTGCAGTGATGATCTTGGGTATTTTGTACAATCCCGAGTCGGCTGTTCAATCAGCGGTATCAATGCCTGATGTGTCTGATTCTGTGGAACTATCGATGCTGTTTATCAGTGCACTGCCCAGATATTTTAAAGAAGTCGGAGTCGCGCTGCTGCCTATGGTCTTTTTTTTCCTTGGCTTACAGGCCTGGAAGCTAAAACTCTCAAAACATCAGTTGATACATATCATCGTAGGTGTGGGGTACACGTATATCGGTTTGGTCCTATTTCTAACCGGTGTCAATATAGGGTTCATGCCGGCGGGAAATTACTTGGGGCAGCAGCTTGGTTCTTTGGCTCACCCGGCGATTTTGATACCAATCGGCGCGCTGATCGGTTACTTTATCGTAGCAGCAGAGCCTGCGGTTCATGTGTTGAACAAACAGGTATTTGACATCACTGCGGGAGCCATTCCGTCAAAAGCTCTGAGTACCAGCCTGTCCATCGGTGTGGCGATTTCGGTTGCACTGGCGATGATGCGGATCGTAGTGGGAATGCCGATCATGTATTTGCTGGTGCCGGGTTATCTCATTGCGGCGGTGCTGACATTTTTTACACCTCCGATCTTTACGGCCATTGCCTTTGACTCTGGCGGTGTAGCCAGCGGACCGATGACGGCCACATTTTTACTGCCTCTGGCAATGGGAGCATGCAGCGCCTTGGGAGGAGATGTGACGACGGATGCCTTTGGTGTCGTTGCGATGGTCGCCATGACGCCGCTGATCACGATACAGGTTCTTGGCCTGTACTTTAAATTAAAAACCGAGCGAGGTGAGAGACATGCCGAGGAAACCACGGCAATCATGGATCATAATCACAAAAAGAGGGAGATAGAGGATTGAATCGTTTGTATTTTTTAATTACCGTTATACGTCGTGAACTAAGCGAGTTATATTTTAACTATTTTCACGACAATCATGTAGGCTGCTCTTTTGCTGAATTATGTAATGGGACTGCACAGCAGAAAATGCTTGATTATCTGGGCGTTGAGCAGACTGAGAAGGTCATGTTGCAAGCCATCGTAAATCGTGAGACGAAGGCCAGACTGATGAATGGTTTTGTCAGTGACATGGGAATTAACATGGTGGGGAATGGAATTGCGGTTTCAGTGCCCATCGACTATATTGGAGATGAATCCGGTATGGAGTACCTGCTAGAAGGTCAGGGAAAATGTAACAGTGAGGTGAATGATGTGAGCAATGGCATCAATGATGCACAGTATGCACTTGTGATAGCGATCACGCGGGGCGGTTATGCCGAGATGGTCATGGACGCAGCCAGAAGAGTTGATGTAAAGGGCGGTACGGTGGTTCACGCCAAAGGAGTTGGCGATGATTTTTCTGCCAAGTTCTTCGGCATTTCCATCGCCAGCGAAATGGAACTTGTCTATATCGTCACTAAGCGAAAGGATAAAGATGCATTGGTCGAGGCCATCAACGAATATGCCGGCATGAAGACCGCAGCGAATACAGCAGTTCTGACACTGCCTGTGGAGAATGTCGTTGGATTACGAAGTGTTTCAGAAGAATAGTATGACGTTTTGATTTTAATATAAAAAACGCAACCGCCGGAATTCAGGTGGTTGCGTTTTTTTCAAATTCCTTTATTTCAGGCATCCATTTCTTAGCCTCTGCTTTCGTTTTCAGGTAGGACTCTCTGCTGATGTGAAAATCCTCAAGCACGAAGAGTTCAAAATAGGAATCGGTAATCTGATCCAGATCCCTGTATAACAGCTGATTTTTCATCGCCTTGAAAATGGTTTTCATAAAAGCGTCTGTCATCAAAATCTTGAAGTTCATGAAATCTTCTATGTCTTCAATTCCCGCCTCTTCTGCCATCTCCATCAAGATATAGAACCGGGTGTTTCGGCTGTGCGCCAGTGAATCCTGGTCGAAGTCTGCGTAGTTGTATACGTCAAGGAAGACGGTTTGGAAAGCCTCGTCTTTGAGCAGCCTTTCGGAGAACAGCAGAGAAAACAGGACGACCAGGAGGAACTTGTCCTCTGTACGGGTCCGGCACTTCTGAATAAAGCTGATCAGTACATCGACCCCCTCGTCAAAGAGAACCCCCGCTAAATCAATTTTGTTATTAAAATAGTAATAAAGATTTGCATGGGTGATGGAAAGTTCCCTTGCAATATCCTTCATGGTCACATTGTCATACCCTCTTTCAGAAAATAATCTCTGGGCTGTATCGAGAATTTTTCTTCTGGTATTTTCACTTTTTTTCGTACTCATAATCCCTCCTGTGATAAAATCCTTGGCACCATCATAACACATTCCAAATTATATTTTAATCCCCAATTGTTTTTTTGTAAAATTTTCGCACTTTTCGGTACTTTTTTTACACGTGTAGAAAATACCGTTGACTTTATTTTTTACACGTGTAAAATAAAGAAAAAATATAAAAAAGGAGACACAAAAATGAACCAACAAGAAAAAATAATGGACGTCAGCTATAAGTCCTTTATCAGTTCTATCGTCGTCATGGTATCACTCATGATACTGGCCTATATTATGACCTGGCTCATACCGGCAGGCCTTTTTGAGCGGGAATACGCTTACGGACAGGAACTGATTGTTCCGGGAAGTTACACCCCGACAGAAGGAGGCATTCCTTTCTGGAAATGGCTATTATCACCAATCTTGATTTTAGGCAGCAGCAGTATGTCCATCATCATCATCTGCGCCTTTCTCATGGTCGTCGGCGGCGCCTTCAGCGCTCTGGATGAGTGCGGCGTGCTGAGATACATGCTGGGAAGGCTCCACGACAAATTTGCAGACACAAAATACAAGCTATTATTCATCATCCCTTTATTCTTTATGCTGCTGGGATCCTTTGCTGGCTCCTTCGAGGATATGGTGCCTCTGGTACCACTGGTCGTAGCCCTTTCTTTTGCCTTAGGCTGGGATGCCCTGATCGGGCTGGGCATGAGCATCCTCGCCGTCTGCTGCGGATTTGCGGCAGGGGTTGGAAATCCATTTACCGTAGGACTGGCGCAATCACTGATCGGAATACCGATGCTTTCCGGCATGTGGCTGAGAGCCATCGTATTCGTCATCATCTATGCGATGCTCATGATCTTCCTTTACAGATATGCAAAGAAAATCGATAAAGACCCTACGAAGTCTCTGGTTTATGACGAGCAGAAAGTCAACGAACTGGGTGCAGAGCGTCCGGAAACAAAACGGGAAAAGCATATGGATCGCGCTGTCATTGCTTTCGCAGGCTGTCTGGGTATGGGCGTGTTATCTACCATCTGCTCCACATTCATCACCGTGCTGCAGAATTACATGATGTTCATCCTGCTGCTGGCTTTCCTTCTGGCAGGTACCATTTCTTCCCTGCTTTCAGGTTTCAGCTTGAAGAACTATCTGAAGTATTTCGGAAAAGGCATTATCAGCTTCCTTCCGGGCATCGGCATCATCCTCATGGCAAGCTCTGTCAGATATACCCTGGAGAATGCCCAGGTTTTGGACACCATCCTTTATTACTTCGTCAAAGCGACGGAAAACGTACCGACGGGCGCAATTATCATCATGATTTATCTTCTGATTCTGGTCATGAACTTTTTCATCACGTCGGCAACGGGGAAAGCTTTCTTACTGATGCCGCTGATTGCGCCTATTGCACAGCTCAGCGGAATCGAAAGTCAGGTTTCGGTTCTGGCCTTCGCTTTCGGAGATGGTTTCTCCAACATTTTCTATCCAACCTGTCCTGTACTTCTGATTTGTCTGGGACTGACTGGTGTAAGTTATGGCAAATGGGCGAGATGGAGTCTCAAGCTGCAGCTGCCAATCTTAGTTGTCACTTGCGGTATCCTGCTCTTTGCACACGCCATAGGCTATCAATGATAGAAAGGAAACTACGGCAATGCTTGACTTATTAGTTATAAATGGTACTTATCCGGACTTTGACAAAGACCAGCTGATTGAAGCAAATATCGGCGTGAAAGACGGAAAGATTACCTATATCGGCTGTGACCGGCCTGACGCTGCCAAATACATAGATGCTGAAGGAAGCGTCGTCTCTCCTGGTTTTATCGACATCCACATGCACGAAGAAAATTTTGCTGTAGATGGGGAGAAGTATATCATCGCTGATCTGATGCTGAAGATGGGTGTCACTACGGCTTGCGGCGGCAACTGCGGTTTGCAGTTTCAATATCTCAGGGACTTCAAGCGGACTATTGAGAAGCTGGGAGGAAGTCCCGTCAACTATGTGATGCTGGCAGGGTACAACGTAACCCGGTTCGATATGCTTGGCGGAGGCGGCGTACGAAATGACAAAGCCGCTACAGCGGCCATAATCGAGGAAGAGTTGGCAGAAGGTGCCTTTGGTATCTCTTTTGGCATTGAGTACAGTCCGCAGATGACTTACGAGGAAATGCTGGATATCCTGGCGCTGCTGAAGACAGATCATCGCTATCTGGCCGCGGCCCACTACAGGGCTTCTGACGCGGAAGCGGTTCCTTCTGTCAAAGAAATGATCAGGCTCTGTGAGGAAGCCGGCGTCCGTTTCCAGATTTCCCATCTGGGAAGCTGTGCGGCCATGGGAGAGATGACAGAGTCCCTGCGCCTCATCGAAGAATGTGCATCTAAAAATCCGGATCTGCGTTTTGACATCTATCCATACAACGCCTTTTCCACCATGATCGGAAGTGCCGTCTTTGAGCCGGAAAGTATGGAGCGGTGGTGCAAGGATCTGGGACAGGTCATGCTGACGGCAGAACCGTACAAGAATGTATACTGTACAGAGGATATCCTCAAGGACGCCAGGGAAAAATATCCGACCATGACAGCCGTAGGCTTTACTATGAAAGAAGAAGAGGTGGCGGCGGGGATTGCAAATCCTTACGGCATGATTGCCAGTGACGCCATACTCAACAGCGGCCAGGGACATCCTCGGGCGTCGGGAACTTTTCCGAGAGTCCTGGGCAAGTATGTCAGAGAAGATAAGGTACTGTCCATGGTAGAGGCGCTGAAAAAGATGACACTGTACCCGGCAGAACGGCTTTCGCTCCATTCCAAAGGGAGGATCGAGCTGGATGCCGATGGAGACCTCACCGTATTCAATCCAAATACTGTGACGGACCGCGCGACTTATACTGATATTTACATTCAGCCTGAAGGCATTGATTATGTCATTTTGGGCGGCAGAGTCGCCATGGACCACAAGACGATCGTGAACGACAGACTAGGCAGATTTATTCCATTTCAATCGTTTTAGATAACTCTCTTGAAAAAGCATTGGACTCGTCATCCGATGCTTTTTCTCTTTCCCGCATAGTAAACAAAAAAATCTCCAGTCACATGAACGACTGGAGATCAGAATTTTCCTTATTCTATTCTTCTGGCTTTTCTGCATCCTTATCTGCCAGAACCTTCTCGTATTCTGTAAAGATCGCTTCTTTGATCTTATTTCGGGTTTCAGACAGAAGTGGGTGAGCAATATCTCTGAAGTCACCTTCTCCCATTTTTCTGCTAGGCATGGCAATGAAAAGACCGTTCTGACCTTCAATTATCTTGATATCGTGTACTACAAACTCGTCATCAAAAGTAATTGATACGACGGCTTTCATCTTACCTTCATCATTGATTTTGCGGATTCTTACATCAGTTATGTTCATACTTGACCACCTTTCTTGCCTTCTCCTACTATAGATAGGGTTATTATACATCATTTTACAAAAGTTGGCAATACCAATAACTAAAAAATCTGATTATTCGGAATGACTTCGATATTTTTTCTCTCCTCATCTACTTCTCCCAGGAAGACAATTGCAGTATAATCGTCTATTTTTTTCTTTTCCGGCACAATGCTGGCGATGGCGATGCCAGTTCCCACGACGGTGACTTCAAACTCGGAAAGAATGTCGGAGATGCCTTTGGTACTGCCGCCGCCACGCATGAAATCGTCGATGATGATGGCCTTTGAGCCTGGAGTTACAGCTCTTTTGGATATGGACATCTTCTGTACCCTGTCGTAAGAACCAGAAAAGTAATTGATACTGACTGTAGAGCCTTCCGACACTTTGGCTTCTCGCCTGATGATGATCAGAGGAAGATTTAATTGACGTGCGGTCATAGAGGCTAAGGCGATTCCCTTTGTCTCTACGGTGGCCACATAATCGGCTTCCTTCTCCTTGAATTTCTTAGCAAATACTGTTGCCAGGCGATTCATCAGATGGGTATCGAACATGATATCGGAAGTATAGAGAAAGCCTCCTCCCAGAATGCGGCTGCTGTCTTTGATGCGGCTGCAAAATTCTTCTTGCAGTTTTGAGAGCTGCTGGGCAGTTATGTCGGGACTGAACCTGACTCCGCCTTTTGCGCCGGAAATGGTCTCGATATAACCCGTCCCCGTAAAGCGCACAGCGGCGTCTGCCATATTGATATCCTCGCTGACGCTGGATTTTGCTACATCAAAGGCATCGCAAAAGTATTGCAGCGGGTAAAGTTTATTTGGCGTATCTGTCAGAGTTTTGATGATTGCTCCAACGCGTTCTGTTCTTTTCATATTCTGCCTCCTCCCGTTTCCTATGTACATATTATTTCTTTTTTTATTTTTTGTCAAATGGTAGGCAAATTTCTTATAAATATGGTATAATGATTCCGTCAATCTTATCGACGTTGTCGAAAGGTAGGAATCATTGAATCATGTGCTGCGATTCTAATTCTAAAGGAACGCACATGATATAATATTTCCGTCAAGGCTATTGCCATAAGGTGGGGTTTATGGCAGAATAGTGTATGTTTGTGATCGACATTTTACAATTTCACCGCAAATCAGGAACCATTGCGGTGGATTTATACTATTATGTATTATAATGGAAAGTTTGTGCAACAATAAAAATACAAATAAAATTGGATCTGGAGGATTAGTTGATGATTAATTTATCTGAATATAAAAATATTCACTGCATCGGTATCGGAGGAATCGGTCTTTCTGCCATTGCAGAGATTTTGATTTCGAGAGGATACCACGTTTCTGGATCAGATATGAAGCAGTCAGATATTACGGATAATTTAGAAAAACATGGAGCTAAAATATATATAGGCCATAGAGCGGAAAACGTAGAAACAGCAGACTTGATTGTATATTCTGCAGCCATTGCAGAAGAAAACCCAGAAATCATCAGAGCAAGGGAAAAAAACATCCCCTTGGCGGGCCGGGCAGAAGTCTTAGGTGTATTGATGGATGATTTTGAAAACAGCATTGCAATCAGCGGAACTCACGGAAAAACTACAACCACTTCTATGGTTTCTTTAATTTTAGAAGAGGCGAAGCTTGAGCCTACCATCCTGGTAGGAGGCAATCTGGCCGAAATCGGCGGAAACGTAAAGGTGGGCCGCAGCAAATATTTTGTCACGGAGGCCTGCGAATACAGAGACAGCTTTCTCCAGCTGAGGCCGAAGATCGAGGTCATCCTGAACATCGACTCTGACCATCTGGATTATTTCAAGGATATTGAACATATCGTCAGTTCCTTTGACCGATTTGCGAAGATGGTACCAGAAGGAGGGAAGATCATCGCCTATGATGCAAACCCTTTTGTCAATCAGGTCATCAAGGACATACCCGGTGCAATCACCTATGGATATAACGAAAACTGTACCTATTATATCACCAATGTGGCATTTGATGGGAATGGAATGCCTGTTTTCGATGTGAATTATCAGGGAGAACATCTGGGAAAAGTCAAGCTTTCGGTGCCGGGAGAACATAATATTCTCAACGCAGTAGGCGCTTTTGCCTGTTGTCATCAGCTGGGTGTCGCGCCTGCGGTCATCATTGACACACTGGACAAGTTCAAAGGCACGCAGCGGAGATTTGACATCGTGGGAACTACAAGTGACGGCGTAAAGCTGGTTGACGACTACGCCCATCATCCGACAGAGATCAAAGCGACCCTTTCTGCCGCCCACAATATTCCGCACAACAGACTTTGGTGTCTCTTCCAGCCTCATACTTATACGAGAACGCTGGCGCTTTTTGATGACTTTGCAGAAGCTTTTGCAGAAGCGGACATTTTGATCTTAGCTGAAATATATGCGGCAAGAGAAAAAAATATCTATAAAGTTTCTTCCAAGGAGCTGGCGGAAGAAATTAAAAGGGTACATCCTGATAAGAAAGTCTACTATATGGATACTTTTGAAGAAATTGCCAATTATGTAAAGAAAAATGCAGAAAAAGATGACCTGGTCATCACCATGGGCGCAGGCGATATTTACAAAGTCGGCGAACTGATTATTTCAGAATAATGGAGAAGGGCATATGGATTTTAATCAATACAAAGAAAAAGAACAGAAACGATTAGAAATAGCGATCAGACATCTGGAAAACGGGGTTGATTTTGTGGATATCAATACCGCTTATATCGATGAAGGTGTGACGATTGGCAGAGGAACACTGATCGGCCCCTGCGTGACAATAGAAGGCGATACTGCCATCGGAGAGAATTGCCGGATTCTGCAAAACAGCAGAATCAAAGACTCCAAGATAGAAGATGATGTGGAAATTCAAACTTCTGTCGTGGTTGAGAGCCAGGTAGGAGCAAAGACCAAAGTGGGTCCCTTCGCTTATCTGAGACCGAAGAGTGTCATCGGTAAAGAATGCAAAGTGGGAGACTTTGTGGAAGTGAAGAATTCGTCCTTTGGCGACGGTTCGAAAGCATCTCATTTGACTTATATCGGGGATTCCGATGTGGGAAGGGATGTCAATATAGGCTGCGGCGTCGTCTTTGTCAATTATGACGGCAGCCAGAAACATCGTTCAACGGTAGGGGATGGAGCATTTATCGGATGCAACACGAATCTGGTATCTCCAGTAAAAGTTGAAGATGGTGCATATATTGCAGCAGGAAGTACGGTGACGAAAGACGTACCGGAAGATGCACTGTGCGTAGCACGGGCAAAACAAAAGAACATCGAGGGTTGGGCAGCAAAAAGAGGACTTTATAACAAGAAATAATTCAAACAAGGAAAGCGAAGAAAGAAGAGGTGTACTAGACATGAAAAATGGCGCATTTTCAGATTACAAGGTTTTTACAGGCAACTCACACACTGAACTTGCTGAGGAAATTGCATCCATAATGGGAAAGCCCCTGGGAAAAGCTACAGTGACAAAATTCAGCGATGGCGAAATTTCCGTGAACCTTTGGGAATCTGTAAGAGGTATTGACGTATATATCGTTCAGCCTACTTGTAATCCGGTCAATGACAACTTGATGGAACTGCTCATCATGATCGATGCGATGAAGAGAGCTTCGGCAGGAAGAATCAACGCAGTCATTCCATACTATGGTTATGCAAGACAGGATAGAAAAGCGAAAGCGAGAGATCCGATCACAGCAAAGCTGGTCGCTGACCTGATTGTTGCCGCCGGTGCGGACAGAGTTGTGACCATGGATCTGCATGCAAATCAGATTCAGGGATATTTCAACATTCCTGTGGATCATCTGGTCGGTATGCCGATTCTGGCAAGATACTTTAAGGAAAAAGCGCTGGAGGATGTCGTAATTGTGTCTCCTGACCATGGCAGCGTAACGAGAGCGAGAAATATGGCAGAATATCTCAACTGCCCAATCGCTATTGTAGACAAGAGAAGACCGGAACCGAATAAGAGTGAAATCATGAATATCATCGGAAATATTGAAGGCAAGAACTGCATCATCATCGACGATATGATTGACACTGCAGGAACCATTACCAATGCAGCCAATGCAATCAAGGATCTGGGGGCTACAGCCGTCTATGCCTGCGCAACGCACCCTGTACTTTCTGGTCCTGCCGTAGAACGAATCGAGAAGTCTGCCATTGAAGAACTGGTTCTCCTCAACACCACCCCGATACCAGAAGAGAAAAAGATCGACAAGATGAGATTTTTGTCTGTAGCGCCGATTTTTGCAGAAGCGATGACAAGAGTATTCACTAACGGATCGATCAGCAAATTGTTTGATTAGTATTAAAAATGAATAAATAGAAATAGAAGGAATAAATTTATGTATGTGATAGCAGGACTGGGCAATCCCGGCAAGAAATACGAGAATACGAGACATAATATGGGATTCATCACCATAGACCAGCTGGCGGAGAAGCACAACATAAAGACTGATAAGTTAAAATTCAAGGCTTTGGTCGGCGAGGGCAGAATCGCCGGCCAGAAAGTCTTGCTTGTAAAACCGCAGACTTACATGAACCTCAGTGGAGAGTCTATTCGAGAGGTGATGAATTTCTACAAACTGGAACCGGAGAATCTGATCGTCATCTATGACGATATCGATATCGAAGCGGGGACCCTCCGCATCCGAAAGTTTGGCAGTGCGGGAACACATAATGGAATGAAATCTGTGGTGTACCAGCTGCAGTCAGATCGGTTTCCACGAATCCGACTGGGCATCGGCAGGCAGAAGAAAGGCGACCTGGTCAACTTCGTCATCGGCGGATTTTCCAAAGAAGAAGTTCCTGTACTGGAAGAAGCCGTGAACCATGCGGTGCTTGCCATAGAATGCATCATTGAAGATGGCATCGATAAAGCCATGAATCAATACAATACTAAGAAAAGGTCTAAGAAAGACGATGAATAAAAAGGGAATTATTAATATTTCGGGTGTTTCCGAAAGCTGCTCAGCGCCGATAATTTCTGATATCGTAAAAGAAGAAGGACAAAGCTTAATTGTAACAGCGACTTTCGCAAGAGCAAATAAATTAGCTTCGGATCTTTCTTTTTTTTCGCAAAAGGGAATTTACGTGCTTCCGGCAGAAGATCAGGTCTTCCTGCGCTACGAAGCGAAGAACCACGATCAGTTAATTGAGAGATTAAAAATATTAAAGGCGTTGCGAACCAACGAGGATTGCGTTGTCATAGCGCCTGTTTCTGCTGCCGTAAAAAAGATCACGCCACACAAAAACTTTGAAAGCGCTTCTCTGAAAATCACTTTAGGCGATGACATCGATCCGGAAGAAGTGAAGCGGACTCTCGTAAAATTGGGATATGAGAGAATGGAACTGGTCGATACCAGGGGACAGTTCTCCATCAGAGGGGGCATCATCGATATCTTTACGCCGGACAGTGACAATCCATATCGAGTGGAACTCTTCGATACAGAGGTGGACTCTATCAGGACCTTCGATATCGACACCCAGCGTTCTGTGGAAAATCTCAAGTTCATCGAGGTGTATCCAGCAGAGCAGATGCTGGCGGACAAGAGTATCTTCAACGATGCGGCGGATAATTTGTATAAAGAATACACGGCTCAAGTGAAGCGGCTTGTGAAAAAGGGCGACGACTTCACAGAGGCTGCAGAGAACCTTACGAAGCGCCGCGATGAGCTCTGCGAATACATTAGAAACGTGTCTAACCTGCAGCTTTTGGAGAATTACCTCCATTATTTCTATGAAAAGACAGAGTATCTCTGGGATTACATGGAAAAGGGCATCGTCATCGTCGATGACCCCGACCGGATCTGTGAATATCTTGACACGAGAAGTGCGGAGACCAAGGACGATTTCAAAGTATTTTTGGAGAGGGGCCAGGTCATCCCGAAGGATATGGAGCTGGTTTCGGGCAAAGAGGACTTTTTTAAGATCTACGACAGGGAATCGGTGTACATACTGACCCCTTTCCCCAAAGCGATCAAAGGCGTGGACTCGCTGGCAGAAGTGAGAAACCTTCACAGCAGGCAGATGATCACCTTCAGCGGGCGCATGGATGTGCTGGAAAGTGAGCTTGCCAGCTTTGCGAAAAAGGGTTATCAGATCCACATTGTCTGCTCCAGCAAGGAAAGAATCGACAATTTAAAAGAATTTGCCGACCGTATCGGCCTTTTAGAGAAAATTATCTTTGAAGAGGGGACTTTATCGGCGGGAATGGATTTTCCTAATGAGAAAATCTGCTATATCAGCGAAAACGATATCTTCACCGGTCAAAAGTCTGTCAGACGTAAGAAGAAAAAGAAAAAGACCAAGTCGGAGCAGATCCAGTCCTTTGCCGATATGAGCAAGGGAGACTACGTCGTCCACGAAAATCACGGCATCGGTAAGTTCTTGGGTATCGAGCAGCTGACGGTCCAGGGCGACAAGAAGGATTATCTGAAGATCAAATACGCCGGCAATGATATGCTCTACGTGCCAGTGGAACAGATGGACATCATCCAGAAGTATATCGGTTCTGACGGTATGTCCCCTAAAGTCAATAAGCTTTCCGGCGGAGACTGGAAGGTCACGAAGGCGAAAGCGAAAGCGGCTATTGCCGAAATGGCAAAAGAACTGCTTGATCTTTACGCCCAGCGAAAGATGCAGAAGGGCCATGCTTTCAGTGAAGACACTGTCTGGCAGAAAGAGTTTGAAGACGCCTTCCCTTATACGGAGACCGACGATCAGCTTCGTTCCATTGAAGAAATCAAAGAAGATATGGAGCGTCCGGCGGCCATGGACCGGCTGCTCTGCGGTGATGTAGGCTTCGGTAAGACCGAAGTTGCGGCAAGAGCCCTTTTCAAATGTATCGCCGATGGAAAGCAGGCGGCAGTTCTGGTTCCTACGACGATTTTGGCCAATCAGCACTACTACACTTTGAAGGAACGATTTGAACAGTTCCCTCTGAAGGTGGAAATGCTTTCTCGATTTCGTTCTGATAAACAGCAGGAGCAGATCATCGACGAACTGAACAAAGGGCAGATCGACCTGATCATCGGAACCCACAGGCTGCTTTCGAAAGACGTGAAGTTCAAGGACCTGGGCCTTTTGGTCATCGACGAGGAGCAGCGCTTTGGCGTAGCCCACAAAGAGAAGATCAAACAGATGAAAAAGAACGTCGATGTGCTGACCCTGTCTGCAACGCCGATCCCGAGGACCCTGAACATGTCCCTTACGGGAATCAAAGATATGAGCCTGATCGAGGAACCGCCGGAAGAACGGTATCCCGTACAGACCTACGTTTTGGAGCAGGACGATTCCATGATGAAGGAGATCATCACCAGAGAGCTGGACCGGGGCGGCCAGGTCTTTGTGGTCTACAACAGAGTCAGAGGCATCAATAAGATTGCAGACACCATCCGGGATCTTGTCTCAGAGGCGAGGGTGGTAGTGGGCCACGGGCAGATGAACGAGCATGTCCTGGAGGACGTGATGCTCAGCTTCATCAACGGTGAGAACAACGTGCTGGTGGCCACGACCATCATCGAGTCCGGCATCGACATCTCCAACGCCAATACCATGATCATCATCGACGCCGACAAATACGGACTTTCTCAGCTCTATCAGCTCCGCGGGCGTGTGGGACGCTCCAATAGAATGGCTTACGCCTACCTGATGTATCAAAAGGACAAAGTCCTCACCGAGGTAGCCGAAAAACGTCTCAAAGCGATCAAAGAGTTCACCGAATTCGGCGCCGGTTTCAAAGTCGCCATGCGAGATCTTGAAATCAGGGGGGCGGGAAATCTGCTGGGCAGTGAACAGAGCGGCCATATGATGAACATCGGATATGAACTGTATTGTAAGCTGGTAGACGACGCGATCCGCTCCCTGCAGGGTGAAATCGTCAATGAGAACAAAGAAGAGATTTCTGTGGAGCTGATGGTGACAGCCAATATCCCTAATTGGTATATCGAGAATGAAACCCTCAAGCTGCAGATGTATAAGAAAATCGCCGGCGTCAGAAGTGAAGCCGATGAAGACGAAATGATCGACGAGTTGATGGACCGTTTTGGCGATGTGCCGAGAGAAACGCTGAATCTAATCAGAATTTCCAGAATCAGGAGCCTGGCAGAAGATCTTTCTGTCACTAGAATTCACGAGCAGCAGGGCAAGGTGATCGTGACCTTTGCAGAAAAGAATCCGCTGAATGGCTATGCTTTGATGAACGTCAATGATGCCTTTGGACAGAAAGCCTTTGTCCATGGCGGAAAGGAACCGTTTATCAGACTGACGGTGAGAACTGCAGATAAGCTGCGCGACACGGTCAGGCTGCTGCAGATTTTGGAGGACCAGAAGAGCGGCGTGAACAAGGCTGGCTGATGAATCGATAGCCTTTGCAGTTTTAACTTTAATTTATCCATCGGACGGGATTGAGTATAAAAAATGTAATTATTTAGTAAAAAAGAGCGGGTATGCCTCGAAAAA
>UMIU01019040.1_pt1 | contig 15401 bp, 17 predicted proteins | sample 1965871 | NCBI WGS metagenome assembly UMIU01 (sample SAMEA4836132, study PRJEB28245) | human gut metagenome | biome: gut microbiome; material: fecal sample | place: Denmark | collected 2008
CCTTTTGACTTTCAGTACAATTTTCTGAGTGACCAAAAATTTATGGAGGAACGTAATGAAAGAAAAGAAGAAACTATCTCTTGCCGTACAGATCTTTATCGGTCTTGGATTGGGCATTGCCGCAGGGCTGATATTTATCGCTGCCGGCAAAGAAGGATGGGCTGATTCGTATATCATGCCCTTTGGGACTATCTTTTTGAACTTGATTAAGTTTATTGTAGTACCAATTGTACTGACATCGATTATTTCAGGAGTCATATCTCTGAAAGATATCAAGAAAGTAGGCTCTATCGGCGGAAAGACAATCGTCTTTTATATGTGCACGACAGCGGTGGCCATCGTCATCGGACTGACCTTTGCGAACTTGTTTAAAGGTACCTTCAGCGTGCTTCAGACTAGCGGTCTGACGTATGAAGCGACAGAGCCGGTCAGCTTTATGGAGACCCTGGTCAATATCTTTCCGTCAAATGCAGTAGCGCCGATGGTAGAGGCAAATATGCTGCAGGTCATCGTCATTGCCCTGCTGTTTGGCTTTGGCATTATTTTATCTGGAGAAAAAGGACAACCTTTTGCCAAGATGATTGTCAGCCTCTCTGATGTATCCTTACGCATCATGGAGATGATCTTGAAACTCTCTCCAATTGGTGTTTTCTGCCTGATTACGCCGGTTGTTGCGACTAACGGACCAAAGATATTGGGTTCTCTTGCAATGGTATTGCTGGCAGCTTATATCTGCTACATACTGCACGTCGTCATCGTATATTCAGGTGCCGTCAAAGGGCTTGCAGGTGTAAATCCGCTGACTTTTTTCCGGGGTATCGCTCCGGCCATGATGTTCGCCTTTTCCAGTGCATCCTCGGTCGGCACGCTGCCGCTGAACCTGGAATGCTCAGAAAAGCTGGGAGCAAAGAGAGAAGTTGCTAGTTTTGTCCTGCCTTTGGGAGCAACCATCAACATGGACGGAACCGCGATTTATCAAGGTGTCTGTGCGGTCTTCATCGCCAGATGCTATGGAATCGACCTGACATTATCACAGATGCTCGTCATCGTTCTGACTGCAACCTTGGCGTCTATTGGTACGGCCGGTGTGCCTGGCTCCGGCATGATCATGCTGGCCATGGTATTACAGAGTGTAGGACTGCCAGTGGAAGGTATCGCTCTGGTAGCAGGTGTAGACCGTATCTTCGATATGGGAAGAACCACCGTCAATATTACCGGAGATTCCGTATGTTCCATCGTTGTGAGCAAAATGGAAGAACGTAAAGAAGCGAGAAGAGCAAAAGCAAGGGCATAAAAATACAAGGGGCTGCAAGTTGCAGCCCCTGTTTGTTTGGGGAAATTCACAGAATTGGGGGACTAATTCTGGCGGTGTTGACAAAGGATTGTCCACTGCGATATACTTATACTGTAAGCATTTGCAGATGCCACGCGCGTCAGCAGATGTTTTTTTAAAGAGAAAAGTTCGTGTGTTGTGAGTAAGGGAGGAGATTTGTATGAAAAAATTAAATTTGAAGAAAATAAGCATAGATGTATTTGTAGATATCATCGGAGGGATCCTGATTGCCATCGGCACTTATAATTTTGCAGCCGCTTCAGAATTCCCAATGGTGGGGTTTAACGGAATCGGCTTGATTCTATACCACCTTTTTGGCCTGCCCATCGGAACGGTGGCATTTGTATTGAACATACCGGTGGCTATCGCCTGCTTTAAAATTCTCGGAAGAGACTTTTTTATCAGGTCCATCAGGACCATTGCTATCACTTCTGTGATCATGGACGTGGTCGCGCCGAAGTTTCCAGTCTATGAGGGGGATTTGATGCTTTCCGCAATCTGTACCGGCGTGCTTTCCGGCCTGGGATATGCTTTGATTTACATGAGAGATTCTTCCACCGGCGGCACTGACTTTATCATGCTGTCCATCAAAGAATACTTCCCGCATCTCTCTTTGGGAAAGATCTCCTTCGCCATGGAATCATTGGTAATTGCAGCTGGAACAGTTTTTGTATCAAAAAACATCGAAGGCCTGATTTATGGCATGATAATCAGTTTCATCCTTTCCATCATGGTAGATAAAGTGATGTACGGAATTTCCGCTGGTAAAATGGCCTTTATCGTCACAGATCACGCTCACGAAGTAGCAGACCGCATTGATGAAACGGTAGGGAGAGGATCCACTTTCTTAAAAGCAGAAGGCAGTTATTCTGAAGAAGAGAAGGATGTAGTCATGTGCGCATGCAGTACCAAGCAGATGTACGGCATCAGGAATGTTGTCAAGCAGGTTGATCCGGAAGCCTTTATCATCATCATGGAATCCAACGAAGTAGTAGGATCTGGCTTTAAAGCGAAATAATTAGAAAAGATGCTGTCCAGGTTCGTCGTTGGACAGCATCTTCTGATTTGGGGGCTTACTTTACGTCGTAGGCAATCAGCGCTACCTCGCAGCCGCATTTTTCTGCAAGCTTGTGTTCTGCCTCGCTGATGATTTTAAGATCCGCTGGGGAAAGTTCTGCCAATTTGTCGTTATACATTTTTATCACCTCCAACTATAGTATTTACCGGATGACAGAACAACATTCCAGTGATAAAATAAAAAAGATTGTTAATTATTTTCGGGAATAATACTAAGAGCTGCTTTCGTTTGCGTCTTTGCCGCTATTGTGGTAGAATAGTTCCGCGAAGTAAACGATGCTGCTTATAAAAATCGAAATCCTATGGAGTGAACATATGGAAAATATGATCAAAATTGAAAATTTAGTTTTTGAATATACACAGGGCGACGAGGAAGCGCCGGTCAGAGCGATTAACGAGATTTCCCTGGAAATAGAGAAGGGCAGCTTTACGGCTGTCATCGGCAAGAATGGATCAGGCAAGTCCACTTTGGCGAAGAACCTCAACGGACTTCTTCTGCCCAGCTGCGGGACTGTCTACGTAAAAAAATGGGACACCAGGGATGATGACCATATATGGGACGTGCGGCAGACGGCGGGGATGGTCTTTCAGAATCCCGACAATCAGCTGGTCTCCTCTATCGTGGAAGACGACGTAGCCTTTGGACCCGAAAATTTGGGCATTGAGCCGCAGGAGATCAGAAAAAGAGTGGACAGAGCATTAGAATCTGTCAACATGGGACAATTTAAGAAAAAAGCCCCCCATCTTCTGTCTGGCGGACAAAAGCAGAGGATCGCGATTGCAGGTGTCGTGGCCATGCGGCCGGAATGCATCATCTTTGATGAGCCGACAGCGATGCTGGATCCAAAAGGCAGAGATGAGATCATGAAAATTATCAAAGAACTGCATGAAGACGGGATTACTGTGATTTTGATTACCCACTTCATGGATGAGGCAGTACAGGCAGATCGAGTCGTCATTATGAATGAGGGCAATATCCTTCTTGACGGAACACCTTCTGAAGTGTTCTCGCAGGGAGAGACCATCAAAGCGGCCAACCTGGACGTTCCGCTAGCTGTGGAACTTGCCGGCAGACTGAGAAAAAGAGGAATTAAGATTCCTGAGGATGTCATTACAAATGAAGGATTGGTAACATTCGTATGTCAATACAAGTAAGAAATTTATCACATATTTATTCAAAGGGAATGCCTGATGAACAACTGGCGCTTTCTAACATCAATTTCGATATTTACGACGGGGAAATCGTAGGCGTTATCGGTCACACCGGTTCGGGAAAGTCGACGCTGCTGCAGCATCTCAATGGACTGCTGCAGCCGGACAGCGGCACCATTGTCATTGGAAATACAGATATTACCGAACCTGGCGTGGCTATGAAAGAAATACGCAGGCGGGTAGGACTGGTTTTCCAATATCCGGAGTATCAGTTATTCGAGGAAACCGTGGCGCAGGATGTGGCTTTCGGACCTAAGAATCTGGGACTATCTGCGGCAGAGGTGGATGACCGGGTCGAGGAAGCATTGGAACTTGTGGGGCTGGATTACGAGGATATCAAAGACCGTTCTCCTTTTGATCTCTCTGGCGGTCAAAAGAGACGAGTAGCCATCGCCGGGGTCATCGCCATGAAGCCGCACGTTTTGATCCTGGATGAGCCCACAGCAGGTTTGGATCCGGGAGCGCATCAGGATATTCTCGCTATGATTGAAGAAGTCCACGAAGCACAGAACAACATCATCATCTTTGTTTCCCATAACATGGCGGATGTTGCCAGTTTATCTGACAAAGTCATGGTTTTGGACAACGGAAAGCTGGTGACGGTTGGAACGCCGCAGGAGGTATTTTCACAAAAGGAACGCCTGGAGGCAATCGGACTGAATGTACCGCCTGTTACAGATCTGATGCACCAGATCAAGAGCGGCGGGGCGGCCGTCAATGAAAAGGTGCTTACCATCAAAGAGGCGGAAGAAGAATTATATAACTATTTACAGAGGAAAATGATTTAATGATAAGAGATATCACACTTGGACAATATTATCCCAGCGAATCCATCATTCATCGGCTGGATCCGAGAATTAAAATTATCGCGACGATTTTGTTTATCGCAGAGTTATTTATCGTGGATGATTTTATCGGGTTTGCCATCTGCGGCGGGGCGCTGGCTATCATCGTTGGCGTATCAAAGGTGCCCCTGGCCTTTATTATGCGGGGGCTGAAACCGATTCTTTTGATCATCATCTTTACCTTCTGCCTCAACATTTTCATGGTGGATGGCAGGGTGATCTGGCAATGGGGATTTTTGAAAATCACGGTTGAAGGCCTTTATACGGCGGCGTTTATGGGACTGAGGCTGATTCTTTTGATCATCGGTTCTTCCCTGCTGACGCTGACGACAAAACCCATCAGTCTGACTGATGCCATCGAGAGACTGCTGAGCCCGCTTTCGCATATCGGTGTGCCTACTCATGAAATTGCCATGATGATGTCCATCGCCCTCAGGTTTATTCCGACGCTTTTGGAGGAGACGGACAAAATCATGAAAGCCCAGCAGGCTAGAGGCGCTGATTTTGAAAGCGGGAACATCCTGAGCAGGGCGAAATCCCTGATTCCCATCCTTGTACCTCTATTTGTAAGTGCTTTCCGCATCGCGCAGGATTTGGCTATGGCCATGGAAGCCCGCTGCTACCGAGGTGGAAAAGGGCGTACCAGAATGCATGAGATGAAGTTCGGCGGCAGAGACGTTGCGGCGATGGCCGCCTTAGCGGCGTTTCTGGCAGTGATTATTTTGGAGAGAATCTTTTTATGAGACAGAGAAAGCTAAAAAATATAGACGAGAGACTGGAAGACTTTTGTGATTTTACCATAGAAAACCCACAGCGTCTTAAGGGGAAATGGAAGGAAGCCTTTGGAAACGACCATCCAATTTATCTGGAAATCGGCTGTGGAAAAGGACAGTTTGTGACCAGTTACGCAGCAAAATACCCACAGTGGAATTTTATTGCAATTGAGGGTCATCAGAGTGTGGTGCTCAGAGCTTTGGAGAAAGCGGCGGAGATGGAAGCAGTCAACATCAAATTCGTCTTGGAATATGTGAAAGATATCCGTGATTATTTTGATCGGGGAGAACTTGAGGGGATTTTTTTAAACTTCAGTGATCCCTGGCCGAAGGATCGTCACGCAAAACGCAGACTGACCTATGAGAAACGCCTTTTACAGTATTGTGACGTGATACGCGAAGGGGGAGCAATTCAATTCAAGACTGACAATGAAGGTTTGTTTGATTTTACCTTGGATCAAATTGAGATTGCAGGACTGAAAATTTTGGAAATGTCAAGAGATCTCCATGCTTCGGAATTTGCAGAGACAAATATTACCACAGAGTACGAAGATAAATTCGCAGCGACTGGGAAGAATATCAATTATGTAAAGATAAGAGCCTGATACAGGCTCTTTCCTATTTGGGAAATTAGTTCTTGATGATTTTTGAAGGATTGCATAGATTGCCATTCTTCATCAGTTCAAAATGAAGATGGGTCGGTTCCATGGATTCATAAAGCGCAGTCTGTCCAACGTTGCTGATTACCTGGCCTTTCTTTACCGTATCGCCTTTTTCAGCAAGCTTATCTGTGGAGAGATTGCTGTATTTGGAAATATAGCCATTGCTGTGGGTGATCTCGATGGTGATTCCATAGGCATCATCTGTATATATGTCCGTAATTGTACCGCTGGCGATTGCTTTGACACTGGTTCCCTGGGGAGCCTCGATATCCATACCTGGGTGGGTCATGTATTGATCGAGAGTCGCGTTGTAGATCACCATATCCATTGAATACTTCTTAGATACTTTTCCTTTGTCCGCGTCGACAGGCAGGATGAACGTATTGGATTTTGATGACTGCTGATTACTATCTACAATGGGAACGCTGGCGGATGCTTCTTCTGACTTATCACTTGCCTGTTCTTTTTGCTGATCATCGGCGTCCTTTTCCTGATCAGTGGTGGTCTTTTTCGTAACAGGCACATCATTTGCACTATTTGAGATTTTGTCAATACTAGCTTTTATCGTGAAAATAGATGTCAGAGCTATGAGACAGAAGCAAAGCATCAGAACAGCGGCAACCTTGTCTTTCCCTTTTTTTCTTTCAACTTGTCGCATTTTCTTCACCTCCTGTCACCTATTATCACCACTAAAACATGGATTCATACTAATATTAACTTGTAAAAATAAGGAGTTCATAGTAGAATGTTTTCATGAAATTAATTTGGAGGTGACAATATGGCTGAATTTATAATGGCAGCACAGAATGGAAGGAATATCCCTACAGAAGATAAGATTTTTGGGATCAGCCGCAGGGCAAATGAGATGATTGACGAAAAAGGCCCGGATGCGGTGGTCAACGCCACCATAGGAGCACTTCTGGACGATGACGGAGATTTGATGGTGCTTTCTTCTGTCGATGACACTTATATGAGTCTGGAACCAGAGGAATATGCATCCTATGCGCCAATTGGCGGCACCCCTGCTTACAAAAAAGCGGCAATCAAAGCAGCTCTTGGCAAATATGAACCAAAAGGTTATGTAGAAGCGGTGGCTACACCTGGAGGCACTGGCTCTATTAGAAATACAATTGCTAATTATTCCTGTCCGGGAGACAAGATTCTGACCAGTGACTGGCATTGGGCACCTTACAAGACGATTGCATCCGAAATTGGCAGGAGCATCGATACTTATCAGCTATTCACAGAAGACGGCCGATATAATATTGAAGCTTTTTCAAAAAAAGTGAATGAGATTTTGGCAGAACAAGACCGTCTGGTGATTATTATCAATACGCCGGCTCATAATCCGACGGGTTATGCCCTCACCAATGAGGACTGGCAGCAGGTTGTAGACTGCCTGAGCAATGTTGCGCCTGAAAACCGTGTCGCTCTGCTGATAGATGCGGCTTATATAGATTTTGCAGGAGACGAAGATAAATATAGAGAATTCCTGCCTGTTTTGGAGACTTTGCCGGCAAACATTCTGCCGATTATGGCCTACAGCATGTCAAAGACGTTTACGATTTACGGTATGAGATGCGGTGCCATGATCTGTCTGGCGCAGGCAAAGGAAATTGCTGAAGAGTTCAAGCGCGTCTGCGAGTTTTCTTCAAGAGGGACATGGTCCAACAGCGCCAAGGCAGGTCAGAGCATCATTGCAAATATCTTTGCAGATGAGAAACTTCTTGCGAAAGTGACACAGGAAAGAAAAGAAATCCGTGAGATGCTGCTCAGCAGAGGAAAAGCTTTTGAAGAGGAATCGGCAAAGGTGGGTCTCGAGATCGTGCCTTTTGATGCAGGATTTTTTGCATCGATTCCTTGCGACAATCCGGATGAAGTCAGCGCCAGGTTAGAAGAAAAAGGAATTTTCCTGGTGCCGCTGGCAATGGGCCTGCGCGTCTCAATTGCATCGATCTCGGAGGAGAAATGCAGAAGAATTCCTGCCGAAATCAAGGCGGCAATGGAAGAATAGATGGCAGCAGAACTTACACCAGTACGACCATAGATATGACAGAAGACACGCCAGAGCATTGCAGCCTTGTGACGTGTCTTTTCTTGTGAGGACAGAGCATCCGCGGACTGTTGGGGGCCGAAACAGGGAGTCAGAAACGGGGAGCCCGAAACGGGCGCGTGCAGTCTGCAAAAGCGCTTGCCAGAAAAAAAGTATGGAACATTCTGTAGAGACTGAGACAATTGCGGACTACCCCAACTAGGAAAAATAGTATTATATTGAAGCCTGAATTCCACTACTGTATTCACAGCGGTAGAATTGTGGTATAATGAACGCAACGATAAACCAGCATTGCTGCAAGGAAGCATTATGGAGGTGTATTATGAAGATAGATAAGGTAAGTGTGGTATATTTTAGTCCATCTGGGACTACCAAGAAGATAGCCGAAAAGATTGGAGAAGGTTTTGCTGAAAAAAAGGAATATCACGATATTTTGGCGCACAGAATAGAGAAGAAACGCGTGATTGCAGAGAATGGTCTGCTGATTTTAGCGATGCCTGTATTTGGCGGACGAATTCCGGAATACTGTCTATCCTCAATCAAGCATCTTCGAGGAATGAATACGCCGGCAATCATTACGGCAGTATATGGGAACAGAGAATATGAAGACGCTTTAATCGAAATGGAAGACCTGCTTGATGATGTCGGATTCAGAGTCATCGGTGCGGCAGCTTTTATCGCACAACATTCCGTCTTTCCTCATGTAGCGGCTGGCAGGCCTGACGAAGAGGATATGAAGTACATAGAGGAGTTTGCAGAGAAATGCATTGAAAAATTGGATACTTTTGACCCTGAAAATAACGAAAAACTGCAGCTGCCGGGCGATCGTCCGTATAAACCTCATATGAAGCCGTCCATGGCGCCAGAGGCAGATAAAAATTGCACCAAGTGCAGAACCTGCGTCGAGGTCTGTCCAGTGCATGCGATCAGCAGCGAAACACCAAAGAAGACGGATAAGCACAAATGTATCATGTGTACTGCCTGCATTGCCAGCTGTCCGGCAAAAGCGAGAGCCTTTGGCGGGCCTAAATATGCCGTTGCATCAAAGACTTTTGCCAGTACCTGCAGTAAGAGAAAAGAACCAGAAATATTCGTATAAAATGACATTCTGAATAGCAGCGTTATCCTAGTATATTGACCAGCAAGGAGGAAGACTGATGAATAAGTATTTAGATGTTGCACTTGAGGTGCAAGAGGCTCTTGAAAACAGGCGGCCGGTGGTAGCTCTTGAGTCTACGATTATCTCTCACGGAATGCCTTATCCGCAAAATGTAGAGACTGCTCTTCGCGTAGAGGAAATTATCAGGGATTATGGTGCGGTTCCCGCTACGGTCGCAATTATTGGGGGCAGGCTGAAATGCGGTCTTGCGAAAGAGCAAATAGAGTATTTGGCAAAAAAAGGAACCGATATTGTAAAATGCTCCAGACGCGACATACCGGTAGCCATTTCTAAAAAATTGGATGGGGCGACCACTGTTGCGACTACCATGATGATTGCAAATATGGCAGAGGTAAAAATTTTTGCTACTGGAGGTATTGGCGGTGTTCATAGAGGGGGAGAACAGACCATGGATATCTCTGCTGACCTGGAGGAACTGGGACAGACGCCGGTCATGGTGGTCTGCGCTGGTGCCAAGGCAATTCTCGATCTGGGACTGACCTTGGAATATCTGGAAACCAAAGGTGTTCCTGTGATCGGGTACGGTACCGAAGAACTGCCAGCTTTTTATACGAGAAAAAGCGGTTTTCATGTTGACTTCAGGCTGGATAGTCCCAAAGAACTTGCAGAGGCATTTGCAGCACAACGGGGCTGCGGCCTACACACAGGAATGCTGGTTGCAAATCCGATTCCCGAAGAGTTTTCCATGGACTATGAGGCCATAAACCGAGCGATTGACGAAGCCATAAGAGAAGCAGGAGAAAAAGGCATCCACGGAAAAGAGACAACGCCGTTTCTTCTTGCAAAAGTAAAAGATATTACAGGAGGCGACAGTCTCAGCGCAAATATTCAGTTGGTATATAATAATGCCAAAGTTGCAGCGCAGACAGCAGTGGAACTATGTAATTTATGAAGCTGGAAAGAAGAGGAGTAGATATATGAGATTAGTATCGTGGAATGTGAACGGTTTAAGAGCGTGCCTTGGAAAAGGATTTATTGAATCCATGCGCGGACTGGACCCGGATTTCATCTGCATTCAGGAGACGAAGATGCAGGAAGGACAAGCCGAAGTGGACTTACCGGAGTACGAAGAGTTTTTTTGCAGCGCTGAGAAAAAGGGATACTCAGGGACTGCTATCTTTGCTAAAGAAAAACCGCTGTCAGTGCAGAAGAACTTTGGCGATCATACAGATGAAGGCAGAGCGATTATCTTGGAGTATGAGGAATTTTATCTGGTGACGGTCTATGTGCCAAATTCTCAAGATCAGCTGAAGCGCATCGACTACAGGATGAAGTGGGAAGAGGATTTTCTCTCTTTTGTCAAAGAACTGGACGAGAAGAAGCCGGTCATTATCTGCGGGGATATGAATGTGGCAAAGGAAGAAATTGACTTGAAGAATCCGAAGACAAATCGCAATAACGCCGGATTCTCCGATCAAGAACGTGACAAGATGCGCACATTGCTGTCCTCCGGCTTTGTGGATACCTTCAGATATCTGTATCCTGAGGTAACGGGAGTCTACAGCTGGTGGTCTTATCGCTTCAATGCCCGTAAAAACAATGCTGGATGGCGTATCGACTACTTTATCGTCAGCGAAAGGCTGAAGGACAAGATTGTTGAAGCTAAGATTCATACAGACATCATGGGCAGCGATCACTGCCCGGTAGAACTGGAAATTGATTTGTAAAAACACTTACGCGGCAGAAAAAAATCTGTTACAATAGAATTACAACGAGTATTCTTTTTGGATGTAAGTCCGGTTGTTAGAACTGCTCGTTGTTTTTTATTGCAGAAAATGGAGGAACAAAAATGCCGAAAACAACATTTCAAAAAGTGATTTTTACTCTGCTTATGGCGGCGGTGATGGTGTATCTTATGGGTCTGTACAACGCCAGTCTGAATGGAGGTGGGCTGCACAATGAAACATTTTTACAGGTCTTGGATTACTATCTGATTGAATATCCCATTGCGTTCTGTCTCGCCCTATTCATAGGAAGTAACGGCGCGGCAAAACTGACTACCCGTGTGGTTAACCCGGAAAAGGATAATATTGTTCTTTTTTATGTAGTCATGGCTGCTTTTAATGTCTGCATCATGGCTTCATCCATGAGCCTGGTAGGAGTAATTGAGCATCACTGTCCGCTGAACCAGCTGTTTGTGACATGGCTTGAGACTTTTTGTCTAAACTTCATTGCGGCGCTGCCTATTCAAGTTTTTATAGCAGGACCTTTGGTTCGCTTCTTGTTTAGAAAACTCTTCTGCAGGGCGCATCAGACAGATCAGGGGTTCCGGGAACCGGCATAAGTAAGAGCGGAGTAAAGAATGATTTACGTCTTCTGCTCCGCTTTTTTGTCTTATATTACAAATACGGATAGGTCACAAAAAGGTGCCTTCTTTACAAAAGCATGATATGACTGTATAGTACAACTATACACTGAAGGAGGTAAATTATGGATGCAAGAGAATGTTTCAGGATGTTGAGAAAAATAAAAGATGTGAGTTTTGCGACGGTCGACCGGCAAGGCAGGCCGCAGATCCGCATCATAGATATCATGCTGGCACAGGAAGAAAACGTGTATTTCCTGACGGCACGGGGGAAAGACTTTTATCAGGAATTGATGGAGCGGCCCCATGTTGCAATCTGTGCAATGACAAAAGACTTTGAAATGATTCGTCTCAATGGGGAGGCCACAAAACTGGCAGAGCAGAAATACTGGATCGACAAGATGTTTGAGCAGAATCCGGTGATGAACGACGTCTACCCTGGAGACAGCAGGTATGTACTGGAGCCTTTCTGCATCTGTCGGGGGAATGTGGAATATTTTAACCTGGGCTGCTCTCCAATACAGAGGCAGAGTTTCTCCTTTGGCGATGCGGAACACGAAGAAAAGGGATTTGCTATTATGGATGCCTGCATCGGCTGTGGGCAGTGCATGGAGAAATGCCCGCAGAACTGTATCATAGAAGGCAGCCCCTGCAAAATCGTGCAGGAACATTGTCTTCACTGCGGACTGTGCAGGGAAGTCTGTCCGGTGGATGCCGTCAAGAAGAAAGGATTTGACAAATGATAAATGAGACCATTTCATTATTAATAGAGAAAAAGGCGTTTTTTCTTTCGCTGCTGACAGAGCACCTGTTCATCTCTCTGGTGTCCATCTTGATCGCCCTGGCTGCAGGCTTGGTCTTGGGGGTGTTGATCAGTGAATATCAAAAAAGCTCCAGGTATGTATTGGGCTTCGTCAATTTTATTTACACGATTCCATCCATATCGCTGCTGGGTTTTTTGATCCCTTTTTCGGGCATCGGGAATACGACGGCGATTATCGCCCTGACCATTTATGCTCTTCTGCCCATGGTCCGTAATACCCACACCGGTATGACCAACATTGACGAACAGATCATCGAGGCAGCCAAAGGCATGGGAAGCACGCGGAAGCAGATTTTGTTCAAAATCAAACTGCCGCTGGCCATGCCGGTCATCATGTCGGGGCTGCGCAATATGGCGACCATGACCATCGCACTGGCAGGTATCGCTTCCTTTATCGGCGCGGGCGGCCTGGGCGTCGCCATATACAGAGGCATCACCACCAACAATGCAGCGATGACCATTGCAGGCAGTCTCTTGATTGCCCTCTTGGCCATTGTCGTGGATTTATTGCTGGGAATTGTTGAAAAGCTGACAAAGAGAAAGTCTGGGAAAAAGCATAAGAGGAGCCTGGCGGCGGTGATCGTCGTGCTGGCCTGCGTCGCTCTGATCGGCAGCAACGCGCTTTCCGGCGCCGGGGGCAAGACCATCCAGATTGCGACAAAGCCGATGACAGAACAATACATTCTAGGTGAAATGCTGAAGGAACTGATCGAGCAGGATACAGATTTAGAGGTGGTGCTGACCCAGGGTGTGGGTGGCGGAACATCTAACATAGAACCTGCCATAGAGAAAGGGGATTTTGATCTCTATCCGGAATATACAGGCACCGGCTGGAATATGGTCCTGAAGAATCAGGGACTGTATGACGAATCCATGTTTGACCAGATGAAGAGTGCCTACGAGAAAGACCTGCATCTGACCTGGTCGGGGATGTACGGTTTCAACAATACCTATGGTCTGGCGGTGCGCAGAGAAGTTGCGGACAAGTACGGCTTAAAGACCTATTCGGATCTGGCAAAGGTGTCTGGCAGTCTGACCTTTGGTGCAGAATACGACTTCTATGAGAGAGAAGACGGATACGACGCGCTCTGTGAAGCCTACAGCTTCCATTTTGCAAAGACGGCGGATATGGACATCGGACTGAAGTACAAGGCGATCAACCAGGGCAAGGTAGACGTCATGACCATCTTCACCACGGATGGACAACTGAGCGTTTCTGACATCGTGGTGCTGCGAGACGACAAACAGTTCTATCCCTCCTATATGTGCGGCAACGTGGTGCGCATGGACACGCTGCAGAAGCATCCGGAGCTCACGGCTGTACTGACCAGCCTGGACGGCATCTTGGATGACAAAGCCATGGCCGATCTGAACTACCAGGTTGAAGGCAAGGGAAAGGAACCAAAAGACGTGGCTCATGCATTTTTGAAAGCCAAAGGCTTTGTGAGATAGGGGGATTGGATGAATACCATAATTGAATTTAGAGATATCAAAAAAGCCTATGGTGATAAGACCATCGTAGAGCATTTTAACCTTTCCATTGAGAAGGGACAGTTTGTGACTATCATCGGCAGTTCCGGCTGTGGCAAAACGACGGTTTTGAAGATGATCAACGGGCTGATTACGCCTGATGCGGGCACGGTCTTTGTGGAGGGCAGAGATATCAAGACGGAAGACCAGATCCAGCTCAGGCGCAACATCGGCTATTCCATTCAAGGCAGCGTCTTGTTCCCTCATATGACGGTGGAGAAGAACATCGCCTATGTGCCGGAGCTTTTGAACAAAAATGACAAAGCCAGGACCCGGGCGGCTGTGGAAAAGTGGATGAAGATCGTGGGCCTTGATGCCGAGATGATGAAGCGTTATCCCGATGAGCTTTCCGGCGGCCAGCAGCAGAGGGTCGGCATCGCAAGAAGCCTGGCGGCTTCGCCGGATATCCTTTTGATGGATGAACCCTTCGGCGCGGTGGATGAAATCACCAGGGTGCAGCTGCAGGAAGAACTGCGGAAGATCTACGAGCAGACGGGGATTACCGTCCTCTTTGTCACCCATGACATTTCGGAAGCCCTGAAGCTGGGGACAAAGGTTCTGGTCATGGACCAGGGGGTGATTCAGCAGTACGGGTCACCGACGGAAATCCTGCGAAGCCCCGCGACGGATTTTGTCAGACGCCTGGTGGCAAAAGAGCGCAGAACCTGCGGGCTGCCGGAAGAGAAGCTGCTGGAATGCGAGTATTGTGGGGTGATCAATCATGAGCATTGAACAAAATTTGGTGGATTTGATTAATTTTTTGGAGCCGGAAGCGCAGATTCCTTCTGACCCATCGCAGCGCTGGCGCATGTACCGTTCTCTTGTCAATGCGAGGATGCCGGGAGAGATGCCGGCAGATTATATGGAAAAAGAGAACCAGCTGCTGCTGGCCATGGCGGAGGAGAAGGGAATAACAGATCTTGCTGATCTGGAGGAGATGGAGCCTGGCATCTATCTCTGGCAGGGCGACATTACCGCCTTACGCATCGACGCCATCGTCAATGCGGCCAACAGTCAGATGCTGGGGTGTTTTTGTCCCTGCCACGGCTGCATCGACAATGCCATCCATACCTTTGCCGGTGTGGAGCTTCGAAACGAATGCGCCAGAATCATGAGGCGACAGAGGCATCTCGAGGTGACTGGCAGCGCAAAGATCACGCCCGGCTACAATCTGCCTGCAAAGTATGTGATTCACACGGTAGGCCCGATCATTCGCGACAGGGTTTGCAGCGAGGACCGTGAAGCGCTGCGCGCCTGCTATGAATCGTCGATGCGATTAGCTGATCAATACGGCCTTGACGCGATTGCTTTCTGCTGTATCTCCACTGGGGAATTTCACTTTCCAAATCGTCTGGCGGCGCAGATTGCCGTGGAGATAGTGAGAGAGTATCAGAAGAGCAGTAATCTGAAAGTCGTGTTTAATGTGTTCAAGGATTTGGACCGGCAGATTTATGAGGGGTTGCTGGGAAAGAACCGATGTGAGGAGGCTGGGGACAAATGATGTTCAGTGGAAAACTGAGAGGACCGGGAAGTGGGGAGGATGGAATTTTCCGCCTGAAAGAGGAACTGGCTTCTGCAGAGGCCGTCGTCATCGGCGCAGGGGCGGGA
>UMIU01030877.1_pt1 | contig 15374 bp, 7 predicted proteins | sample 1965871 | NCBI WGS metagenome assembly UMIU01 (sample SAMEA4836132, study PRJEB28245) | human gut metagenome | biome: gut microbiome; material: fecal sample | place: Denmark | collected 2008
TATATGTGTAAGTAAGCAGGAAGCTTGTCGGAACAGCATAATAATCAGAGCCAGAATGGTTCAAGTTATCTTGTCTGTTAAGCAAGTTATCAATAGTTAAAGTTATATCGCTATTTTTATCAGGGCTATAAGTAGCATTTAAAGTAGTGATGAAATAAGGTTTAGTCTTAGAAGAATGCGCACTGCTTGGAGTATTAACACGATCAGCCAGATAACTGCCAGTTAAGCTAGTTCTCAGTTTATCTTTAGCATAGGTAATACCGCCATTAAGCTGCCAACGACCGAATTTTCTATCCCAGTAGGTTTTACCGCTATGAGCCTTAACCTTCGGATCGCCATAGTTCACGCCATAATTGTAAGAGAAGCCATTGTCCCCTTGAATATCACAAGTAAGCTCTACACCAGTATTTTTAAAATCTTCGTTTTTATACTCGTATTCAGCCTTGCTTGCAGTCCATGTAGCAGAAATATTATCTTTTATATCAATATGATACAATGCTGCTTTCCAGCTATGGCTATCAGATACTTTTTTCCAACCCAATTCGTAGTTTTTACCTGTTTGTGGTTTTAAATCAGGATTCGGTTTTGCAGTTTCACTGGCGCCATTCATCTGAGCATAAGTCGGCATAATGAAAGATTCTGTATAGCTTGCATAAATTGTCTGATCATCATCTAATTTATGGATGTATTGTACTGCACCACTAAAGTTGTTATAGTTTTGATCTCTGAACGCATTAGTTGTCCAAGTTTCACGCGCACCAAAAATCATAGAATTTTTATCATCAAATTTTTGATCCCACTGACCGAAAACTGCCCAAATATCACGACTTAATGAACCACCACTGAATACTGATTTCTCATACATTTCATGTTGATAATCTACACCAAGAACTGCTTGAGCTTTTTCTCCAATCTTCCAATTACGTTGCAAATCTGTACCAACTGTAGAATTTCTCTCTTTAGTATGATACATACTAAATTTCTTTGCACCACCACTTGTCGTACTTGTATTGTAGAAAGTCGGACCTTCTGATTCTACGTTAGTGATATTATAGTAAATACTAGCTTTATAGTCATCATCCTTATAATTTAATTGAATGTTATTTTGTTTTGTTGTATATAGTCGACCATTAAACTGATCATCGATTTTCGCATCACCCTTTTCAACATCAACAAATATTCTCTCATAGTTAACTTGAGACTCATAGTAATTATAAGCTAAGCTAAGTCTATCATTAAAATTATACCCTAAATTAACGCTCTGTTTCTTAATATCATCCGCATCAGTTCTTGTTTTACCTTTCAAAACTGGTTTTTTGCTAGGATAATTAACATCACTTATACTACGATAATTAACTCTTCCCATTTTTTCCAAAGAGTAACCAGCAGTAAATTTTTCGTCGCCAACATTTACTCTATAATTCTGATGGCTTCTGTTACCATAACCTACGCTAATTTTATTACTGCCCTTTTTCTTAGTAATGATATTAACAACGCCACCCATTGCCTCAGAACCATAAAGTACAGAGCCACCACTCTTTACAATTTCGATACGCTCAATACTGTCCGTAGGAATAGATTCCAAATTATATTTACCACGCCAAGAAATAGGATTACCATTGACTAATACCAATGTACCATTACTGATACCACGAATATTAACCTCATTAATCATTGTACCCATCGAAGTACCCAAAGGGCCAAAGGATTTGTACTCAATACCTGCTTGTTTGCCTAAAACTTCAGCAATACTATTGGAACCAGAATCCTCCAATTGTTTTGAAGTAATTACAGTTGTACTTGCAGGAACATCGACATCACGCTTTTCCGTTCTCGTCGCCGTTACAACCATCTGGTCAAGCGTATACTCCTGCAGCTCTTCAGCAAATACGTTTGTGCCCCCCCACATTACACTACCAGTAATGAGGGCCGTCATCAATAAACCCTTGGAAAAATTACTCTTCATGTTTACTCATACTCCTATTAAAAATATTTATCGAAAAGTCCCTGCATATCCAGTCTTTCATGGTCATATGCCGGCGGCTTCACAATAGACGAAACAATGTCTGTATATCAACTCATCTAGTTAATATTATATATCATTTCAAACCATTTATCCACTTAATCTTCATAATTTTTCATAGAAAATCAAAAGGAAAAAGCGGTACTAACGCACCGCTTTTTCAGTTACTATTCAAGGCTGTAAATGTAATCAATTTTGATATTTTTATAATTAACTGCTAAAACCCTTTCAAAAACTCCTCTGGCTCTAAAACAACACAGTCACCATAAACCAAATGTGCCAGCTTCTGCACCGACCATACGCAATTCTGATGACCGATAAAAATGTATTTTTCATCAAGCAGAGCTACATTCCCGTTTTTTACCGCCCGCAAATTTTCTAAGCTCTTATCAGCTAAAAACTCACCCAGCAATTTCTCATCCTTAGCCTTATTATCCTTCCATGGCTTTGCAAGAAAGAAAAAATCCGGATTTATTTCTATCATGACCTCTTTATTGACTGTCTGTCCGGTATTCATTCCCAAATCCGCAATACCGTTTCTTATCTTGGCATGCTTGCAGATATCATCATACATGCAGCCCTTGCCTCCGTAGGACGCATAATTGGCTGATACAAGAACAGTACTTTTACTGTAATGAAGCTCTTTGGGTATATTGCGTTCAATCCTCGCCAGTTTATCGTTCATTTTTTGGACTAAAATCTTACCACGCTGCTCTTCACCTACTAGCCGGGAAAGCTTGATAATTTCATTTTTGACTTCTTCTATATTTGTAGACAACCTTACAACATAAACAGGTATACCCATATCACGATAAGACTGAATTTTATCTGCACCAATTACCTCATTAACAATGAATATATCCGGCTTTAAAGCCAGAACTGCTTCCAATCCCGGATTTGTAATCTTATTTTCGACCAATGAACTTACCATATTGCCAAACGATTTTGCCGAGTTATCCATATTTTTAGATACAGACAGCATTTTTTCAGGCTCCACTAATCCCAAAAGGATGTTATCAAGATAAATATTGTTGGTCATAATTTTTTCCGGCTTCTTCTTTAGTTTTACCTGATAACCGGTATCGTCCGTTACAACGATTGCGTTATCTTTGCCTGCAAGCTTCGCAGATTGGCCAAAGTTTTCTGTTGTGCATCCGGAAAGAATACAGGCTATAACAAGCATAAGGATTAAGCGATACATATTTTCCCTTTCAAATTTAAACGAATATTACTTTACCGAGAGTATTAGCGGTGTTTTAAAACATACTGTTTTTAAAAAGGTGACGCAGTTTTGCGCCACCTTGTGGAGAATCAAGTAATCAGAAGCGATATTCGTAGGACAAAGTCCAGTTGAACGGTTTATCCAGATTTTCACTGACATTGATCGAATTATCTCTGTCTAAGAGGTTGTAAAGATTCAAGGTAATACTGTTATTTTTGTCAGGATCATAGTTAATAACAGAATTCAACTTAATAATGTTTTTCAGCTTATGCAGGCTGCCGTAGGATGCATCCTCTCTATCACCCAAATAATAAAGGTTTACACCGACGCCAAGCTTGCTGTAATTGTACTTAGCGCCTGCAGTAAATTGGTATCTGGAGGATTGCTGAGTCCACTTGCCGGCATCTTTAGCCAAAGGATCCTGATAGGTTGCACCTAAATTGTATCTCCAATGTTCTCCGATTACTTTATCATATTCGAATTCAACACCGGTGTTTTTAAATTCGCCAAGATTTACCTGAATATAGGTGTCTGGATCAACTCCTGCCGGAGGAGTAATGCCTAATTGGTTATATTTTTTCCAGGCAAACTTATCATCCATTCTCATTGTGAACACAGCTAATTTGCTGGAGGATGTATCGGTAATCTTCTTCACACCGGTTTCATAGGTCCAGCCCTCCTGAGGCTTCAATGCACCATTAGAACCAGTTTTGCTTCTGGAGTATCTGGAATTGATTGCCGGCATTTCAAAGGCCTTGCCAACGTTAATATACCAGCTGGTATTTTCATTCAGTTTATATAAGGTCTGTAATTGTGGCAGATATACGTTGTGTGCGCCGTCAAAGCCATTATTTTTTACATAATGTGCTCTTACACCGATATTAGTAGAGAACTTATCATCATATTTTTGATTCCAGGAGAAATAAGCTGCCAGGCTGTCTCTGGAAATAGCGTTGCTTCTATTGGCAATTTCTTCATAATGCTCTTTGTTGGCAGTTATACCGGTCAGTAATGTTGCTTTATCGGATAAAGTCCAGTCCTTGTTAATATCGTAGTTAATGGTGTACAGAATAATATTGCTGCTGGAACCGCTTCTTAAAACCTGTCCGTTAGGCTTATATTGCTTACCATCTATTCTTCTTCTGTTGAAGGATAAATTAGATTTGAGCTTATCCTGTTCGTTGTTATAGAGTAAAGCTACATTATCTCTTTCATCATTATAGCTATAAGAAGTTTTATTCATGCTTCCGTCAGGATTGAGATATGTCATACCGGTATTTTTAGTTTCCGTATGCATATAATTAAGCGTAAAATCTTTAGACAAATTTACGCTTGCGAACAGATTATTTTTGGTATAAGCACGTCTGTCTGTATCGAATCCTTTGTAGTTGATAGAAGAGTTCTCAAATTTTTTATAATAGTCACGGCTGAAGCTCAAAATATATTTATCACCGCTGGAAGCAACCTCATAACCCTTTTTATAGTTACCTGCTACAGCTTTAATGCTGTTGTTAATTTTTCCGGCTTTTTTGGTAATGATGTTAATAACGCCACCCATAGCTTCACTGCCATAAAGAACAGAATTAGAGCCTTTTACAACCTCAATTTTTTCTACGGCACTGATAGGAATGCCTGCGGTTGAATTGTAATTGTTCAGGTTGATAGGTGCACCGTTCAACAAAACCAAAGTGCCTTTGTCTAAACCGCGGATATAGGTACGGCCCGTAGAGCTGCCATTATCGCCTTCACCGCCGGTATAGGAATAGCTTTGAATGCCAACAGTCTGCTCCAACGCATCAAATACACTTACATAACCGCGATTTTTAATTTCCTGTTCTGTAATAACGTTAGTTGTTGCAGGAACCTCAACATCACGCTTTTCTGTTCTTGTGGCTGTTACAACAACCTGATCTAAAGAATACTCCTGCAGCTCTTCGGCAAACGCAGCTGCACTACTGCATAAAACAGTACCGGTAATGATAGCTGTCATCAGCATGCCCTTGGAAAAATTTGACTTCATGTTTACTCATACTCCTTAAAAATATTTATTGCAAAAGCCTTGCGTATCCAAATTCCCATGGTCATATACAAAGTGCTCAGCAATATACGAAATAAATTTTCTGCATATAATCGTTCGTATTGCAATATATTATTTTATACTTATACTCTTTCGTATTACTTCTAGCATCAGTAAAAGCGGCGGTTTGAATAAAGCACCGCCTTAATGCTTTATATTAGAAAGTGTAGGTATAAGTCAGTCTGATATTTCTCGGCAAAGAATAATATCTGGTTGAATTAGCATTGGACCAGTTGCCTACAAGATCTTTTCTGTTTAAAATATTCTCACATACTAAATCAATTCTATGGTCTTTAGATAATTGATAGCTAGTATAAAGGTTCAGAGGTAATCTATCTTTCCAACCACCAGCTCTATCGGCAGTCATACTACCTGCTAACGAAGCAGTAAAATCGCGATTATTATACTTCAAGCTAGCGGTATATTGTTCTCTGGCAAATTTTCTTGTCCATTTTCCAGCATCTCTAGATTTAGGATTAGAAATATCAGTTCCCAAAGAATAGGAGAAATGCTCTCCTACATTTTTTTCATAATTAACTTCCAAGCCTAAATTTTCAAAAGGACTGTTAATAGCTTGGTTAACACCATCACTATCTGCTTTATAACTCCATGCATCCATATCAATGTAATAGATTGCTGTTTTAAACATACTTGAGTTGCTTGCTTTTTTATAACCTAACTCATAAGTCCAGCCCTCTTCAGGTTTTAATTCCGGATTCGGCTTAAATTCCACCGAACCGCTGCCATATAAAGAAGTAAAGTTCGGCATTTTAAATGCTTTAGCTGCATTCAGATAAATACTACTATTTTGATCTAATTTCTTTATTAATGAGAATTCAGGAGTAAATGCGTTGTAATTATCATTCGCTTTTAAGAATTGTTCTCTAGCGCCAATTGTAGCCGTAAAATCATTACCTAAATCTCTAGTAGCCTGAACAAAAAAAGCATAAGTTTTTGCATCTTTATCTAACTTTTGATTAACGAGCTTTCCACCGCTATACGAATTATCGCATTTATAAGTCTGTTGTTCTAATGTAGTACCGACAATGATATCGGCTACTTTTGTATTAAACTCTTTCTGTAAGTCTAAGCCAAGTGTATCAAAAGTAATGTGTTCAATTTTCCATTTAGAAGCTGTACCCTTTTTAATCTTATAAGTATTATTATGTCTGTCGCTTCTATTGTAATACAAATTACCTTTCAAAGAGCCATCATTATACTGTATTCTGGCAAAGTCTTCTTTATATTTAAAGCTAGAGTCCTCTTTTAATGTTTTCCATGTAGCAGTATCATATTGGTTAAATTGGTAATCGTTATCTGTATGCTGATGACTTACAGTCCATTTATCATCAAATTTATACTTCCACATAACCGAAGATTTTTTTCCGTCGTTCATAGCTCTACCATTGCTGGCATAACCTTTTAATTCATCACCTTGTTCCAAGTTTGCAACAATACCTAATTTGCCTAATCCTAAGGAAATACCCTCTCTGGTCTTGCCATACTCAGCTTTGCTTACAGATATACTATTTCGCATTTGCTTTTTAGTAATGATATTAATTACACCGGAAGATGCCTCACTGCCATACAAAACAGAAGACGCACCTTTAACAATTTCAATTCTTTCAACAGCTTCTACGGGTAACGTATTCAAAAAATAAACATTATTCATATTGATAGGTGCACCATCAATCATTACCAATGTACCTTTATCATTGCCACGGATCAATATTTTCGCAGACATACCGCCCCAAGCCTGACCATTAGCGCCATATCCATAAGATGTAATACCATTTGCTAATTTTAATCCATCATATAAGTTAGTTGCTCCTGATTGAGTAAGTTCTTTTTCTGTTATGACCTTTACTGATGCAGGTGTATCAACGTCATCTTTTTCAGTTCTTTGCGCAGTTACAACCATCTGGTCCAGCGTATACTCCTGCAGCTCTTCGGCAAAAGCAGCTGCACTACTGCATAAAACAGTACCGGTAATGAGGGCCGTCATCAATAAACCCTTGGAAAAATTACTCTTCATGTTTACTCATACTCCTAAAAAATATATTTTGACCACTCTTCCCCCGTCCAGTCTTGCATGGCCACGGGCTACCAAGCGCATCAAGCAAAATTGTAAGCTATACGGCAATATAGCTATAAAAAAGCGCCCTTGCTTTTATAATCAGCAAAGGCGCAAGTTGCTCTTCTGATAGTATACAGGAAAAACTCTAGCAAAAATTATTATTGTTTAGAGCTTTTTCTTACTTACAAATAGTATACTATATAAATTGTTTCGACGCAATATATATTACTATTTATTATTAAATTCGATTAGAAAATTTTTCTTTCAACCACAAAAACAGTATCGGCAACACCAACAGCGTAAACACCGTTGATGTTATCATACCTCCGATGATTACCCACGCCATGCTCACGCGCGTCTCCGAGCCTGCGCTCAGCGAAAGCGCTGTCGGCAGCATGCCCACCACCATCGTCAGTGCTGTCATAAAGATAGGCTTCAGACGCGTTTTGCCTGCCTCGATTACCGCTGCCTTCGCCGTCATGCCTTCATGCATCAGCGTCAGCGTGTAATCCAACAGCAGTGTGCCGTTTTTCGCAACAAGGCCGTCCATAACCAAAATGCCGATGAGTGAATACAGATTGATTGTATTATGCGTCAGCAGCAAACAGAAGATGGCACCGATAATGCCCAGCGGCAACGAGAACATACGGATGAACGGCGTGAATACCGATTCATAAAGCACTGCCAGCAGCAGATAAATCAAAAGCAGTGACAGTGACAACGCCATAGCCATTTCGGCAAAGGAATCGTTCATCGTGGTCGCCTGACCGGAAAAAGCATAGCTACTCTTAAGACCTGCGGCATTGAGCTTCTGCGTCAGCTCCTTAACTACCTCATTCAGCGGTCTGTCCGTCAGATTGCACTGGATGTTGATGATGCGCTCCTTGTTCACGCGACGGATAGTAATCGGGCCTACGCCCTCTTCTACGTCGGCAAGGTCACCAAGAAAGACGCTTCCTCTGCCTGTCTGCACCGGAATAGCGCGCACGTCTTCAATATCATAGCCACTGCCACCGGCAAAACGTACTGCAATATCGGTGTCATTGCCATGGTTTTGCACATCGTTCGCCAGTACGCCGGCACTGCGTCCGCCAATGGCAGCATTAAAGGACTGCGCCACGTCATTGACTGTCGCGTGATAATATTTCAGCTTGTCGCGGTCTACCGTCACCTTCAGCTCCGGCATGCCCTTGACATAGGAATTTTTAATATCCTTCAGACCTGCAGTCGAAGCAAAAATCTGCTCCACCTTAGCGGAATCAGCCACAAGCTGGTCCATATCGCTGCCCTTAAGCTCCACCTGTACCGGCGAGCGCACAAGGTTGCGACCGCCCGAAACACCGGTAACGGATGACTGAATCTCATTGACGCGCACCTTGATTTCGCCAAGATTCTGCTTGGCAAAGCTGCGGATGCCCTGTGCTACCTGCCAGACATCCTTACTGCGCTCGTCGCTGCTTTTGAGCGCGATAACCAGCTTGCCCATGCTCTGTGTGGTCGTTACATTAGTCATATAATGCTCGATTTCCGGCACCTTGGCCAAATAATCCTCAAACAGCAGCAAGGCCTCGTTGGTTTGGTCAGCGTTAAAGCCCGTAGGCAGCTCAATATTCACCTGAATTGCGCTTTCGTCGGTACGCGGCATGTATTCCGAGCCAACGATACCAAGCGGTACCAGCGCCACCGCCACCGCGAAGGCTGCCAGCACTCCCAGCACCAGCTTCTTCGGCTTTTCTATGCATTTGCGCAGCAAAACATCATATTTGGCGATTGTCTTCGCCTCAAAGGCATCCAGCCTGCTCCACAGCTTGCCCTTAGGCTCCTCCACGCCGTTTTTATAAAAGCGCGAAGCCAGCATCGGTGTAAGCGTAAAGGATACGACCAGCGACATCAGCGTAGCAAAAACAATCGTCATGCCAAACTGCTTGAAGAACTGGCCTGTCGCGCTCTGCATAAAGGCAATCGGCAAAAATACCACCACGTCGCAAAGCGTCATAGCGATTGCCGCCATACCGATCTCATTACGTCCTTCCTCCGCTGCCACATCGGCGCTTTTGCCCATCGCCAGAAAGCGATGGATATTCTCCAGAACAACAATGGAGTCATCCACAAGAATACCGATACACAGCGCCATACCCATAAGTGACATCATATTGAAGGTAAAGCCTGCCAGATACATCAGGAAGAAGGTTGCAATCAGCGATGTCGGAATGGCAATCATAACTGCCATAGAGGACTTCCAGCCACGCAGGAACAGATACAAAACAAGTCCCGTGGTAACAAGTCCTTCGAGCAGCGTTTTTAGCGTATTGCTCAGGGAATCGCGCACAAAATGCGACTGGTCATAGACAACAGTAAAAACGTAGTCCGGATAATCCTTACGCAGCGTTTCCAGCTGCTGCAGCACGCCGTCTGCTGTGTCGACGATATTGGCGCCGCTGGCCTTATAAACCTCCAGCGATACCGCCTCGTTACCGTCAACACGGCTATAGGCCACGGCACGCTTATCCTTGGCCTGCACGTTAGCCACCTGCCCCAGCTCGATGTATTTGCCGCCTGTACCCTTAAGCTGCAGGTGCTGCAGCTCCTCCGGAGCCTTATACTGCGCCTGCAGACGCACGGTTTTTTCCAAAGCATCGGTATAGACAGAGCCGGAAGAAATAATAACGTTTTCCTTGCGCACCGCCGTAATGATATCCTGCAGCGTCAGTCCGTAATAATTGAGCTTATCCTTGTCAACCTCGATTGCAATTTCCTTGGCACGTCCGCCGGTAACGTCAACATCGGCTACGCCGGCTGCCTGCTGCAAGCGCTCCTTAAAGCTGCTGTCTGCCAAGGCAAAAATATCGTCCAGGTTATCCTTAGACGTTGCTGCAATCTGGATAATCGGATATTCTTCGGAAGAACGCTTGAGCACTGCAGGCTCATCAATATCCTCCGGCAGATTTTTGCGGATACGGCTGACTTTTTTCGTTGCCTCGATAGCCACCATATCAGCATCGGCCTGACTGTCCAGCTCGACAAAAATCTCCGCACGTCCGGGACGTGTAGCGGAACGCACCTGCTTAAAGTGCGAAATTGAGGACAGCTCGTCCTCAATCGGCTTCGTCACCTGCTGTTCGACGGATTCCGTACTGGCGCCCGGATAGTTGACAATGACGCTGATAAATTTAGAGTCTACGTCCGGCAACAGCTCCACGCCAATGCGAAAGAAGCTGATAAGACCGAGGACGCAGACTAATATGTAAATCATGCAGATACCGATAGGCCGTTTAATAGAAAAGCGCGTAATATTCATTACTTCGCCTCCTCCTTGGCCACCTCAACCACCATGCCGTCACGCAGACGCGCAAGATTATCAAGGATAACCGTTTCGCCTATCTTCACACCCTGCACTATTTCAATACTTTCATTATTACTTGCACCGGTAGTAACAGGCTTTTTAAGTGCCTTATTCCCCTTGCCCAGCACATAGACAAAATATTTGCCATCCCGTTCGAGAACGGCATTTTTAGGTAAATATATAGTGGATGGCTTTTGCAGAAAACGCAATTCACCCTTGGCAAACAAGCCTGCCTTTACGTTGGAGCCAGGCTCATCCAGCCTGATGCGGAGGGTAAACTTGTTTGTTTCCCTGCTTCTTACAGGGCTCACATAAACAACAGTACCCCGGCATATTTCGCCAATCGCCTCCAGCTTCAGCTCAACCTGCGTACCAACGGTCACAGAAGCAGCCTCGGCCTCTGTAATATCGCAGTCCACTGTAAAACCACTGTCATCTAAAAGGGTAAGCAGCCTGCTCCCTGCAGGCGCATAGCCACCCACTTCTGCATCGCGGTAGGTAATAATACCTGCGCGTGGTGCCTTAAAAATCAGATCGTGATACTTGTTTTGCGCAATAATGTACTCCTGCTCGCGTCTGGCAGCAATCTGCTCCTGACGGTAAACCTGCGACGGTGTGCCATCATAGCTTTCCTGCTGCGCCAAAGCATCGTACTGCGCCTTTTTATTAGCCAGCGTCTGCTCCATACTGTCCAGCTCGGACTTGGAAACAGCGCCCTGCGCATACAGCTTGCGGTAACGCTCCGCGTTGACCTGCGCCAGCTTATAGTCTGCCTCATAACGGATCAGACTGGTGTTGTAGCTCACATCCGTAGTTGCCGCATTGGCTCCGGCCTCGGCATAGCGTGCCTTGGCCTTGAGCATTTCGGCGCGGGCATCATCAAGATGCTGCACCAGCAGAATATCTCCTGCCTGCACCTTGCTGCCCAAATCCACATTAATCTCATCGACGATGCCGGCATACTTATTGACGATATCAATCTGTGCCTTGGCCTTGAGCTGTCCAAAAAGATTAATGCTTTTATACAATGGTCGTCTGCTTACTGTCTGCGTGTGCACAATAGGTTTCATTACTGCTTTTTTTGACGTAGACTGGTTGGAGAGATGCCTGAGGCCCAGTGTCAAAGCAATGCCTATCACACAGATAGCAAGCAGACTAAGGAGTTTGTGTTGTAATATATAGTTTTTTGCCTGAGTAAAATCGGGGCGCAGCATTATTTCGCTGCTGCCTGAGCATCAGCAGCTACGGCCTGTTGGCAGACTTCCAGCATAGCCTCAGCAAAGCTGCCTGCCGGAACCGGAACAAACTTCAGCTCTTTGGCCTGATGGCTCAGCAGAGTTTTCTTGCTGCCATAAACATCCATTACCTCTACACCGTAGGTTTTATCCTGCAGGTTAAAGGTCATGAGAATCTCACAGTATTGTACCTTCTCTTTTTTAGCCAGAGAAGCCTTGTATTTTTCATTCAGCTTTTTCAGCATATCCTTATCAGTAAAAACGGTTTTGGTCAGCACAGAAATAATATTTTTATCTGGCAGGCCGTTAGTAACCTTGCTGAATGTCAGGGAATCCATATCGTAAGCATAAATACCTACGTTATTTTCTACAACGATAGACCAACGTGCCTGCTCCTGTTCTTCTTCGCTCGGTTTAGGCATCATGCTGATTTCCCAGTTCATGCCCTCTTGGGTTGCAGGCTTTTTGTCTGCATCAGCAGCAAATGCGGTTGCACAGCAAAATAAGGTTATTAATAAAACAAGCAGTTTTTTCATGAAAACTCCACTCCTTTATATTTTAATATACCTATTAGTATACTATACTCTTATCTTTAATTCAAATTTCTTACAATACGAATTATATTTTCTTTAGACAGCTTCTGCAGCGTGTAATAATTGGCCTGCATAGCGGCGGCAACCTTCTTTGCCAGGCCCAGCTTGATAAAATCGCTTTCCGTATCAATCACTACAGAAGTAATTTTAGCCTTGGCGATTTTTTCAGCAATGCTGATTGCTGCTGCTACAGGATCCTTTTCCCCTTCGTGCACGGCATTCGCACGTCCGTCGGTTACGACAATCAGAATCGGCTCCAGCTCGCTGTCACGCTTGTTCAGCATGGCCAGCGTCTGCAGCGACAGCGCCAAGCCATCTGCCAGCGGCGTTTTACCACCGGTCGGCATTTCTGCCAGACGCTTCTGCGCCAGGTCCACGCTGCGGGTAATCGGCAGCAGCATATCCGCCTTATCACGACGGAAGGCAATCATACCTACGCGGTCACGCTTTTGGTACGCCTCCTGCAGCATGTAGAAAATGGCACCCTTAACGGCGCGCATACGCTCACGTGCACCCATGGAGCCGCTGGCATCCACTGCAAACAGGAAGGTGTTGCCGATGCGTTTTTCGCGCACCTTCTGGCGTAAATCCTCCTCCTTGATGTTCAGCGCACAGCCGTTATCCTCACGCAAACGCTGAAACGGCGCTGCAGCACGAATGGTTGCGTCAAAGGCCAAGTCCGTAACCTTGCTCTTAGGCTGTTCGGCGCGCACATAACGTCCCTGCTTCAGGTCAGTCTTGGTCACGCTGCGTTTGCCGCTGCCACGGCGCACATTGCGGTCCTTGCCCAAATCCAGCAGCATCTTCGGCAGGCGGAAGCTTTTGTCAATATCGGCAAGCTGCTCCTCCGGTGCCAAGTTGTTATCATTACGCTCCTGCTGCTGCTCGTCCTCGTCGCTTTCGTCGTCCTCGTCCTCATCGTCGGAAGCATCATCATCTTCGTTATCATCGCCGTTATCCAAGGGCGGTGGTGGCGGCAGCTGGTTATCTTCGTTGTCCTCGTCGTTATTATCATCGTCAGGATTATCTTCGTTATCCTGCTCGTTTTCATCTTCGTTTTGGTTATCGTCCTGTTGCTCCTGCTCCTCGGGCTGTTGCTCAGGCGGCTTGCGCATACGGTGTGGCAGTACGAACTGCGCTGCCTCCTCCACGTCCTTCGGCAGCACGTAAGCGCGCCCCGCCAGGGCGGCGATAGCGCGCGCAGCCTCGAGCAGATAAATTTCCGCACGATGGCCGGCACAAAAAGCCTGCGAGCACAGCTGAGCGGCAAGCATCAGCATCGCATCGCTCACCTCACCCTGCGGCAGCAGCTCACGCGCTGCCTGCACCTTCGCTGCCAGGGCAGCGGTTTCTTCCGCATACTGCTCACAAAACTCAAGGGTATTGTTACTATATGCTAAGGCACGTTGGATAACCTCCACGCGCTGACCGATATCCTGCAGTGCCTGCATATCTGCGTACATACCGAAGCGGTCCAGAATATGTCCGGGCAGAGTGCCCTCCTCAGGATTCATCGTAGCAATAACGGTCGTGCGCACCTCATGGCTGCAGCTGATACCGTCACGCTCTACATTGTTGATACCTGCGCTGTTAGCATCTAATGCCGCAGTCAGCAGCTCCTGACGCAGCAGGTTTGCTTCATCAATATAAAGAATGTTATCCGTAGCACGTGCCAGAATGCCCGGTGAAAAGCGTTTTTCGCCCATGCTTACGGCAGCCTCCAAGTCAATGCTGCCAAAAAGCATATCCTCTGTTACGTTCAGCGGTAACGTCAGCATCCTTTGCGCACCAATCAAACTCTGCACACTGCGGGCCAGCACGGATTTTGCCGTACCCTTGGCACCGCCTATGAGCAGGCCGCCTGCTCTGCGGTTGACAAGAGCAATGAGCAAGGCCTTTTTAGCCTCCTCCTGCCCCACGACCGCAGCAAAGGGATAGAGATTATTTTTCAACATAGTCAACGCTCCTTAGGCTTCGGCAGCCAAAAAGCTTTCTACCTTATTCCAATCCAGCTCGCCCTCTTCAAACGGACGGCGGCGCATACGGTGCGGCAGCACCAGCTTAGCTGCTTCCTTCAGGTCATCAAGGTTAGCCTGCTTGCGGCCGTTGAAGGCAGCCAAGGTCAGCGCTGTCTTGATAACGGTAATATCTGCACGGTGACCGTCTACGCCCAGCTCAACAGAAAGCTTAGCTACGGTTTCCAGCAGCTTGTCATCAATAGTTACCTCCGGCAGCAGCTTGCCGGCAGCGATAATTTTTTCCGCCAGCTCCTCCTGCGCTTCCTTATAGCCTGCAATGAAGCTTTCAGCATCATTTTCATAAGCCAGACGGCGTTTGATTACCTCTACGCGCTGCAGCGGGTCATGCTCGCCGGTCACGACAACACTCAGACCAAAGCGATCCAAAAGCTGCGGGCGGATGTCACCCTCTTCAGGGTTCATAGTGCCAACCAACACAAAACGTGCGGGGTGGGAATAGGAAACGCCCTCGCGTTCAACAGTATTTACGCCCATAGCAGCAGCATCCAGCAGCACGTCTACAACATGGTCATCCAGCAGGTTGATTTCGTCTACATATAAAATATTGCGGTTAGCCTGCGCCAGAATACCGGGTTCAAACTTTTTCTCACCATGCTTAATCGCATGCTCAATGTCCAATGTACCGACAACGCGGTCCTCTGTAGCACTTACAGGCAACTCAACCACGCGCATGTTGATGGTTTCCTCCGGCAAGGTGCCTTCTGCCTGCAGCTTGGCAGTGCAGTCATCGCACAGCTGGCTGCTGTGCGGGTCACAGTGGAAGCG
>UMIU01021266.1_pt1 | contig 15274 bp, 18 predicted proteins | sample 1965871 | NCBI WGS metagenome assembly UMIU01 (sample SAMEA4836132, study PRJEB28245) | human gut metagenome | biome: gut microbiome; material: fecal sample | place: Denmark | collected 2008
AGGCCTGATTTACAGGTGCTTTCCATCGTGGCAGTCGATGCACAGCGATGGAAGAAGCTGCAGAGAATTGCCGGACCCAGGGTGCAGGCACAGTTAACTGGCGCCGATGCGGTCTTTCTCTCAAAGCTGGACCTCTGTACGGAACTGCCAGAAGTTGACTGTACGATTCCCAAGCTGCAGCGCATAGGGGAGGTATTGGAACTGATTACTGGTTTTCAAGGAGGGCAGGAGCTGTGTCAGCTATCCGCAGTCGAGGAACCTTGGGTGGAAGCGGAAGCAATGCACCGCCGTGTTACTTTTCATGAAACAGCAGAAAAACAGGCAATTATTGAAAAAATGAGGGCACTCATATTGGAGGCGGGACAAGGGGTTGTCATAGATGGAATTATTCCAGGGCATATCAAAGGTATCGCCTGCATGGATGGGGGCAGTATCACGGCATCCATGACCGTGATGGGGCAGGTCAACATAAGTGATCTGTGCAAGACTGAGAAGACGAATGGTTATTCCATAGACATCTACACGCTTAAATAGGCGGACACTATTGACATTTTAGTACGATTGGACTATAATAAATTCAAATTTAGTACGATTGAGCTAACGGAGGTGTTAATATGTCTGAAAATGCAATTCCCCAGGGAAATCCCCTGGGTACGCAGCCAATAAAAAGTATGATCTGGAAATTTGCCATTCCGGGAATCATCAGTTCCCTGGTCAATGCCGCCCACAATATCGTTGACCAGGTCTTTGTAGGATGGGGGATCGGGGATCTTGGAATCGCAGCGACCAATATCGCCTTTCCCCTGGCGACCATGATTACAGCCCTTTCTGCGCTGCTGGGCATGGGCGGCGCATCCAGGTTTAATCTTGCCTTGGGCAGCGGAAAAGAGGAAGAGGCCCGCAAGACCCTGGGGACCAGTCTGTTATTGATGGCAGCCATTGGCGTGATACTGGGTGCTGGGGCAATTCTGTTTTTAGAGCCTATGCTATATGGCTTTGGAGCAACCGATGCAATCATACCTTACGCCAAACCCTATGCACTGATCATCAGTATGGGGCTGCCCTTTGGAATCTTTGCCACGGGGGCATCCTACTTTATCCGCTCTGACGGAAATCCTAACTTTTCCAGCGTGGTGCTCCTGTCAGGTGCAATATTCAATATGATCTTTGACCCCATATTCCTCTTTGTATTCGATATGGGAATCAAAGGTATTGCTCTGGCCACTTTGCTTGGGCAGATGCTTTCGGCATCTCTAGCGGTTTATTATATGGCGTGCAAATTCAAAAGCGTATCTCTGACATGGAAGGATTTTGCACCTTCAGCAAAGACGATCAAAGCCATCTGTACCCTTGGGGCGGCGCCCTGCTTTACCCATGTGGCAGCTACAGCAGTGCAGATTGTGCAGAGCAATTCGTTGCGGTATTATGGCGGACTTTCCAGCTTTGGCAGTGAAGTGCCCCTTGCCGCTGCCGGGGCGGTCAGCAAGGTGATGATCGTACTTTTATCCTGCGTCATAGGAATTTCCCTTGGCTGTCAGCCTCTTTACGGTTATAATTATGGAAGCAGACGATATGACAGGGTGAAGGAAACCTATAAGCTGGCTGTTCGTTATGGTACGACAATAGCAGTCATCGCATTTGCGTGTATTCAGATTTTCCCTCGCCAGATTCTCGGCATTTTCGGATCGGACGATCCCATGTTTTATGAGTTTGCAGTAAAGTATATGCGCATCTTCTTGTTCATGACCTTTGCCAATGCGTTACAGCCGGTGACATCCACCTTTTTCACGTCCATCGGCAAAGCCCATCTGGGTTTTTGGATGGCGTTGATCAGACAGGTGGTGCTTTTGATTCCGCTGCTGCTGATTCTTCCACTATCGTGGGGGATAGATGGAATCTTTTGGGCAGGGCCGCTGTCCGACGGCGTGGCAGCAATCATCGTGATATTTTTTGCAGTCAGAGAAGTGCGCAAGCTGACGCATCTGCAACAGAAAGAAGAGGCAACACTATGAAACGAGATACTCGCTCAGAAATCCTCAAAGAGGCGAAAAAGCAATTTAATGAGAGAGGGTTCAATGCCGTCTCTACGGGTGATATTGCCGGTGCCTTGCAAATCAGCAAGGGCAATCTGACCTATTATTTTAAGAAAAAAGAGGAAATCGTAGAAGCGATTCTTTTGGAATCGGAGGGAGGCCCACTACCAGATGTGCCTGCCGGCATGATGGAACTAAATGACTATTTTGCAGATATGCAGCAGGTCGTGCAGGAAAACGCTTTTTACTTTTGGCATCATGCTCAGCTATCCCAACTTTCCCCAAAGATCAGGGAGCGGCAAAACGTCGTTTATCAGCAGAATACTGCAAAACTGACAAAAGCTCTTGCAATTCTCCAAGCGGATGGAATGCTGCGTAAGGAAGAATACACAGGAGAGTATGACCATGTAGTGGATTCACTGCTGCTTTCCAGTATCTACTGGCTGCCGTTCTGTCAGTTAAAACAGGAGGGGCCTTCGGATATCGGGTTTCAAAGCCATGCCTGGAGCGTTCTCTACCCCCTGTTGACGGCGGTGGGCAGGGAGACGCTTAAGGGGATAATGGGCAGGTAAAGTGAAAATCGCTTGTTCAAACTGGACAAAACGGCGCAAATGCTTGGGAAAAAGCGGTCGAGCGCCGTTTTTTGCATGTTTTAATAGAAAAAATTGTAACAAAGGTGGGGAAACGAGGCAAAAATAGATATAGTGTAACTATGTATTGTGAACACGATGTACAAAATTTGGGATTTTTTCGGATAAAATGTCCAATAAAAAAATATATTGGGTTAAATTCAGCTCGTATGATGGATAAATCCGGCGCTCCAGGGGCCAATTCTTGGCAAAAGCGCCGGATTGCGATATATTCCTCCTCGATGACTCAAGCCATTATCATCTTTGAAGCAGAATAATGGGCAGCCAGAGTAAAAATTTGTTGACAATAGTCCTAATTCGTACTATATTATAAATAGTACGAATTAGGACTATTTATTTACACGGGAGGTAAAAGATGAAGATTCGAGAACAACTTAGATTGGTCAATACTGCCTTGAGCGGAACCTTGGATTTATATAGAGTGTGGGCGAAAAAGAATAATTTGAATTACAATGCTTTGCTCGTTTTATATACCTTGGACGATTACGGCGTGTGTACCCAGAAACAGGTCTGTCAATGGTGGGCGCTGCCCAAGCAGACCGTGCACGGTATTCTGCTGGACTTTGAAAAACAGGGTTATGTTGCGATTTCGGCTAACACGGAGAACAAAAGAGAGCGGCTCCTTTCCTTTACAGAGGCAGGAAAAGACTTTGCTTCATCAATTTTAGGACCGCTCCATGAGATGGAGGAAAGAACCATGGAAAGAATGGGGGAAGAACAGCGGCAGCAGCTGATTGATAGTAACACCGCCTATTATGAATTATTGAGAAAGGAGATTGAAAATGGATAATACACTAGCAAAAAAATTTACATTTGGTTCACTCCTCTCCTTTGCCATACCCAATGTGGTCATGATGCTTGCGCTTTCCATGTACATCATCGTCGATGGCATGTTTATCGCGCGGCTGATCGGCACCACGGCGCTGTCGTCAGCCAACATGGTGTACCCTGCAATTAGTTTTGAAATGGCCATTGCCATTATGATTGCAACAGGCGGCAGCGCTATCATTGCCAGAAAGTCAGGGGAGGGAAAGCAGGCGGAGGCGCAAAGAGACTTGAGTTTCCTGGTTATTGTAGAGGTGTTGCTTGGTCTTGTAATCGCGGTGATCGGCAACCTATTTATCGAACAGATCGTCTCGCTTTTAGGAGCCAGCACAAAACAGCTTCCTTTGTGTATTACATATGGAAGAATCCTATTCACCTTTGCGCCGGCCTTTTTTCTGCAGACTGCCTTTCAGACCTTTTTGGTCACGGCAGGCAGACCGGTCTTGGGGCTGATTGTCACCTTGCTGGCAGGGGCAGCCAATATCATCTTAGATTATGTTTTTATGGTTCCGCTGAATATGGGGATTGCCGGCGCGGCAATTGCTACGGGAATAGGATACTGCATACCGGCCATGGCCGGCCTGGTATTTTTCTTTACTGCAAAAAAGAACCCGCTGCACTTTGTAAAGCCCAAGGCGGACTGGAATGTCCTGCTTCACGCATGTACCAACGGATCATCGGAAATGGTGACGAATCTGGCAAATGCAGCGACCACGTTCTTGTTTAACTACACGTTTCTCACGTATTATGGAGAGGACGGCGTTGCATCCATTACGATCATCTTGTATTTTCAGTATATCTTTACAGCTCTTTACTTCGGATATGCAAATGGCATCGCGCCGATTATCAGCTTTAAATATGGTAAAGGGGATAAACGGCAGCTGCAAAGTATCTTTAAGAGCAGCATGGGGTTCCTCGTAATCAGTGCGATCCTTGCAAACGCGTTGATTCATCTGACTATCAAAGAAGCGCTGGGCTTTTTTGCGGCGCCAGGCAGCAATGTCTTTGATATCACTGTCTATGGATTCAAATTGTATTCCATGGGATTTCTGATTATGGGATTCGGCATCTTTGCCTCTGCACTGTTTACGGCACTTTCCGATGGGAAGACTTCGGCGATCATTTCCTTTTCCCGAACGTTTATCTTTATCGTCGGGGCGATTCTGATCCTGCCTGCGATACTTGATGAAATCGGCGTGTGGATTGCCGTCCCCGTAGCAGAGCTTTTCGGAATCCTGGTCGCCCTATTCTTTATGATAAAGAAGAGACAGTACGGTTATCTTTCTTAAAGCGGGTTTAAATGAAATCCTTTGGGCAGAATCATATTGCCTATTACCGATAAAGATGGTAAAGTAAGAGATAGAAAATCTGTAGTATTGGAGGTATCTGATGATGGCGACGATTATGCCTTTTGCCTGTATGGGAATCGGACTTTTAATTGGATTCCAAAAGCTGCCCCAGACCGCATATAGAGTGGTGGACTGGGTCACGACGATTTCCCTGGTCATACTGATGATTACCATTGGCGGCAATGTTGGAACTAATGATGAGGTGATTGCCGAAATTGGTACAGTGGGTTTGAACTGTCTGGCAACCTGCCTTTGCGCCATCGTCGGAAGTGTCCTGCTCTGTCTGCTGATCGAAAAAACTGTCCTTCCTCTAGAAAAATATAGTAAAATGCAATTAGACGATGAAGAAGCTAAGGCAGTAAATATGGATTCTCAAGACGGCAAAAAACGTATCGATCCGATTTTGATTCTGATTCCTGTCAGCGTCCTGGCAGGTGCTTTTGGCTGCTATTTCTTCATGCCAAAGACGAAGGTCTTCCTTCTCGACTACGCCCTTTGGGCTTCTTTGGTGGTCCTCTATACCAGCGTCGGCATCGGCATGGGTCAGAACAAAAGCGTGTTCAGGTATATCAAATTAGTCGGCTTTAAAATCATCTATTTGGTGCTCGGCGTATGGATTGGCAGTATGGCAGGCGGGGCTATTGCGGCGTTGGTTACGGGTATGCCGCTGAAATATGCTGTGATTTCGGCAAGCGGCGTCGGTTATTACAGCATGACGGGAGCGACGATGCTGTCCAGTTTCGGACCCGAGGCGGGCGTCTACGGGTTCATGATCAACGTGTTCCGGGACTTTTTTACGGTACTCCTTCTGCCTGTCTTGGGTCGAGTGAGCAAAAGTGCACCCATTGCATCTGGCGCTGCCGGGAACATGGATTCCATGCTGGTTCCTGTAACAAAAGTGGTCGGCAGAGAGCTGGGACTGGTGGCATTGATTGTCGGTATTGTTCTGACCTTCGGTGTGCCGGTGATTTTACCTATATTGTGCAACGTCATGGCATAATATATTAAAATGAAGGGGATATTTTGATGAAAGTATTGTTAATCAACGGGCAGAACCACAAAGGTTCTACGTATCATATCGGGAGGATTTTGGCGGAGAAGCTGACGAAGCCAGAAGATATTGGCGAGATATTTCTGCCCAGGGATATGCCGCATTTTTGCTGTGGCTGCACCAGGTGCTTTATGGAAGGTGAAAGCCTTTGCCCTCACTATGAGGCGACAAAGCCGCTGACGGAGCAGATGGATGAGGCTGACGTGCTGATCTTCACATCGCCGGTCTATGTTTTTCATGCGACAGGTTCGATGAAGGCTTTTCTCGATCACTACGGTTATCGCTGGATTATCCACAGACCGGAGTCAAAGATGTTTAGCAAACAGGCGGTGGTCATCTCTACTGCGGCGGGAGCAGGTATGAAACCGACCTGTAAGGATATTGCCGACAGCTGTTTTTTCTGGGGAGTCGCCAAAACCTATCGCTATGGGCTGGCTGTTCACGCCATCAAGTGGAGCGAGGTATCGGCAAAGAAACGGCAGCAGATCGAGAGGAAGACGGATAAGCTGGCGGCTAAGATCAAAGGCAGAGCAAGTAGCGTAAAGCCGTCGCTGAAGACGAAAGGCCTCTTCAAGGTCATGAGCATCGCGCAGAAGCGGGGCTTCAATCCTGTGGATAAGGCTTACTGGGAGGAAAAGGACTGGTCTACAGGCAGCGCCAGACCGTGGAAAGATAAGTAAAGGGAGAATCGAATGATCTATTTGGATGGCGGTGTTCCCTGGGGGAAGGTAAATTCTGTACAGTCGAAGGCATTGGTGCAGTTTTGCCTGCGCAGAAGCAAGTATATTGTGCTGCCGCGAGAACATAGGGAGAAGATAGAAGAATCAGTGGTAGAGAAGCTGAAGCGCGAGGCGATTGAAGAAGTTAAACAGCGGAGCGAGCGTCAGATCCGATACATCAAAACCCTGAGCCCGCGGCAGCTGAAAAAAGACGGTTTTCTGAGTTTGAATTGGGGAATTGACAATATCACGACCAATGCGAAACAGGAAATCAAGGAACTGCAGCAAATTCGTGGCAGCTTTAAGAAAGAAGACACGCTGATGGAAGACCTCGCGGAATGGGGGCTTGTGAAAAGAGAGTATGCAACATCCTCCTTTACAACTTACTGTTCGGGAACAATATGGGAATTCTGCTATTTTGATAAAGAACAGGTGGGCTTAAGGGAATTACATAAAAATATCTTTGCTTATCCACTGTACATAGGCGAATATGAATTTGAAGATCCAGCTTTTGCCGATGGGGAAGGCCATGTCTGGATGTGTATCTGCTCTCATGAAGGGACCTTTTCGATGGAGTTGACGGAAGAAGATTATAAAGAATTTGAGAAAATGAATATCAGACATTTTAAATGATATAAGGAATGCGGGAGACTGACTTGTCATGATTGAGAAAACATGGCGGCAGAACCCCGCATATTTTTTGCCATTTCTTAATAATCCTTAAGGAATAAATACCTATATTGACTATGTGATGATTTGGGCATAAACTAAAATCAGAATAACTGACAAAATGAAATAGGGAGGTCAAATTATGGGTGATTTTATAACTGTGTTGATGTATGCTTCGATGGTGTCAGGCTTTGTATTTCCGTTGGCTCTGATCGGGTCAATCAAGAATGATAGCTTTGCGGGAACTGTCCTGTCAAGCATCAGTATGGGAATCATCGTGATGACGCTGATTCTGCTGCATTCATAGAGGTGAAACAACATAAAACGACAGGCACTTAGAGAAATTTACTTTGGCAATTAAGGTTTTTTTAAATATTGTCCCCAAAACTGGTTTTGATTCGTTATATATAGTGAGAAGAGGCTGAACGCTCTCTTATCTAAGCTGTGATATGACGTGATCAAAGCGTTGTTGTTTTTGATAAGGAGAGCAGATGGATGAGTGAAGATGCACGAAATGTAGTAATAGAGCTGATTCAGGAGAAGTATGGCGTGCTGATCAGGCAGATTGCCTTTGGCGTTTTACACGACTGGCAGCTGGTGGAGGATGTGGAGCAGGACGTTTTGTGGAAACTGATTTCAAAGAATGCGGATAGAGCGGAACTGCCGCCAGATGAGTTGAAAACTTATCTGTGTGCTGCCGTGAGAAACACGGCAATCGATTATATTAGAAAAGATATGCGTCGTGCTGCATTAGAAGAGGAAGTTTGTCATCTTACGCCGTTGTCCATGGATTACATCGATGTGGAAAGCTTTCGGGATCGCTATGGATTCGGGCCGGAGATACAGGAGCTGCTTTCTATGCTGGATAACACGGACAGAGATATTATCTGCCTGAAGTATGGCGAAGGGTACAGCAATGCCGAGATTGCAGACTTTCTCGGCAGACAGGAAGAATTTGTTAAGAAGAGAGTCTATCGTGCAAAGGTCAAATTGCAGAGCATTTTGGTAGATAGGAAAGGAGGTGGCGAGGATGAGTGACTTTGATGTGGAAAAAAAGGCAGATGAGTTGTTGACTGCCTTGGGCAAAGAGCTGGCAAAGAGCAGAGTTGCTTATGCCGACGCGGTGCTGGACGAGAACACGCCGACCCCGCCTTTCTATCAGGAACTGCCGCGAAAGAAAAAAACAGGGACCAGGAGAGTCTTTCGCAGGACGCTGATTTTGGTTGCCGTGCTGGCTTTGATCATGGGCCTGGTCGTCATTTCGTCAGAGGGCGTCAGAGAGAAGATGTTCAATTATTTCTTCACTGAAAAGCCGGGACATACCGAAGTCAGACCGCTGGAAAATGAAGAAAAAGAAGGCGAACTGCCGGAATTTGAGCTGGGATATGTGCCGGAAGGGTATGAGAAGATAAATGATGAGGATGTTTGGGACTACGGATATATCATCGACTATGGTAATGATAAGGAACAGTATATCAACTTTATGGTCACAAAGAGTGACGTATATAGCGCATCTTTTGACAATGACACCCTTAAACGGAAGGAAATCATGATTAACACATATCAGGCATATTTGTTTTATGATGATAAGTCGAGTGCTGTCATATGGCAGATTGGTGATTATGTGCTTGAACTTTTCACAGAGTCAAGTATTGATGTAGCGGTGAAGATGGCAGAAAATGTATATTTTAAAAATGATTAAAATATTTTGAAAAATCTGTCCCCAAAACCGATTTTGATTCGTTCTATATAGTGAAAAGCGAAACTAAGGAGGGAATGTTATTATGAGGAAAGCGGTTATTATTTTATCATTTGCACTCTGCCTGTTGTTTTCGACAATGACCGCATGGGCAGGCACAGATCTCACGACCAAAGAAGAACCTATAAATGGGTCTGAATATGTGACAGCTGAACGGATCGGAGTGACATTAGGTATATTAAATGGAAATGCAAGTTGTAAAACAACGATTAAATTAAAACCCGGTCAAGATGTTGACTACGCGCAGGTAACTGCCTACATAAAAAAGAGCACAGGATCAACGGTGAAAACATTTAATGAGAAAGTGTATCCGACAGCAGGAAGGATTACATGGAAGGATTCTCATAAGTTGGCTGCCAGAGGGACTTACTATCTTCAGGTAAACGTTAAATGCTATAGAAATGGAAAAAAGAGAGCCTTTCATAAAAACAAATCGATGTGGCGCATCAGAATAAGTATTTAAGAAAAACTCTTTCTTTCATTATGAGACATGGCGCGAGGAAAGTCAAGCCATTATTGGCGGAAAGAAAGAAAAATGAAGAAGAAGTTTTTAGCACTGGTAGTTTGCATCGCGATGATGTTGACATTGATACCACAGGCAATCTTTGCAGCAGGCAAAGAAGAGGATTCAAATGCAGCAACAGTTGTTCCTCCAACTGTAAATGAGGAGGGTGGAAATGGCACCGTAGAACCAAGGAGCCCCAGATGGCATCCAGAGGACGTTGTGGAAAAAGAACATGTACCATTCACTTTCTATAATACAGATTCAAGTGCAACTGCAACTAAAATGGTAATGGGGCACTACAAGAAAGTTGCTCATTATAGCGTGTATAACGATGGATCAGGCAGAAGGGTGCACAAGTATGATACATACTATTACACATGGACGGGGTATTACAGATATCACACAACAGGTACAGCAAGCAGTTGGATACAAGATCCGGAATATGTAAATGTTTCTGATGTGTATCAGGATAGGGGTCCGGTAGCTAGGCTGTTTGGGTACTTAATGTAGTAAACCAATGATATAACTTTAACCATGGAGACAAGTTGTTATTTTAACTTTCGTGAGCAACTATAGAAGGGAGCTTGCCTCCATGGTTATACAATCGCAATTATTTAATGATTTTTAATCTTTATCCAATTTATTATCATAGCAAGGCTTTTAAAATAAACCGCTCATATAATTACAAATCATGTTGGAAAGAAGGGTTAGTATGAAAACGAAAAAATATAGTACGTTGGCAATTGCCATGCTGGCATCCAATGTTGCAGTGATAATCAGCGGAATTTTCTTTATTCCGGAGCTTTCTGGTGACATGCTAAGGGGAGTCGTGCTCATGGGGATTGTTGTAGCCATCAGCATTATTTTACTGATTGTTGGTCTATACCGAAAAGAATTTAATGGCGCAGCGAAGAGCTTGCTTCTTCTGAGCTACATCATCGCAGGATTGGTCTTCTTTCGCTGGTTTGTAACAATATTCTTGATCTTCATCGTCGGAGGTACAATGAATGGGGCCTGGGGAAGTTTGAGCATGTAACGGTCAGCATGTGGAAACATAATCAATTATCACTTGCTGTTGTTTTTTGGCAGATCGCTTATATCCTTTCCATAGACGTTGAGCCAAACTATTTGGTTTAGTATGGCATACTGTTGTTTGAGTTTTTTTAAATAGGCAAGGCCGTCATCGGTAATTTTGTAATAAATCCTTATGCGATTGTCATCCGTGACGACTTTGCTGCCTTCTATGACAAAGCCTTGCTCTTGAAACTTATCTATGGCAGTGTAAGGCGGAGAGATATTGTATATGCCCTTGCTCCGTTGTGAAAGAACCTGTACGATTTCGTAGACATACATGTCTTTTTCTGACAGTAGTTGGAGCATCAACAGCGGCAGAGTGGCTTTCTTATATTGTGTTATAAAATTTTCGTTAATATCTCGTTTCTTCTTGATTTTAAGGTCTTCGTTTTTCATTACATTTTCACCTGCCTTTTCTAACTAGATTATAACAGAAAAAAGTAATTAAGTCGCTATTTCTTAATAATTCTTAATTTTTGGTGAATCTATTGACGAAGTGAAATTATCAGAATAAACTAATAAATACCGCTATAGTTCTAATTACACTAAAAGGGGTAATACACGATGGATAAGAGAAAGATTTTGATAAGGACAGGGGTTATCGTTTTCGCTATTGTTATAGTGATTGTCTGCGGTATTCTGTCGGTTAAAAGCAACGGCCTCTTTGCTGAGAGCAAGGACGGGCTGTGGAAAGCGTATTTTGTAAAAGCGCCAATCAGCTCCAGTAAAGGCTACCAGGGATATCTGTTTTATTATGGAAACCACGAGGGCAACGTGGGAGAAATCAAAGTAGAGTGTCAGGCAGATAAGGGTGCGATAAAAAGCCGTCTGCACCCAGGCAGTCACGATTTAGGACCCGTTGAGAGCCTGCTTGTCGGCGATGCTGATCGTGAGGGATACCTTTTCCGTGAGGTAAAGTTCGAACGGCTGAAGGGAGCTTCCCTGGGTATCGCTTGGAAAGACAGAGGAGAAGCACGGTATTCCAGTTTGACATTTTAGGAGGGACAAAAATGGGAGAGTTACTTATGCTGCTCCTGGCCATTGGACCGGCAGTCGCATCTGTTATTGCCGCAGTCTATGCTTACAAAGCCTATGAGCTTGTGAAGTTGGAGCGGGATATCAGGATCGCAAGAGAAGAAGCCGAGAAGGACGATCAAGAAGAGGCGTAACATGATTATCATCGTCAACAAGAGCACGGCAAACGCATGAAAGCTGATGAAGTCATCCTGTAGATGCAACTTTAACTATATGAAGTTGCTTTGGTAAAATTGAGTATAATTTTTGGAAGTAAATGTAAACACAGTCGAAATTAGAGCGATTTTATGCTATTTTTAACCCATTTTGACGATAATTAATAGGATTTACGAGTATCTTTTATACTCATTTTTTGTAAACAGGCTCCAAATAGTTAAATTCCTGCTGTAACGGTGTCAGTTTTCTCAGAATCTGTTTTTCATGCGTTTGCCTTGTCAAAAACAGCCTGAGTTATTGACCAGGCTGTTTTTTAAGGGTACAATAGATAGATATAACAGCAGAAAACGAGGTTGAGTGGATGAGTGTGGATAGGACTGCCGAGGAATTTTGCCGCTATGTCTGGCACAAAGCTGACCAGGCGCTTTACCAGGCAAAGGCAAATGGCAAAGCACAGACTTCAGGGGTTGAGTGAAGTGTTTGCTGGCAGAGGGTCGCTATAGTCAGGAAATTCCACCCAAATATTCGAACTATTCAAAAAGCCATTGTGTGACAGTGGCTTTTTTGTTATAATAAATCCATCAGTGTATTGCGGTCTTTAAATTCCGTTTACAGAGGAACGGCTGCAGTATGATGAACTCAATGATTGTCTAACAGCATTGCCGTAAAGTGTTGACCACAAGCGGCACGCCGTAAATTAAAAGTAGGAGGTCTTATTAATGAAAGGCTACACAAGCGAAACTATTAGAAACGTTGCTTTACTTGGACATGGTGGATGTGGTAAAACTACATTCTTAGAATCAGCACTGATGGCTACAGGAGTCATCAAAAAGTTGGGCAAGGTAGAAGATGGAAATACAGTTTCCGACTATGACAAGATGGAAATTGAGAAAGGATATTCAATTAACACTTCTGTTGTTCCAATCGAATGGAAGGACAGCAAGATCAATTTTATAGATACACCGGGTTACTTCGATTTTGTTGGAGAAGTGAACGCTGCACTCAGGGCTGCAGAAGCCGCAGTGATTTTGGTAGACGCAGGATCAGGCATTCAGGTCGGAACAGAAGCTGCCTGGGATGCCTGCGAAAGATACAAGACTCCAAGATTCATCGTTATCAACAAGAGAGATAAGGACGAATTTGACTTCTACAAGACTTTTGACGAATTGAAAGACAAGTTCGGCGAAACGCTGATTCCGTTCAGCTGGCCGCTTTCAGCCGAAATCGACGAGGAACTGAAAGAAGCCATCGCCATGGCGGACGACGAGCTGATGGAAAAATACTTCAACGGCGACGATTTTTCCGATGAAGAAATCAAGAACGGATTGGTAAAGGGTATTTCCGAAGGTGTCATCGTTCCGGTCTGCTCCTCAGCGTTCCAGCTGGGAGAGGGCATCGAAGGTCTTTTGGATTTGCTGCTTACATACGTTCCGACACCGCTTCAGCATGGACCTTATGCGGGCTTCAACAACAATAATGAACCGGTTGAAAGACTGTCTGTCACTGACGCACCGATGTCTGCCTTCGTATTCAAGACGATCGTCGACCCATTTGTTGGAAAAATTTCCATCATGAAGGTAGTTACTGGTAAGATCAACTCGGGCACAGAAGTCCTCAACGAGAGAACTGGCAAGGCTGAAAAATTGGGCAAGCTGTTCTTCCTCAGAGGTAAAGAACAGTTAGAACTGAACTATGCCGAAGCAGGCGATATCGTTGCTGTGGCAAAACTGCAGTACACCTTGTCAGGAGATACTCTCTGCGACAAGAGTGACGAGATCAGATACCTTCCGCTGGACTTCCCATCACCGACCTATTTCATCGCCATCGAAGCGGCAGATAAGAACGACGAAGAGAAGATGAGCACAGGACTTTCCAGACTGAGAGAAGAAGATCCATCCTTTGTCGTCGAAAGAAATGCAGAGACGCATCAGACCCTTCTCGGCGGACAGGGAGACATCCAGCTGGGCATCATCATGGCAAAGCTGAAAGACAGATTTGGCGTAACTGTCAACGTGGTTCCGCAGAAGATCGCATATAGAGAAACCATCAAAGGCACCTCGGACGTTCAAGGTAAACACAAGAAGCAGTCAGGTGGTGCAGGTCAGTATGGTGACGTACATATCAAATTCTCACCGTCTGCACAGGAATTTGAGTTTGCAGAGGAACTGTTCGGCGGTTCCATTCCGAAGAACTACGTTCCAGCTGTAGAAAAGGGGCTGATCGAAAGCATGCAGAAAGGCCCTCTTGCAGGATGCAAGGTAGTAAATGTCAAAGCTGTGCTCTACGATGGATCCTACCACGATGTAGACTCCAACGAAGTTTCCTTCAAAATCGCTGCATCGCTGGCATTTAAGAAGGGTATCGTAGAAGCGAAGCCGTGTCTGCTGGAGCCGATCATGCATATGGATATTTATGTTCCTGACGACTACATGGGAGATGTCATGGGTGACATGAATAAGAGAAGAGGTAAGATTCTCGGTATGGAACCACAGACTAACGGAGGACAGAAGCTGCTGGCAGAAGCGCCGCAGGCAGAACTCTTCGACTATGCGCTGGGACTTCGTTCCATGACCCAGGGCAGAGGCCGATTCGAACTGAAATTTGACAGATACGAAGAAGTCCCTAAGATGATTGCAGATAAGATCATCGCAGAACATCAGGCGGAATAATCAATAACAAAACACAGGGAGTTGCTGTATTACACAGCAGCTCCTTTTTTTCATGCAAACTGTTCATATTATGAAATCCTTGGTAATTTATGAGAATTATTAGAAAAATCTTGACCTTTGAAAATCGTGGGATTATAATAGCCAAAATTCACCATAGGAACATGCTGTTCATGATATGAACAACGCCATAGAAGCAGAGAGGAGGTATTGATGAAGAAAGCAAAGCGGCTATGTAAAGGTGACACCATCGGCATTGTGTCACCAGCCAGCCCTTCTGAGAACAAGAGTGAGGTGACCAGAGGCATTGAGACATTGGAGGCGATGGGTTATCAAGTCAAGGTCGGGCGTAATGTCAATAAGAGAAAGGGCTTTGTGGCAGCCACCGAGGAGGAAAGGGCAGAAGATATTAACCAGATGTTCAAAGATGACACTGTCGATGCCATCTTTGTCACCCAGGGCGGTTATGGATCTGCCCAGCTCTTTGACAAACTGGACTTCGATGCCATTGCCAGCATCCCAAAGATTTTTACGGGTTTCAGTGATATCACATCACTGCATCTGGCGATGAACAAAATGGCAGGACTTGTCACCTTTCACGGGCCGGGCATGGCCAGATTTAACAGAGAAGATTTGACGGCCTATACGGAGAAGCAGTTTTTTAAGGCGCTGGAAAGTACGGAACCTTTGGGAGAGATTCCTTTAGCCGATGAGAAAAAGTGGCTCAACCCCATAGGGGAAGGGAAGTGCCAGGGGACGTTGATCGGCGGGAATCTGACGCTG
>UMIU01004866.1_pt1 | contig 15232 bp, 18 predicted proteins | sample 1965871 | NCBI WGS metagenome assembly UMIU01 (sample SAMEA4836132, study PRJEB28245) | human gut metagenome | biome: gut microbiome; material: fecal sample | place: Denmark | collected 2008
AGCATAGCGGCGCCGGGTAGCACCCGCTTGCACAATGCTACAGTGTCAGGCCGGAGCTGCCAACGACTGCTGCCAATTTGCAGCTGGGGGTTGTCCTGAGTGCCCAAGGCGAGATGGATGCGGGGCGCGTTTTCATCAAAGCTGATCGCCCGGGTGTTGAGCTGCGCGCGCACCGCACCCCAGAGGAGCATGGTGATGCACAAGCCCGTGATAAAAAAGAGGACATAAGCGCGCAGGCTTTTTTGAAGCCCAGCTTTGGATGGCATATTCAACATCCTTTCTATCCCCTCGGTGTACAAAGGGAAACATGATTTTTCGCGGGCAATGAAACCGCCCGGCAGCTTTCATGCTGAATAGCCGGGAGAAGCCCGGCCGTTTCGCCTTCCATGACGGCCGGCCCGTTCGCTCCCGAAAAAAGCGAAGGAACGGCCGGAGGAAAAAAGGGCGGAAATACCAGGAAGGGATTCACCTGGAAACGCCGCCGGCGCCTAACCCGCTGACAGGCGGATTGCCGTTTGGTCACCGGGAGAAACTTCATTTGCACGCAGCCCTATTCAGCAGCCGGTTCATCCGTTACCACATAGTTTTCAAGCAGCTGTGCAAGCGCCTTGCCCAGCAGGCGGCCGGAATAGGCGGCTTCGTCCAGCGTGTTGGAATCGCTGCCCATTTCCAAAAGCAGAGAGCAGTGGGATTTATGCATGTTATACTTGCGATTACAGAAAAACAGGGGCCGCATCAACCCGGGATAGCTTTCCTCACATATTTTTTGAAGCTGGGTTGCAAAGCGGAGATTATATTCCCAATCGGGGAAATCGGTCACATCTCCTCTTTCACATCCGGAAATAATCATGATTTGCGCGGCCTTTTTGCCGTTGATAGTGGCGGTAGGTTTAATGCGGGTGGTATCATTGGTTTGAATGGCGTCGCGGTGAATATCAAGCAGCACCTGCAGCTCCGGATATTTTTTCTGATAGGCCTCGATCGCCGCCTCGGAGCGGTCATATGCGCCGTTATAGGTAGCATCGTAAATTTTTTTATCATGGATCACGGCAAAGCCTGCGGCCTCCAGCTGTGCGACAATCTCATCGCCGACGCGCACCATATTGCGGGCCTCTAAATTGCTGCGGGTTTGATAGCTGTTTGTAAACCAGCCGTTATCCAGCATCTGGTAGCTTTCCGTTGTGTGCGTATGGTAAATCAAAATCGTGGGTTTGGATTTATCCTGGATTTTCAGATCCACCGGCTCTGATAAGACTGTTTTGATATCCATCGCCTGGCCCGTCTGGTTTTGGACAGCTACCTTTCCATAGGTCGCAGTGGCGCTGGAGGTGTCGTATTTGCGGGTAATGATTTTTCCGTCGTGGGAGGCATCCTTGAGCTGCTGCCTGGCCTCGTCCATCAGTTTTTGGATATCGTCTGGGGTGTCGGTAAAATTGACGGACGCTTTTTCTGCCGGAGGCTCCGTTTGCGCGGCAGTGGTTTCGCGCGTAGCGCTGGAGGAGGTCACGGCCGCAGGCAATTCATTTTGCGGCAGCTCGCCGGTCTGGACTTCTTCTATCTGGCTGCGCAGGAGATAGGAGCCTCCCTCCGGGAGGGCAAGTCCTGCGCTTGCCAGTACGACGGGAAGCACCTGTTTTCCGATTTTGGGCGCTGCGGTGATCGACAGCGCGATCAGGGATAGGGCCAATAGGCAAATTCCGGCCCCTTTTGCGGAGTGCAAAGCACTCCCACGTTTTCTGGCATGCAGCTGTGTTGTTTTCAAATTCTGTTCCTCCGTGGTCCGGCGCGCGCCGGAGGGTTGGCGGGCCGTTCTGTCAGCGGGGGAGGCCTCAGGCTGCCCCGTGTTTTATAGCTATGCAGTAGGTCCGGCCGGTATACCTCTGTGCGCTGGGCCTTTCGGAAGAAAATCAGGCTGTGACGGATAAAATATCCTCTGCCGTCATGGAGGGCTGGAGCGCGCAATTGACGCCAAGCGCAACCAAACGGGCGGCCCGCTCCACGAGCAGGTCGATCTCCCGAGGGGTTACCATCATATCTGCTTTGCCCGTTTCCATTTTGGAGGAAAGCTTTGTCTGGAGCTCTTCACTGTCCATACCATCCAAAAGATCGGCGGCAAGTGTGGCTGCGTCTACAACAGTGGGAACGCCAATCGCAATCACCGGTACGCCCAGCGTTTCACGATTCAGCGCCGTGCGTGCGTTCCCAACGCCGGAGCCGGGGGTGATCCCCGTGTCGCTCAGCTGGATCGTGCGTCCCAGGCGGGAAAGCCTCCGTGCGGCAAGCGCGTCTATGGTGATCACTGCGGAGGGTTCCACCGCGCGGATGACGCCGGCGATAATTTCCCGGGTTTCCATACCGGTCTGGCCCAGTACGCCGGGAATTAGGCCAGCTACCGGACGGAGCCGATCCATGCCGACGGCCCTGGCCAGCTCCCGCCCGATATGGCGGGTGACTAGAATGCGTTCACCGGCCAGGGGACCGAGCGCATCCGGCGTAATATGATCGTTGCCAATCCCTACCACCAAGATCAACCCCTCCTTTGGCAGTAACGCACGCAATTCCTCCGCGAACAGGGCCAGGCGCCCGTCGAGCAGCTCTGCGTCGTTGGAAAAGGAAGGCACTTCAATCGTAACATAGGTGCCAATCGGTTTACCGATTGCCTGCGCCCCTTGCTCATCCTGCACTTCGATGGCTGTCACACAGGTGTTCCCCGCGCGGTTGGTTCGGGATTTTACCCCCGGCAGCGTTCCTTCAGGCAAAAGTTCACGGCGTTCAAGCGCCAGATCTGTTCTAAAATCCATGAGCCGCAGGTCCGCCCCCTGCTTCCCCTCCTTTTTTGAGGTCAATATGGGTTTTCTGCCGTTTAGTGTGCGCTGGTTGGGATTGGATTATCCTTTTGGACGTGAAAAGATGTTTTTTATAAAAAATAGCTTGCATTTTATTTGGGTTCATGCTATCATAATTACCTGCATGACAAGCCAAAGGAGGTGTGACGATGCCTAACATTAAATCAGCAAAAAAACGTGTTCTCGTCAATCGGACCAAGGCACAGCGCAATAAGTCCCGCAATTCTGCTCTGAAGACGGCGATTAAAAAGGCGAATGCGGCAATTGAGGCGAACGCAGCAGATAAGGAAGCGGTCGTTCGGGTGGCCATTAAGAAAATTGATCAGGCAGCGGCGAAGGGCCTGATTCATCAAAACAATGCTGCGCGCAAAAAGTCCGCTCTTGCTGGCAAGCTCAATGCCTCCAAATAAGAAATCGAGAAGAACAAACGTTGCAAACCCGCTGGCTTTATTGATGCCGGGCGGGTTTTCTGTTTTATAATCCGGCTCGGGCGGCCGCAGAGCGAATGCGGTAGCAGGCTTGGGAGAGGGAACGGCCAGCGGCAGCGCTATTTGCTCATCCCTCATGGCTGCGGCAAAGAAAAGTTCAAAGGAATATCATTGACTTTTTGCAGTGAGGCGGGTATAATCTAAAACATACGGAATGCCCAATTTTTTGAAACGGAGGTGCCATAAAAATGAAAGCTTTGAAAAAAATTTTGAAGGTGTTTGCCATTATCGCGGCAATTGCCGGCGCGGCGGCAGCGATTTATTTTGCAATTCAGAAGTTGACGGCCGGTAAAAACGCAGCTGCGGAGGACGATTTTGAGAACTATGTCTCCTGCTCCTGCTGTGACGATGATTTCATTTCGGAGACGGTTGCCTGAGGCAGGGCGTTTCCCACTTGAAAAAGGCAAAAGCTGTTTTCCGCTTTGTGTGAGCGGAAAACAGCTTTTTTGCGTTGCCCAAGCGGTTATGTGTTGTTAACGCCTGCGGCGCACCGCATAGGTCACGAAGAAAACGGCGGCGCACAGCAGCACGATCGTGGCCCCCGCAGAAGTGTTCCAATAGAAAGAGGCGATTAATCCGCCAATTCCGCAGAGCATGGCGATCAGGACCGAGCAGGCAAGATATTGCCGGGTATTGCGCGCAAGGTTGCGGGCGGCTGCAGCCGGCAGAATCAGCAGGGAATTGATCAGCAGGACACCGACCCATTTGATGGAGAGCATGACGACCACTGCGACGAGCACAACAAAAATGTTTTCTACTACCGCTGTTTTGACACCCCGGCTTGCGGCAAGATCCGCATTGATGCTGAGCAACAGCAGGCGGTTATAGATCAGGCCCCATACCAGCGCAACCAGAACAAGCGTCAGCGCCAGCAGCAGAATTTCATGCGGCGTAATGCTCAAAATATCACCAATCAAATATTGTGAATATTTAGAGAAACCGCCTCCCGCCGAAAGAATCACAAGGCCAAGGGCGATTGCGGTGGAGGAAAACACGCTGATTACCGTATCCGCAGAGGCTGTCCGCGCCGCTTTGACACGGGTAATAATCAATGCGAGCAAAACGCCAAAGGCAATCATGCTGATTAAATCGTTGCCAATTCCCAGCAATACGCCGAGCGCAACGCCGGTCAGGGCAGAATGGCCCAATGCATCGGAAAAAAAAGCCATTTTGTTGTTGACCGCCATCGTGCCCAGCAGCCCGAGCAACGGCGTGATGAGCAGCACGGCGATCAAGGCGTTTTTCATGAATCGATATTCCATCCAGGAAAAAGGCAGAAGCGTGTCCAAAATGAGATAGATGGTGTTCACTGCGCTGCACCTCCCATGCCGAAAGCCGCCCGGAAAGCCGCAGAATGATAAACCGCATCAATCTCTCCGGCGCATAGCACCTTTTTATTGAGCAGGATAGCCTTATCCGCATGCAGGCGCACAAGCTCCAGATCATGCGAGACCATCAGAATGGCCATGTGATAATCATGCCTCAGCTGCGAAATTTTTTCATAAAACTGCTCAGAGCCCACCGTATCTACGCCGGAGACGGGCTCGTCCAGAATCAGCAGCTCCGGCGTGGGGTAGAGCGCCTGCGCCAGCATGACACGTTGGAGCTCCCCGCCGGAAAGGGCGCCGAGCATGCGCCCTTCCAGCCCGCCGCAGCCCGCGTCCGCAAGGCTTTGGCGAATATCCCGCATGAGCGCCCGCGGGCGTGCCAGCCAGACGGGAGCCTGCGTGCGCCCGGCAAGCAGAAAATCCATCACGCTCACAGGTGCGCTGCGGTCAAAATCGAGATACTGCGGCACATAGCCGACTGTGATTTTCGAGAGATCCGTGCCGTCATGGGAGTGATAACGCACAGAGCCCGTGTGGCGGATTTCGCCCAAAATGGCGCGCAGGAGCGTAGTTTTGCCCGCTCCGTTGACGCCGATAAGCGCCGTGAGCTCTCCACAGTGCATTTCAAAGGAGACACTCTCCAGTAGGGTCTCCCTCCCTTTTTGCACACCGATATTCTGTATCTGCACGCTGCATAGCCCGCAGCCGTTTTCAGCCGCCATTACTGATCGCCTCCAAGATCGTTGATGCGTTTTCCCGCATGATATCCTCATAGGCGGTGAGCGTATCCCCGCCCTGCGTGACAGGGTTGAGCGTGCAAAGCTGCGCGCCCGTTTCACGGGCGAGGATTCCCGCAGCGCTGCCCTGATAATCCGGCTCGATAAAAATAGCCCGGATCCCATGCGAGCGAATGAGTTCAACCGTTTCAATCAGTTCCTTCGTGCCCGGTTCGCCGCCCTCATGCGTTTCAATTGCGCCGGCGATGGACAGGCCATAGCGCTGGGCAAAATAATCATAGGCTTCGTGGAAGGAGATGATCTCCGCACCCTTCACCGGCGCAAGCGTTGCCGTTAATTCCGCGTCCAGCGTTTCCAGGCGGGCAACATAGGAGGAGCGGTTTTGCTCAATCTGCACCTGGTCGTCCGGCAGAAGCTCTTTGAGCCCCCTGGCAATGTTGTTGACTTCGCGGATGGCGTTTGGCACAGAGAGCCAGACGTGCGCATTTGCCTCATGCACATGGTCATGCGAAGCTGCTTCTCCATGCGCCTCACCCTCGCAGAGCAGTTCGATCCCCTCGCTTGCCGTAATGATCGTTAGGCTGGGCAGCTGCTCCAGCACCTTATCTAGAAAGCCCTCCATACCGGCGCCGTTGATAATAAAAGCATCCGCCGAGCCAAGGGCCTTCATATCCCTGGAGAGCAGCTGGTAATCATGCAGGCAGCCTGCGTTCTGCGCCGTCATGTTAACCACCTGGATACCGCTAATCCCGTTCGTCAGGTTACGAGTGAAAAGATACATCGGGTAAAAAGAAGTGACGATTTGAAAATCAGGCACCCCCTCCTGCCGGGCGGGGGTGCATCCGGCCATGGCCAGCAGAAGGCACAGCAAAACAGAGAGCAGAGCCAGAGCGTTTTTTTTCATAGGGTTCTCCTTATTGCAAGTCATTTGCATTAAGTATAACGAAAACAAAGAGGAAAGTCAATTCCATCAAAAGGGACACATGTTATACAAAGGGCATTTTGCCTGGCGGCGATTCCAACAGACGCTGGCGGCGCTTTCGATTTTTTACGGATGCTTTTCCGTGCCGGCGGGAGGCTTTGGTGTTTAGGAGGGAACAAACAGGGATGAACGACGCGGCCGTTCCCGTTGGCCGCCAAACATTCTGTTCCCTTTGCACTGGGAGGATGCTTCAGACCGCAAACAGGTTTGCTCCTTTTTCAGAAGGAAGTGCGGTCAACGGGTTGTTTTTTTCCGTGCAAGTGGGTTATAATGTATAAGACTATTTTGCTCCTGACACAAAGGCTCGGACGGGAGGCGGGCGTATGAGCCGTTTTCGCCGTGAAAAAAAGAAATCATTAAAATTCACAACAGAAGAAGATCAAAAAAGGAAAAGAACGAGGCTGTTTCTGCTTGCTTTTTTTTCGTTTGTTATTGTTTTTGGAAGCCTTTCCCTTTTCATTTTGGGCTATAGTTCGGGCTTTGATCTGAATAAAATGATCGGGAAGCCAGAGGACCCTGCGACCACAGATCCCTCCGATGCAATCGAATCGTTGCTGCCGGAGATCAGCGGGCGCGCAGTCTTTTTACTTGCCTGCGGCGCAGACGATGGTCAAACGCTGCACATGGTTGCGTTGGTGGGCGCCGATATGGATGAGCAGCTTTTTTCTGTTTACATGGTAGACCCGGCTACTCGGGTGCAGGCAGGCTCCCGCAACCTGTCTCTAGAGGAGCATTATCAGTTAGGCGGTATTGGTGAACTGCAGCTGGCGGTAGAGGCTTCTACAGGCGTGAAGGCGGATCGGTACCTCTATGCGACGGAGAAGGGCTTTAAAGCGGTGCTGCGGGCGTTGGGGAATGGCGTCGCGGTAGATGTCCCCTCCGAAATTGACTACCGCGGTGAGGATTTTACCCTGCGCCTTCAGCCGGGAGAGCAGACGTTGAATGCAGACACGCTGCTCAAATGGGTGAAATACACGGGAGGAGGCCGGGCGGCGCAGCTGGAACGGCAGTCGCTGATGCTGTGCGCCGTGCTGGATCAGCTGATTAACGTGGAGAATGTGCGGGATGCGGACAGCCTTTTTAAGGAGATCGTGAATCAGGTGGAGAGTGACATTTCCATGCTGGATTACACGGATCACAGGGTGTATCTGGAGGTACTGGCGCGTTCCAGCCAGCGTAAGCCGTCCGTTCGCGTTGACTCCGCATCACAGCTGGCCGCAGAAGGAGAGGGCGCAGGCAGATGAAGAAGGCATTTTCCAGCAGCGCCTGCCTGGCTTTGTTCCTCTTTGCACTCTTGGTTGCATCAGGGTGCACGCCTACGGCAAAGGCTCCCGCCGAGGCGGGACGGATGCTCCTCTCCGCAGAGGAAATGCACGGAAAAGCGTTCTTTTATTATAATCGTCTTTCAGAGGAGGGGCAGGATGCCTACAGCCGCATTTTTCGCCAGATCAAAAGCCATCCGGAGCGGATCGAAATCCCTGCCCTGACAAAGGAGGAACTGTTGGAGGTGTTCCTCGCCGTTTCCTATGACAACCCGGAGCTCCTCTGCCTGGGCAGCTCCTGTCGGCTGGTCACGCAGGGCGGGAAGCGTTATTTTGAACCCTCCTATCAATGCGGGGTGGAGGAGTGCACCGCATTGACGCAGGCCATGCTCGAAAAGGCGGCGCAGGTATGCGGCAACGTGGAGGAGATGACAGCGTATGAAAAGGAGCTGTTTTTCCATGATTATCTCGTTACCCACTGTGCCTATCAGGATGGCGCCGGGGCGTGGAAGGCCTATACCGCTGCGGGCGCCCTGCTGGAGGATGAGGCTGTGTGTGAGGGCTATGCCCGTGCGTTTCAGCTGCTTCTGAATCAGGCGGGTGTGGAAAATTATCTGATCACCGGTTCCGCACGGGATCCGGAAGGCCGCGTGGAAGGGCATATGTGGAATGTGGCGGTCATTGACGGCGAGAAGTATCATGTAGATGTTACGTGGGATGATCCGGCCGGCTTTGAGCAGCTCGGGCCCAGCCACGTTTATTTTAACCTGACGGATGAGCAGATTGCCGTCAACCATTTGGAATTTCAACCGGAACCGCCGGGCTGCACTGCGACCCGGGCGAATTATTTTGTGCGAAACGGCCTTGCCTTTACGCGCTATGACGAGCAGGCCCGCGCGGATATCGTGAAGGCGATCGAGAGGGCGGTTGCGGAGGGAATTTGGAGGGTGGAGCTTTGCTTCGATTCCCGGGAGGAATACGAAACGGCGGTGGAGGATCTCATTGCGAATGGGCGCGTCTACCGTCTGCTGGAGCGGGCGAATCTCTCGTTGCAGGGAAGCATACAGACCACTGCCGTGCAGTATCACAGCAACGAGGAGATGCGGGTGCTGACACTGGCGCTGGAAACAATAGAGAATGAGAAAGGGGATCCGCATGGATAAAAAGAGAGCGGAAGCGGCCGTGCGGGAGCTGCTCCTGGCAATCGGGGAGGATCCGGACCGTGAGGGCCTGATCGAAACGCCGCGCCGGGTAGCGGCCATGTATGAAGAGGTGTTTGCGGGCCTGCGCGACGACCCCAAACGCCATCTGAAGCTGTTTCAGGAGGGGAATACGGATGAGATGGTGATTGTAAGGGATATTCCGATGTATTCCATGTGCGAGCACCATCTGCTGCCGTTTATCGGCCGCGCTCATATTGCCTATATCCCAAGCACAGGGCGCGTGATTGGGCTTTCCAAGCTTGCACGGATTGTGGATTGCTTTGCCAGAAGGCCGCAGCTGCAGGAGAGGCTGACTTCCCAGGTGGCGGATTTCCTGTTTGAGGAGCTCGCACCGCAGGGCGTGGCCGTGATTATGGAGGCAGAGCATCTTTGCATGACCATGCGGGGCGCGCGGGCTGCCGGGGCGCTTACGCAGACCTCGGCGCTGCGTGGGCGCATGCGCAGCGACGCCAGAACACGGGCGGAGGTGCTCTCTCTGCTGCGGGGGGAACGGTCTCTGTGACTGAGGAAGAAGGAGAGGGTGCATTTGCAGCTGTTTTGCGGCGATGGCTTTTGCTTCCCGCTGGGGGAGCGAACCTATACGATGGGAATTTTAAACGTCACGCCGGATTCTTTTTCAGACGGCGGTAAATGGCTTGCGCCGGAGGCCGCTGCGGCCCATGCGATTGAGCTGCAGGAGCAGGGAGCGGATATTTTGGATATCGGCGCCCAGTCTACCCGGCCCGGGCATGTGGAAATCTCGCCGGAGCAGGAGCTGGCCCGATTGGAGCCGGTGTTGGAGGCGCTGCGAGGGCGTCTGCGTATCCCGATCTCGATCGATACCTATTTCCCTCAGGTTGCGCAGAGGGCGTTGGTGCTCGGCGCGCATATCATTAACGATGTCAGCGGGATATTTCACGAGGAAATGGCCAAGGTGATCTGCACGCACAGAGCGGGCTGGATTCTGATGCACACCGGCGGCGGCACGGCTGACACGCAGGAGCGTTATCCGAGAGGAGTCGTAGCGCATGTGCAGGCCTTTTTTGCAGAGATGGCGCAGAAAGCAGCCGCTTGCGGCATCCCGTGTGAATCGCTTTGCTTTGATCCAGGCATTGGGTTTGGGAAAGCTTATGAGGAAAATCTGACGCTGCTGCGGGAAGCGGGGCGGTTGCACCTGCCGGGCAGCGCGCTGCTGATCGGTGTGTCGCGTAAACGCACTGTTGGCCAGGCAACGGGAATTGAGCAGGCGGAGCGCCGCGTGATTGGCACGGTTGCTGCGAATACGGCGGCAATCGCGGGTGGATGCGACATCCTTCGTGTGCATGATGTATTAGAATGCGTAGAGGGCGCAAAAATGGCCGATGCGATTTATCGCCGGCCAATGGAGGAGAAGGGGGAGGCGTATGGATAAAATTTTGATTCGGGGCCTTCGGGTTTTTGCCTTCCATGGCGTGAATCCCGAGGAGAAGGAGGAGGGTCAGCTGTTTGTGGTTGACCTGACAGCATGCCTGGATCTGTGCGGGGCATGTAATACGGATCGCTTGGAAAATACGGTCAGTTATGCTAAAATAATAAAGACCGTGCGCCGCGTGCTGCAAGCTGATAAAAATGATCTGCTGGAATTTACAGCGCAGCAGATCATAGATGCGGTATTTGCGGAATATCCGCCGGTTCAGCAGCTTACCGTCGTGCTGAAAAAGCCGGACGCCCCGATTCGGGCGGATTTTGATTATGTGGCGGTCGAATTAAGCAGGGGGAGGAAGCAGGATTGAATACAGCAATTATCGGGATGGGCTCTAACCTGGGGGATCGGCTGGATACGCTCAACCGCGCGGTGAAGGCGATTGCCCTTCTGCCCAGGACAAAGGTGGTGAGCGCCTCCCATTTGTATGAAACAGAGCCGGTTGGTTACGCGGAGCAGGGCCCATTTCTCAATGCCAATTTAATGGTGGAAACAGATCTTTCGCCTATGGCGCTGTTGGGGGGCTGCCTTGGGATTGAGGCTGCCTTTGGCCGGGAGCGGACGGTCAAGAACGGGCCGCGCGTTTTAGACCTGGATCTTTTGCTCTATGAGGGGATGCGTTCAGATTCCTTTGAACTGACGCTTCCGCATCCGCGGATTTTGGAGCGGGCGTTTGTGATGGTGCCGCTCATGGATCTGTATCCCTCCGGCCGTGCGCCCGGCCTTTATTTTGCGCCGCATCTCAAAGAGATCGGCTCGGCCGGAGTGGAACGGGTGCAGGAGGAACTGGCGCTGTAGGCTGCGCCGCTTGGAAGGATACATAGGAACGAAAATACCGCATCCATGCTGGGGCGAGGGTATGCCATAGGCAGCCACGGCTTGAGCGGGGAAGCGGTATTTTTGAAAGGCGGCAGTTTTCCCTCCCGGCGGCGACCGTTTTCAAAAAAGCGAATAAGGGGCTTTTACTGGGGCTTGCCAAAGCTCGCCTGGCGCAAAAGGAGGCGGCAGTTGTGAATGTATATGATTTTGACAACACAATTTACCGTGGGGAAAGCGCAATTGACTTGTTCCTCTATTATCTTCGGCGGGATAAATCCCTGCTGCGGTATATGCCTCAGGTCGGCGCGGCGCTCGTGCGCTATAAACGAGGGAGGATCGGCATTGAGGAGGCGCTCAACGTCTACGGTGCGCGCGTGGCGGAGTACTTTCGCACCATCCCGGATTTTGACGCGGATTTGCAGGCCTTTTGGGATGCGCACATGAAAAACATCAAGCCTTTTTATGCCCGGCTGCACCGGCCGGACGACGTGATCCTCTCCGCCTCCCCGGAGCGCGTGCTCGCAGAGATCTGCCGGAGGATCGGCGTAACGCATTGCATTGGAACACAGATGGATGAAAAAACCGGGGAAATCACGCGTTTCTGTTTTCGGGAAAATAAGGTGGGCTGCCTGCTGAGCAGATTCCCGGATGCAAAGGTTGACAATTTTTATACGGATTCCTTCAACGACCGGCCGATCATTGATTTGGCGGAGCACGCCTTTCTTGTGAAGGGAAACCGGATAAAACAGCTGAAATAAAGCGGATAAAAAAGTGCCGGAGGACGGAAAAGCCCCTCCGGCGCTGTTTTTATAGCGTGAGAGATCAACCCTCCGCCCGCAGCCGCTTTAAAAAAAGACCGCACAAAGTGGCCATGGTTAAAAAGAGAACTGCCAGAGGCCACAGGTTGCCGTGCTGAAAGCCGTCGTTTATCATCAGGGCATATCCCCAGGAGGCAGGGAGCAGCTTGCCCAACAGCTGTATGGCTTTGGGCAACAGCTCTGCCGGAAACAAAATGCCGGAAAATAAGATAGATGGCAAAAAGACCAGCTGGGAAAGCATGGTGAGCTTTGCCTGGCTTTTCATTGTCAGGCCCAGAAAGCTCCCTACGCTTAAGGACACTGTGATAAAAACAGCGAGTGAGGCAAAGTACAGCGGCGGGTTTTGGGGAACTTTCGCATCAAAAGCAATGGGGGCGGCAAAGTACAGAATGACAGACATCAGCATCAGGTGAAGCCAGGCGGAGAGCGCCGTGGTTGCCACACCTAAAAACAACGGCGCGCCGTTGGCCTGATATGCCTTTTTGATATCGCTCCCATAGATTTCTACAAGGGTAGGCGGCAACCCGATCAATGCGCCCATGGAAACACCCATAACCGTCATGGATTGGATCAGCGTCGCCTTCGCTCCAGGAGTCAGAGAAGTGAAGATCCCGCCGGTAATCGCAAAAAACAGCAAGGGGACGACATAGCAGGTGACCAACAGGGCTCGGCTGCGGATATCCAGCTTCCATTGAAGCGCTACACTGTAAAAAAAAGCACGCATGCTTACCCCTCCTCTGCAATGTAGAGGAAGAGCTCTTCCAGAGAGCCTCTGCCGATTTTGATATCCTCCACAGCAATGTTTTTTTGTTTCAAATCCTCCAGCGCAGCCAGCAAAGTCTCGCCGATATTGACAGCATTCAGGCTGAGATCACCGCTTGCAGTTTGAATATGGATGTGATAGCGGTTTCCCAGCTTTGCAACGGCCTGCGCAGCGTTTCCCCAAAAGACGAGCCGTCCCTCTTTTAAAATAGCGATGTGGTCGCACAGGCTCTCCACCTCCGCCATGTCGTGGCTTGCGAAAACGATGGTTTTGCCCTGCGCCTTCAGGGCGCGAAGCTGCCTGTGGAGAGAGGCCCGGCTTTCAACATCCAGCCCGGCTGTCGGTTCATCGAGAAATAAAATATCGGGGTCGCCAATGAGGGCAAGCGCGAGATGCAGCCGCCTCTTTTGCCCTGTGGAGAGATGCGCATATTGCTTTTTCTGAAAGTCGGAAATTCCAAGAGCGGCAAGCATGGATGGGTTCGCTTTTGCGTGCTTCCATTTTGCAAACAGCCGTATCGCTTCCATCGGCTTGATGTGGGCGGGGAGGGATGCCGATTGCAGCTGGATGCCGGTCGTTCCATTCAGCATGACCTTTCCACTGTCAGGCTTGCGAATCCCCTCAATGCATTCCAACGCGGTTGTTTTACCGGCTCCGTTTACGCCGAGCAACGCACAGGTTTCGCCCTTCGCCACATGGAACGTAAGGCCCCGCAGCACGGTGTGATTACCATAGCTTTTTGTCAGGCCGTCTATCCGTATCGCCTCGCTCATTCTGGCGCCCCCTCGAATGGATGAATATTTTGATTTTTGAAATAAATTTGGAGCGCAGGCTCAAGGTAGGCACTGACCTGCGTCTGTTTTTCCGCCCAGCTGCGCCCTGGCTCCACTGTGCCAAAATGGCCCAGCTCCATCAACTTTGGCAACAGGCTCATATCGCCGCCGGTAAATTCCATCACCATTTCCCAAAATGATTTTGCAAGCGCCTGCGTTTGCTCGCTATCGGCGGGCACTCCGGAGTGATAAAGCTTGAGCGCCTCATCCTGCAGGCTGGTAAAAGCCTTGATAAACGACAGGCCGCTCTCCTGATCGAACCGGCTGCGGATATGGTCAAGCATCTCGTCATCGAAATGCTTGATTAACCAATAATGTTCATTTTTCATCTGCAAATTGATGATAATATCGGCGTACTTTTTAAAATCTACCGTTTGCATTTGCAGCACTTCGGCTTGCAGCGCTTCAATCTCCCGAAGGGTTTCCGACAGTGCGTCGAGCTTTTTCCGTATGACGGCGGCCTGCTGTGCAAGTGCCTGCGCCACCTCTTTGGGCGTTTCGAGGGCTGTCAGTTGGTTTTTGATATCCTGTAGAGAAAACCCCAGATGCTTCAGCGACAGGATTTGATGAAGCCGGATTAAATCTTTATCGGTATACAGCCTGCGGCCGCCTTCACTCGTCGCTGAAGGGGAAAGCAAGCCCATTTTGTCATAGTATTGCAGAGTGCGGATGGTGACGCCCATCTTTTTTGCGATTTCTCCAACGGTCATATATCCCTGCGGGATTGCGCGATATGATTCCATTTTTCTATCATCTCCCGGGATTCAGCATAGCTCATGACGTCGCGTTATAAGCAAGTGTTTTTTTCATTTTCATCGAATTTATCACAAAAAGCAGCCCCTGCAAATGGTTTATCCATTTGCAGGGGCTTATAAGCAGCTGCCCGCAGAAGGCGTCAAGCGTTAATCCTCCAGCACAATTGACCGAAGCGCTTCCGGGGAGGGGACGATATAATCTGCGCCCGCTTGCTCAAACTCCTCCCTGCTGCCGAAACCGTACAAAACTGCGGCGCAGGGGATGCCGGCCAGATGCGCCCCTTCGATATCAAATTTACGATCCCCCACCATGAGGGCACGGCTCTGGCTCTGCAAGCCAAGCGATTGCATGGTTGTGCGGATCAGAGCGGCCTTGTCCGGCTCGCTTTGAGAAAACCCGACGCCGGTTATTTGATCGAAAGCATGCTCTAGCTTATGCTGCGCAAGTATTTTTTGAATGAAGGGCGTAGGCTTTGAGGAGGCGATGCCGAGGCGGATGCCTGCTTCCCGCAGGAGGGAGAGCAGCGGGGGAATACCGTCGTAGACGCGGGCCTCATAAATCCCCTGAGAACGGTAGCGCTCGCGGTATTTCTCCACAAGCGCCTGCGCACGGGCCTCATCTGCTCCTAAAATATGCATAAAGCTGTGCTGGAGCGGCGGGCCGATAAAATAGCGCAGCTGCTCATCGCTGAGCCTTGCATAGCCAAAGGCCTCCGCTGCATACAGGACGCTGTTGAAAATCCCCTCCGCAGAATCGGAGACCGTGCCGTCAAAATCGAAAATCACCGCGTCAAAATGTGGCTGCCTCACTCCCGAGCCCCCTTTGCCTGCGCTTTTGCAAGGAACTTTTCACTGGTAACAATCACCCGCTCATGTGTGCCGCAGCCGATTTCACCGGCGTCATCCCAGGCACGAACGTCAAAGGCGAGCTTACGGC
>UMIU01020106.1_pt1 | contig 15107 bp, 12 predicted proteins | sample 1965871 | NCBI WGS metagenome assembly UMIU01 (sample SAMEA4836132, study PRJEB28245) | human gut metagenome | biome: gut microbiome; material: fecal sample | place: Denmark | collected 2008
TCCGAAAGGGACCGTGGGTTCGAATCCCACCCTCTCCGCCAGACACATCATATAACGCTTACGCAGGGATTCGAACCCGCAAGGGCTCGAGCGTAAGTCAAAGAGTCCGGTGGACTCTTGAATAGCGAGAGGTTCAAGGCGACCGTAAGGGGAGCCGCAGAACGGCAGATTTACGGAGTAAATGTGCGTAAATCCCACCCTCTCCGCCATCAGACATTTTAAACGATTTATATATCGCAAGATCTCATTTAGCCTGGAGAAGTACTCAAGAGGCTGAAGAGGACGGTTTGCTAAACCGTTAGGGTTCGTATTAGGGCCGCATGGGTTCGAATCCCATCTTCTCCGCCATTTCGCAGGGGTATAGCTCAGTTGGTAGAGCAGTGGTCTCCAAAACCACGTGTCGAGGGTTCGAATCCTTCTGCCCCTGCCATATAAGGGTTCTTGCGGAATACATAGATAACGGGGTGTAGCGCAGTTTGGTAGCGCAACTGGTTTGGGACCAGTGGGCCGCGGGTTCAAATCCTGCCACCCCGACCATTACAAATAAGATGTGGGCCATTAGCTCAGTTGGTCAGAGCGTCCGGCTCATAACCGGCAGGTCCTGGGTTCAAGTCCCCGATGGCCCACCATTAAAACCGAATATCACATGTATGCCCAGATAGCTCAGTAGGTAGAGCAGGGGACTGAAAATCCCCGTGTCCTTGGTTCAATTCCGAGTCTGGGCACCATTTATTTCAAGCAGCCTTTCGCAGACGTAAAGTCCGAAGGGTTGTTTTTGTTGTACAAGTTATTTTTCCAAAAATTACTGAGAACTCAATTTTTAAACAGTACGTTAATGGTTGATTTTCTCTGTGAATTCCTTTAGAATGTTAAAGAGGATATGACTGATAGGAGGGACAAATGGCGCAATTATATTATAGATATAGTACGATGAACGCTGGCAAGTCGATAGAACTGATTAAGGTAGCATATAATTATGAAGAACGCGGTAAACATGTTTTGTCGTTAGTACCTGCCGTTGACGATAGATTTGGAACGGGTGTTATCACGTCCAGGATTGGATTACAGCGAGAGGCGATGCTGGTACAAGATGATACGAATATTCTAGAACTCTTTATGAGGGAAAACGAGAAAACCAAGATAGACTGTGTTCTGATTGACGAATGTCAGTTTTTAAAAAAGCACCACGTTCAAGAACTTGTGGAAATTGTGGACAGCCTGGAAGTGCCGGTTCTGGCTTATGGCTTAAAAAATGACTTTCGCAACGAACTGTTCGAAGGCTCTTACTATATGCTGATTTATGCAGACAAAATTGAGGAAATCAAAACAATTTGCTGGTGTGGCCGTAAAGCTACCATGGTAGCCAGAGTCGTAGATGGTAAATTTGTTAAACAGGGCGAGCAAGTAATGATCGGCGGCAATGACATGTATGTTACCTTGTGCAGAAAACATTACAACGATGGCAGATTAGGACCGGATAAATAGGAACAGGTGAAAAAATGATAAAATATAAAAGTAATACGAATTATAAAGAGATTTTGCTGATTTTGCTGATGACTGGTATGATGTTGACATTAATGACTTTTGCCTCATATGGTGCATCTGCTCCAAATGCATCGGGCAGGATTAGTGAATCGGATGGTGTGAATGTCAGATCCAGTTACTCGACATCTTCTTCCGTAGTGTGTACATTGCCGTATAATTCGGCAGTGACAATTACAGAGGAGAAGTACACGGTGTCTGGCAGCAGTGACAAAACGACGATTTGGTATCGAGTGAATAGTGCCTATGGAAATGGATATGTTCGTTCTGACTTGGCGACCATCAGCTATGGTTCCGGTACATCCGCTAAGATTACGAAAGCAGCCAACGTGAGAACGGGTCCAGGGACTACCTTTTCTACAGTCAAGAAGTTGTCCAAGGGCGACAGTGTAAAAGTCGTATTAGCCGCTGTTGCTTCCGGCGGATCCAGCTGGTATAAGGTGAATATAAATGGCTCGTTCTATTATATTTCAGCGTCTTATCTTGATTTAGACGCAGGCAGTTCATCGGAACCACCGATTGATGTACCTAGTAACAACAAAGATTTTGAGTCCCAGTTAGCTGAATTTCCAACGAGCTACAGAGCTGCTCTGCGGGCGCTTCATCAAAGTCACCCGACCTGGACTTTTAAAGCAAAGAGGGTTGGATATAGCTGGAGTGAAGCATTGGAAAAACAAATGTCAAATATCAATGCAAACCTGGTATCTGTTTCGAAGCCGGACGCTTACAAAGAAGTGAGGAGCGGGACTTATAATTTTGCGACAAATACTTACATAGGCAAGGATGGCGCCAACTGGGTCGTCGCTTCAGAAGATGCAGTCGCTTTCTACATGGATCCGCGAAATTGGCTGAAAGAGTCGTCGATTTTCATGTTTGAACCATATACATATGATGCATCGTATCAGAAAGAAAATGTTGTGAAATCCATTTTAAAGACCACTGCTTTGCCATCTTCAGCTTCTGCCTATTACGTGGCGGCAGCACAGCAGACATACAACGGAAAAAAATATAGTATCAGTCCGACTTATCTTGCAGCAAAGACCAGAATTGAATTAGGATCTTCCGATTTCATGATAGACGGGCATTCCTTTACTTATGGCGGCAAGAAATACTCTGGCGTGTACAATACCTATAACATCGGTGCCTCTGACAGTGCAGACGGCAGTGCAGCGACGAAGGGCCTGGTCTATGCAGCAGGAGGTTCTGATGGAAGCGGGACATCCTATCTGAGACCATGGAACACATTAGAAAAAGCCATAAAAGGCGGTGCGATCTATATTACCAATAATTTCTTGGATAACAATCAATATACGGCATACTTATCGCGCTATAATGTGCTCAACGGATTAGGAAGCGTAGGAACACATCAATATGCAACTAATATCTTTGCCGCGGCTACAGAGTCATCCATCATGTCTTCCTGTTATCAGGACGCAGGTGTTTTTAACGAAGGGTTCACTTTTGAAATTCCAGTATATGAAAACATGCCGGCATCAGTAAGTCCGGAACCTGGAAGCGGAAACAATAATAACTATCTCGATTCGCTGAAGGTTTATGAGGGAGATACGCTGAAAGCGCTGACGGAAAGCTTTGATCGATTCACTTCATCCTATAAACTGAAGACTTCGGTTTCCACGAGCAGTGTGACGATCAAAACGACGACCAATGTGAATGATGCGAAGGTTACTGTTACCGGCAACACGAATTTGTCAATTGGTTCCAACAAAGTGACAGTAAAAGTGACTTCCTCCTCGGGGAAAGTAAGATATTACTATGTAACTGTAGTCAGAGAAAAAACGGATGATAATGCTTATGTTCCAGAGAAACCGACCAATGTCAAAGTGCAGAGTGATAACAATGAACAGGTCATTCTGACCTGGAACGGAGATGCGAAAGCGACAGGATACAGAGTATACTGGAAAAAATCCGGGGCATCAAACTGGTCCTATAACACCGTCAAGGATGGTACCTCTTGGACGAAAACCATGAAGTACCGCGGCGAGATCTACGAGTATAAGATAGCGGCCTATTACGAATATAAGGGCGAGAAATTATTTGGCAAAGAATCGGACATCGTGAAAGGTGCGACCTTTGGCGAAATTGGCACGCTGGAAGGGGATCTGAACAGCGGTTATATGACCATGAAATTCAACTGGGAAGCGATCGATGGGGCTGATGGATACCGCCTTCGGTATAAACAGACGACTGCAGAGAAGTGGAACTCTGTTTATGTAGAAGGCAAACTTGAGGTTACTAAAAAAATGGCCTATGCCGGCAGGGAATATGAGTTCAAGCTGGCACCGTACAAAAAAATAAATGGAGTTCGATTTATTAGTAATGAATATTCCCAGTCGATTACCGTGCATACGCTCAAGAAGCCGACGGTAACTTTGAAAAATATGTACACGAAATCGATTGAAGTGAAATGGACTGAAGTGGGCGGAATCACCGGCTATAAGGTTTACAGAGCGACATCAAAGTCTGGACCGTATACCTTGGTAAAAACAGTTCCCGCCGAGACGACCCGTTTCCTGAATCAGGGAAGGACGCTGGGAAAACGGTATTACTACAAAGTCAGAGCCTATAAAGAAAGCATCTATGATAAAACCGTATACGGACCATACTCAGCAGTGGTTTCTGTAAAAAGATAACATATAAAAATGAGCCGGCAATTATAAAATACCGGCTCATTTTTTATAACATAGGATATATTATCTTCATGCCTTGCACCCCTGCCAACTGCCTCTTCGCTTCAGTTCGGCATTGATTCCATTGAGAATGGTTCTCTTCCTGTAACTCCACTCCGGCGTGATCAAAATCTTACGCGGTGCGTCGCCGGTCAGACGGTGGATGACGATATCTGAAGGAATGATTTCAATCAGGTCACAGACGAAATTCACATATTCGTCGATGGAGTCAAAAGAGTTGTAGTCGTGATATTCCTGTTCCATCCTTGATCCTTTCACCACATTGAGCAGATGCAGCTTGATGCCCCAAGCACCGGAAGCGCAGGCGTACTTTACGGACTGAACCATGTCCTCCCTGGTTTCGCCAGGCAGCCCCAGGATCAGATGTACAACCGTCTTGATGCCACGCTGGTTTAAGGCTTTGATGGCAGTGTCATAGACCGACAGATCGTAGCAGCGGTTGATCAAGTCAGCCGTTTTCTGGTGCATCGTCTGAAGCCCCAATTCGACCCACAGAAAGTGTTTTTCGTTGATTTCGGAGAGCAAGCCCAAAACCTTCTCGTTGATGCAGTCTGGCCGTGTGGCGATGGCGATGCCGGAAATCAAAGGATGGTTCAGAGCTTTCTCATATTTCTCCCGCAATTCTTCTACAGGAGCATAGGTGTTGGTATGATTTTGAAAATAGGCCAGATATTTCGCTTTTGGCCATTTCTCTGACAATAATTCGATTTGATCCTCAATTGTAGAAGCAAAGTCACCACCGCCGCCTTCAGAACAGAAGAGACATCCCCCATAAGATTTGCTGCCATCCCGGTTGGGACAGGTAAATCCACCATCTATCGATAACTTTACAGTCTTTTGACCGAATTCCTTTTTTAGGTAAGCGCTGATTGTATTGATTGGCTGTGTCATAATGAACCTCTTTTTTGTGATAAGATAATTTATTTTAACATAGGATACTATCCACTGTCTATTTTCTATTATCCAATAACGGATAAAATTTTTCTATAACATATAAACGTTGAAAAATAAAGGGTCAAGCGGATATTTTGTCAAAATGGAATATTGCGTAAAATGCTGTATATGGTGTATAATAAAGTGTTATAAATACAAAAAACGGTTTTGGGTAAAGGAGGCAGACATATGGCAAAGAAGTCCGCGACTTCGTGGAATTGCGAGTGTGAATTAGGGCAGAGAAGCAGACCTCTGGTTGAAATTGCCGGGGCAGGAGAAGAAGTGATGAAACCGGCATTATTGCTGCATAGTTGCTGCGGTCCATGTAGCACGGCAGTCATAGAGCGGTTGGCACCAGACTATGATATCACCGTATTTTTTTACAATCCTTGTATTACGGATCCAGACGAATATGAAAAGAGAAAAGCGAGCCAGATAAAATTTATAGAGAACTTCAATCTCAAGCTGGGGGGAAAACACAAAATTCATTTCTTGGAAGGAGAGTATGCGCCAGACGTCTATTATCAATTGACAGATGGCTTCAGTAATGAACCGGAAGGAGGCAGCCGCTGCACGATTTGTTTCAGAATGCGGCTTGAGGAGACTGCCAAAACCGCCAAAAACCTGGGATACGGCCTCTTTACGACGACCCTTACGGTCAGTCCCCACAAAAACTACTCCCTGATTTCACAATTAGGGAAAGAACTTGCATTAAAATACAGTGTAGAATACCTGGATATAGATTTTAAAAAGAAAGCGGGTTTTCAGAGAAGCATTCAGCTGTCAAAGGAATATGGCCTTTACAGACAGAATTACTGCGGATGTGAATACTCGAAAAGATAAGTATAAAGGAGAACAGCAAATGTCAGAATTAATTACACCAAAAGATTATACGCCCGTGATCAGCTCTTTGGAGACCCAGAGAGCGATCAAGAAAATTAAAGACTACTTCCAGCAGGAGCTGGCATATGGTCTGAACCTGCGCAGAGTATCTGCACCACTTTTTGTGGATCCCAGGACGGGACTCAACGATAACCTGAGCGGCGTGGAAAGAAGAGTTACCTTTACCCTCAAGGGACTGGATGAAAAAGAAGTAGAAATCGTTCAGTCATTGGCTAAATGGAAGCGCATGGCTCTTGGAAAATATGGAATCAAGCCGGGACACGGCATTTATACGGACATGAATGCCATCAGAAGAGACGAGGAGCTGGATAACCTGCATTCCGTCTATGTGGATCAGTGGGACTGGGAAAAAGTCATCACAAAAGATCAGAGAAACACGGAATACTTACATGAAACAGTGACCACCATATATAACGCCATCAAAAACCTGGGGGATTACGTTAATCGGTTGTATCGGGATCTTCAGACGGAAATCCCTAACGAAATCTATTTTATCACGACCCAGGAACTGGAGGATCTGTATCCGAACAAAACCGATAAAGAGAGAGAAGATTTGATCTGCAAAGCCCATGGAGCCGTCTTCATTGAGAAGATTGGCGGCGTCCTGAAGTCTGGCAAAAAGCATGACGACAGATCTCCCGACTATGACGATTGGGAACTGAATGGAGACATCATTCTCTGGAATGACGTCCTTGAAAAAGCATTCGAGATTTCATCCATGGGTATCAGGGTTGACGCAGAGGCTATGGACCGGCAGCTGACTTTGGCAGGCGCTGATGACAGAAGAACACAGTCCTTCCATCAATCCATTCTCAACGATGAACTGCCATATTCCATCGGCGGCGGAATCGGACAGAGCAGGCTTTGCATGTTCTTCTTACGAAAAGCGCATATCGGCGAAGTACAGGCGTCTGTGTGGTCTGACGAGATGATAAACGAATGCAAAAAACACAATATTTTCCTGCTCTAAGCTTGCGGGATGGAGGCGTATGAAATACATAAATGTAGTGATTGACAACAACAGCAGACATACAGACACCTACTATACGTATGGAACCTCCCTGGATGTAAGGAAAGGGGATATTGTGAAAGTTCCCTTTAACCGGGGAAACCAATTGAAATCTGCATATGTATTTCAAGTTGATGTCATTCCGGAGTGCGATCCTGCCATCATCAAGGAAATCGATTCTGTAAACCCCGACATCTCCCTTACAGAGGAAATTATGGACACCTGTATTTGGATGAAACGGCGTTACGGGATCAAGTATCTGGATGCGGTCAAATGCTTCACACCCAATGGAAAACCGGCAAAAGAAGGCAAAGAAAAAGAACCTTATAAGGATGCAGTTGGAGAGCCACAGATCATCGAAGAGCTGACCTGTGAACAGGCTGCGGCACTGGACCAGATCCGCGATGCAATCACCAGTGACAGGCAGGAGAATTTTTTAATCCACGGGGTTACCAGCAGTGGTAAAACAGAAGTCTATATGCAGACGATTGCTGAAGTAACTGCCAGGGGCAAAACAGCCATCATGCTGGTGCCGGAGATTGCACTGACCAAACAGATTACGGATCGGTTCATCGCACGCTTTGGAAAAGAGAACATCGCAGTGCTTCACAGCAAGCTGACAAAGCGAGAACGCTTTGACGAGTGGATGCGGATCAGAAAAGGCCAGGCGAAGATCGTCATCGGTGCAAGACTGGGTGTCTTTGCTCCACTTGCCAATATCGGCGTCATCATTTTAGACGAGGAACATGAGGCGACGTACAAATCAGATATGACGCCCAAATATGATACGATCGATATCGCGCTGAAGAGGCTGATGCACTTTAACGGTGTTCTGATTTTGGGCAGTGCGACGCCTTCAGTGGTGTCTTATCAGAGAGCCAGAGAAGGAATTTACAACCTGATAGAATTGAAGCAGCGTTATAACAATACGCCGCTGCCCAAAGTAGAACTGGTAGATATGCGCGAAGAACTGAAAGCTGGAAACAAGACGATTTTCAGCGACAGATTGTACAGAGAATCTGTCGCCGCTTTGGAAAAAGGACAGCAGATCATCCTCTTTTTAAACAGACGGGGGTATTCCACCTTCATCTCCTGCCGTGAATGCGGGGAAGTCATGAAATGTCCGGAATGTGGCATTTCTCTGACTTATCACAAACGAGAAAATGCAGGAATCTGCCATTACTGCGGAAAAAAATTCCGCGTGCCCGATCATTGCCCTTCCTGCGGCAGTCATTATATCAAATACTTTGGTACCGGGACAGAAAAGGTAGAGGAGTTTGCCAGGGAATTATTTCCCGAAAAAAATATCGAGCGGCTGGATTTGGACACTGCGAAGAATAATCGGGAAATCACCAGGATTATCGGCAATTTTTCAAAGGGGAAGACAGATATCCTGATCGGTACACAGCTGGTAGCAAAAGGTCTGGATTTTAAAAATGTAGGGCTGGTCGGCGTCGTATCTGCCGATGTCAGTCTCAATGTACCAGATTATCGTTCCACAGAACGAACCTTTCAGCTGGTAACGCAGGTTGCCGGCCGGGCAGGACGAGGCGGTGAAGAAGGCCTTGTCATCGTCCAGTCTTATACACCGGACAATTTCGCTTTGATGACGGCGGCAGAACACGACTACAAGAAATTCTTTGATATGGAAATAAAAATCAGAGAGTTTATGGACTATCCGCCTTTTTCAGATTTAATTTTAGTAGAATTCACGAGTGAGGTGGAAAGTGAAGCGATTGAAACAGCAGAAAATTGTAAAGAATATCTGATAAGATGCAAAATCGAAGGCGCAGGCGAGAACATCTTCGCGCCGAAACTTTCCACCAATTTCAAAGGAAAAGACAGTTTCCGATATTATATTCTGATTAAATGCCCAAGAGGTTTTAGAAACAAATACATCTATTATATCGACGCTTTTGGCGAAATGCTGACGGCGAAAAAAAGCAAGTGCAACATGATTATAGATGTGAATCCATATAGTACATTTTAGAATAGGAGAGAGAAAAGAATGGCAATTAGAAATGTTGTATTAGAAGGCGATGAAATACTGAGAAAACATTGCAGAGAGGTCACAGAGGTGACTGACAGAATCAGAACGACTCTGGAGGACATGAGAGAGACCATGAGAGCAGAAATGGGCTGTGGAATCGCAGGTCCTCAGGTCGGGGTGATGAGAAGGATGTTCGTTGCGGAACCGGAACTGGATAGAGTTTATTATATGATCAATCCGGTCATCTTAGAAAAGGAAGGCTCCCAGGTCGGTGATGAGGCGTGTCTCAGCGTCCCGGGACTGATCGGAACCGTAGAGAGACCGGAACGCATCAAAATCAAAGCCTTGGACTTAGACGGAAAGGAACAGGTCTATGATTTCGAAGGATGGGATGCAGTGGTCATGTGTCATGAATACGATCATTTGGACGGAATATTATATACTGATAAAGCGACAAATGTGAGAGAACCAGAGGAGACTACAGAAGAATGAAGATCGTATTTATGGGAACCCCTGACTTTGCTGTTCCCGTTCTCAGAGGAATCCTCAACGCAGGCCATGAGGTGGGCTGCGTGATCACCCAGCCGGATAAGGCGAAAAACAGAGGAAAGAAAGTGCAGTTCACGCCAGTAAAGGAACTGGCTGCTGCCAATGGAATAGAAGTTTTACAGCCTGTGAAAATCAAGAACAGCCCGGAAACTGTCGCATTCCTTAAAAATTATGAGCCGGACCTTATCGTAGTGGCAGCTTACGGCCAGATTATTCAAAGAGAAGTGCTGGAGCTTCCAAAATTCGGCTGCATTAACGTGCACGCATCCCTGCTGCCAAAGCTGCGGGGCGCATCTCCCATACAGCATGCGATACTGCAGGGAGAGGAAAAAACCGGTGTAACCATCATGCAGATGGGCGAAGGACTTGACACTGGTGATATGCTCAGCAAGGCAGAACTGACGATTGGAAGGAAGAACTGCGAGCAGCTCCACGATGAATTGGCACAGCTTGGAGCGGATCTTTTGATTGAGACTTTGCCGCAAATTGAAGCGGGGGCAATTACGCCAGAAAAGCAGGACGACGCCTTATCCACCTATGCCGGCATGATTGCAAAACAGGATGGAAAAATCAACTTTAGCAAAACACCTGTGGAAATTGAGAGACAGATCAGAGCTTTTGATCCCTGGCCGGGCGCTTATTGCAGGTACGGAGACGGACAGATGAAAATCTGGCAGGCTCAATGCCTGGATCAGCATTCTGATGCCGAAAACGGTACGATTGTAGGTGTTTCTGACGAGGGAATCGACATCTGCTGCGGAGGCAGTATTCTGCGCGCTACAGAGATTCAGCTTCCTGGCAAAAAAAGAATTGACGTAAAATCTTATTTAAGGGGCAATAAGATTGAAAAAAATACGTTATTAGGATAAAATAAAGGTAGAACTTTAGGGGGGGTAATAAAAATGTTTTTTTACTATGATACAAGTTTTCTCATACTGATTCCGGCAATGATCTTTGCACTGGCTGCGCAAGGGATGGTAAAAAGTTCCTTCAGCAGATATGGAAAGGTGAGAAACGCGCGTAACATGACGGGAGCAGAGGCAGCGAGGAGAGTGCTTGATGCCAACGGACTCAGGGATGTTGTCATCAGGCAGATTAGGGGAAGCCTGACAGATAACTACGATCCCAGAAGTAAAGTCCTGAGCCTTTCTCAAGATGTATATGATGTGAATTCTGTCAGTGCGGTCAGCGTCGCCTGTCACGAGGCAGGACATGCGATCCAGCACGCCAGAGGGTATATACCTTTAAAGCTTAGAAACGGAATTGTTCCTGTGGTTAATTTCGCATCAAAGCTGACCTGGCCTTTGCTGCTGATCGGGATTGTGCTGTTGGCTGCGGGCAGTTATGAAGCGAGTTATTGGGGAAACATGCTGTTCAACGTCGGAGTGATCGCGTTCGTCGCCATCATCGTATTTCATCTGATTACATTGCCTGTGGAGTTCAATGCAAGCCATAGAGCAATCGTTCAGATGGAAGAATTAGCGTTAGTTGCACCGGAGGATATAGCTGGATCAAAGAAAGTTCTGCGGGCAGCAGCCATGACTTATATAGCGGCATTGGCTGTAGCTGTGGCCAACTTGCTGCGTATCCTTGCTATAAGAGGTAGGAGTGATTGAATATGGATAGTAACCGGAAAACAGCTTATAACACACTTTTAGAAATGGAAACCAACCAGGCTTATTCTAACATTGAATTGAATAAGCAGATTGGTGCGTTGCAGCCGGATTCACCTGCCTTTGTCAGGGAACTGGTTTACGGCGTTATTGAAAACAGAGTGTATCTTGACCATATTTTGCAGCAGTTGATACCAAAAGGCCTCAAGGGGCTGAAAAAACAGACCCTGACCTTACTGCGCATGGGACTTTATCAGCTTATTTTCATGGATTCCGTTCCTGACTATGCAGCAGTTAATGAGATCGTAAAGATGGCGAGAAGGCTGGTTCCGGGCAGAGACGGATTTGTCAACGGCGTTTTGCGTGGATATAACAAGAAAAAAGACCAACTCGAAATGCCGGATTATGATACTGATCCGATCAAATATTTATCATTGAAATACTCCTTTGCAGAGTGGATCGTAAAACTTTGGAACGAGCAATACGGTTTAGAAAAGGCGGAGCAGCTTCTGGCCGCATCCAACAGCAAACCGCAGGTATCGATCAGAGTGAACCGTCTGAAAATCAGTCGCAAAGATTTGGCAGAAAGACTGAGAGAAAAAGGCTTTGAGGTGGAGCGCGGAAGACTCAGCGAACGGTCCCTCTTCGTAAAAGGGAGCGGTCTGCTGGACACAGAAGAATTTGAGAGCGGACTTTTTTCGGTACAAGACGAATCTTCGATTTTAGCGGCAGAAGTCCTGGCACCAAAAAATGGAGAGACCATTATCGACGTTTGCGCGGCTCCGGGAGGCAAGACCCTGGCAATTTCAGAAATCATGGCTAATACGGGCCGAGTTCTGGCCTTTGATGTCTATGAGCACAAATTGGAACTTCTGAAAAAGGAAGCGCAGCGCTTGGGCATCTCCATTATTGAGACGGGAGAGCGAGATGGAACAGTTCTCTGTGAAGAATTGATTCAAACGGCAGACCGTGTCCTCGTCGACGGTCCCTGCTCAGGGCTGGGGGTGATCAGGAGAAAACCGGAAATCAAATACAAAGAACTTGAAGACGATGGCAGGGAACTTGCAGAAAAGCAGCTTGCCATTCTGGAGACGGCAAGCCAATATGTAAAAAAAGGAGGCTTTCTGCTCTATAGTACATGTACCGTGAACAAGATAGAAAATGCAGAAGTCGTGAGCAGATTTCTGCGTAAACATAAAGAATATGAACTGGTTAGAAGCAGGCAGCTTTTACCTGGGGTAGACGAAACGGATGGTTTTTTCATCTGTAAGATGAGAAGACGCAACAGTTGAAAGGAGATCTAAATGGAAGTTGGTTTCAAAACTGACAAGGGCAGGAGACGCAGCAATAATGAAGATGCTTGTTTTGTTATGAAGAAAGACAAAGTCTTCATCGTTGCAGATGGAGTCGGTGGAAACAATTCGGGGGAAATAGCCAGCAGACTCGCAGTAAACGAGATTGCAAATTACGTTGAAACCCATCCTTTGAGTGAAGTCCGATCAGTAGAACAGGTACAGGACTATTTTGAAGACTGCTTAAAAAATGCAAATTTCAAGGTTCTGGAGCTGTCTCAGCGGATAGAGGCTAACAAAGGCATGGCAACGACGGTGGTCTGCGCATATGTTCAAAGTGATACGATTTACATAATTAATGTAGGCGACAGCAGAGCGTATGTATTCCGTGACGGTGTTTTGTTACAGATAACTGAAGACCATACCTATGTAAATACACTGTTGAAAGCTGGTCTGATTTCAGAAGACGAAGCGATGAACCATGAAAACAAGAATATGATAACGAGGGCTGTAGGCGCAGACTATACGGTCGATGCGGATTTCTTCTCCCTGCCTATCAGGAAAGACGACATCATATTGATTTGTACAGACGGACTTTATGGTGAAGTGGGAGAGGAACAATTGATTGCAGCACTGAAGGAAGAAAAATCTATGACAGACATTTGTAATGAACTGGTAGAGATGGCAAACGAAAACGGAGGCAGTGATAACATTACTATGGTAGTCTTGAAAGTTACGGAGGAAGATATCAAATGAGTAAATTACTTGCAGGCAGATATGAGCTAATTGAAAAAATCGGCGAAGGCGGTATGGCAGTAGTCTATAAGGCCAGATGCAGACTGCTCAATCGATATGTTGCTATCAAAATACTGCGCCCTGAATTTACAAAAGATGCGCAGTTTGTAGAAAATTTTAAACGTGAATCCCAGGCGGCAGCGGGACTTCAACATCCGAATATCGTCAGTGTCTATGATGTCGGGAAAGAAGGCAACATTCATTTTATCGTCATGGAACTGATTGACGGCCGCCCTCTCAGCGATATCATCGAAGAGCGGGCACCGATGGACTACAAGACCTCTATTGAGATTATCAAACAGGTTGCTTCCGCTCTCAGTGTAGCACATCGAAATCATATTATACACAGAGATGTAAAACCGCATAATATCATGATGACCAAAGACGGCATGGCTAAACTGGCTGACTTTGGAATTGCTAAGGCCGTCAGTGATTCCACCCTGGCTACAGAAACCAGTAGAGTGATCGGATCTGTTCATTACTTCTCGCCGGAGCAGGCGAGGGGGGCTTATGTGGACGAGCGTTCTGATATTTATTCCCTGGGCATTGTCCTCTATGAGATGCTGACAGGACAGGTGCCATTTGACGGAGATAATCCCGTACAAGTAGCCTTAATGCATATCAATGACGAGATTACACCACCGTCAGAACTTGTTCCGGGCATTCCGCCAGCTCTTGAAAAGCTGGTAATGAAGGCTACGGACAAATATCAGTCGAATCGTTACAAATCTGCCGATGAGTTTTTGGAGGACCTAGACAATATAGAATTTGTCACGAAGATGGTGGGAAATTCAGTTTTTGCAGCATCTGACGTGGAAGAGTTTCAGGAGATGAATCGCCGCAAGGAGGTGGAGGAGGTGCTGCCAAAATCCAAGGAAAAGGCAGCAAAGAAAGCGAAGCCGGTCAAGGAAAAGCCGACAAATAGTAATAAGAAAAAGGTGATCATTGCTTCTGTAGTCGGCGTTGCGGTGGTCGTTGCGGCTGTCTTCGGTGTGTTGTATGCCCTGGGCATTATCGGCGGCGGATTGAAAGCACCAGATTTGACTGGCAGGACTTACGAAGAGGCTGAAGAAATCTTAGAAGAAATGGATCTGAAGATTAAAAAGGGTGAAGATGTTCCTAGCGATGAGGTAGAAGAAGGCAAGATCGCACATCAGACTCCAGAGAAAGGCGAGAAAGTTGAAAAAGGCGATACGATTACCGTCATGATCAGTTCGGGGAAAGAGAAAGCCACAGTGCCGAATTTAATTGGAAATATGTTTGATGAATCCACAGTCAAGGCCGCCCTAGAAGCTGCCGGCCTAAAATTTGGTGATGTGCGGGAAGACGCCAGTGATAAGGAGAAAGGCACTATCATCGCTTTGGATCCGGGTGTAGGCGATGAAGTCGATGCTGGTACAGAGGTTATCGTCGTCATTAGTGATGGTTCTGGGTACAAAGAAGAAAAAACCGTGCCATATGTGACAGGTCTTACTGTAGACGAAGCAATTAAAAAACTGCGAAAATCTGGTTTTAAGTACAGTATTGAATATGCGGAGAGTACAACTTATTCCAAAGGCATCGTTATCAATCAGGATCCTGCGGCTGAAACAAATGCAGAAGAGGGCAGCACGATTACCATTACAGTCAGTAAGGGCGCACCCGTTGTCACACCGCCTGACGAGCCAGATGAACCGGATGAACCTGTCGATGGCGGTGATGATGGCAACACTGGCGATGAGGGTTGACGGTAACAACATATGAAAGGATTAATCATAAAGGGAATCGGCGGTT
>UMIU01007311.1_pt1 | contig 15067 bp, 13 predicted proteins | sample 1965871 | NCBI WGS metagenome assembly UMIU01 (sample SAMEA4836132, study PRJEB28245) | human gut metagenome | biome: gut microbiome; material: fecal sample | place: Denmark | collected 2008
TTGAATAGGTGGAATTTGCCTTGATGACGACCTCGTTGAGGCCGACGTGCTCATAGGTAGTATCCCCGGCGTCGATTTTCACCTTTACGGTGGAAAGCTGCTGAATCGAGTATCTCCCTTGGGTATAATTAAAGATGAAATCGTCCAGCATGTCAGGCATGATTTCCTGGAAGAAGCCTAAGTGCCCTGTATTGATGCCGATGATGGGCATGGTGGGGAAGTCGAACTTGTGGATGGTGTGCAGGAACGTGCCGTCGCCACCGATGCAGACCAGGAGATCCGCGTCTTCACGGTATACGGGCAGCAAAACAAAGCCGGATTTGTCCAGCTTTTGTTTTAACTTTTTTTCTGTACGCTTCGATGTTTCGCCGTCGTTGGCGTATATAAATATCTTTTTACTCATAGCTTCTCTATCTTACATTAATTTTTCAAATTCTTCAACCAGGCTTTTAAAGGTTTCCATCGCCATAACCACAGGCTCTTTGCTGCTCATGTCCACACCTGCGATTTTTAGGAGCTCAACAGGATAATCGCTGCTGCCAGTCTTGAGGAATTCTTTGTAAGCGTCTCTTGCCGGCACGCCTTCTTCGAGTATCTTCTTCGAGATTGCCGTAGCTGCAGAGTAGCCGGTGGCGTATTGATAGACGTAGAAGCCTCTGTAGAAATGGGGGATTCTGGACCATTCATATTTGATATGTTCGTCCTCTGCCAGGGCAGGACCGAAGTAGGCTTTGTTCAGTTTGTCGTATTCGGTGCACATCCATTCTGCTGTCAGACTGCCGCCGTCTTCCACATATTTATGGGTCAGATTTTCAAATTCAGCAAACATCGTCTGTCTGAACAGGGTTGTACGGAATTCTTCAATATACATATTCAGAATATATTTGCGCATTTCTTTGTCTGTCTCTTTGCCGAGCAGATACTGCATCAACAGAGATTCATTGACCGTAGACGCCACTTCAGCGGTAAAGATGGAGTGATCACCATAGGTGAAAGGCTGGGATTCTCTCGTATAGCTGGAATGCATGGAGTGCCCCATTTCATGGACGACGGTAAATACGTCTTTCAGTGTATCTGTGTAATTGAGCAGGATATATGGAAAACTGTCGTAGGAACCGAAGCTGTAGGCACCGCTGGTCTTTCCTTCGTTTTCGTAGACGTCGATCCATCCTTCTTCTACACCCCGAGAAAGTCTCTGAATGTATTCTTCTCCCAGAGGGGCAAGACCTTCTTTCATGATTTCGATCGCCTCTTCATAAGGGACAACACGTTTTGGAACTTCTACGAGAGGAACGTAGACATCGTACATCTTGAGTTCATCTACTCCCAAAACTTTTTTGCGCAGTTCGATATATTTGTGAAGAACAGGCAGATAGTCATGGACGACTGAAATCAGATTATCGTAAACTGATTCGGGAATGTTGCCTCCAGAGAGAGCTGCGTTTCTGGCAGATTTGTAATTTCTGATTCTTGCACCTACCACGTCTGTCTTTACATTATAGTTGTAGGTTGACGAGATGGTGTTGATCAGAGCCTTATAAGCCTCATATACGTTGGTAAATGCAGCTTTGCGTACTTCTCTGTCGTGAGATTCCATGAAGGTGATATAGTTGCCGTGGGTGACTTCTACTTCATCGCCGTCCTCGTCAATGATAGTGCCGAATTTGATGTCGGCATTGTTGAGCATGGTGAAGATGGTATTGGTGGCATCTGTCACTTCGCTCATCTGGGCGAGAATATTTTCCTGATCTTGGGACAGCACATGTTCCTTTTCACGAAGGACATCTTTGATGACAAACTCGTACTGTGAAAGGGCAGGTTCCTCTTTGATATAAGAAAGCAGGGTTTCCTCTGAAGCAGACAGAAGCTCAGGCGTAAAAAAGCTCATAGAAGCCGCTGCCTTTGCAATGATGGTGTTAATCTTGTCGTGCATACCCTGCTGTTTGGAAACGCGGTTATCTTCATCCAATTTCATTCTGGCAAAGACATAAGCTTTCTCCAGCTTCTGCCAGATCGCGTCCTTCTCCTGCAGGGCTTCCGCCAGGGTGTGAGCGCTTTCGGTCAGACGGCCCTGATATCTGCCAAAGGACTCCGTCAGCGCAAGGGCTTCTTCGATGTCCTTTTCCCAGGACGCATCGTCTGCATACATCCTTTCGATGTTCCATTTATATTTTTGATCAATTTCACTGCGGTTTTTTAATTTTTTGTTTCCCATTTTTACCTCCTGTAGTATACTATTACAATGAATAGTATAGCACAAAACTGAAAGGAATAACATAAATGGATAACAGACCAATTGGTTTTTTTGATTCAGGACTGGGAGGACTTACGAGCATTCCCCATATCATGAAACAATTACCCAATGAAAAAATCATTTTTTTCGGCGATACAGCCAGGACGCCTTATGGTTCAAAATCACCGGATACCATCAGACAGTTCACCATGCAGATTGGAGATTTCCTGGTTAGGAACAATGTCAAGATGATTGTCATCGCCTGTAATACGGTCAGTGCCACCTGTCTGGATGATCTCAGAAATGCTTATCCGGAGATTCCCATTATTGGCGTCATTTCACCGACGGCAAAGGTCGTGGCAAAGGAGTGCGGAGATGAGGATCATATCGGCATCATCGCGACAAAAGTCACCATCAAGACCAATGCATACGAGAAGACAATCAACGAAAAGCACCAGGGGCTCAGCCTGTATTCAAAGGCATGTCCGGCTTTCGTCCCGCTGATCGAAGAGGGTATTATCAGAAATGACATCATGGACTTGACCATCAAATATTATCTGGACGATTTCATTAAAGAGAACGAGATCAATACTTTGGTGCTGGGCTGCACCCATTATCCGCTGATCAGCGAAAATCTGAAACGGATTTATCCGAGCCTGAAGATTATCAGCTCCTCTAAAGAGGTTGCAACAGCAGTAAAAATAGAGCTGGAGAAACGAGATATGTTTGCCGAAGAAACGCAGCTGAAAAACGTATTCTATGCCAGCGACCTCTCAGAGAATTTTGTAAACATGATTCAGAATATATTAGGTAAGGAAGAAGACGAGTTGAACATCAAGTTCAAGAATTTAGACATATAGGAGATAAAAATGGACAGAGATGAACTATTTACCCTGCTCGATATCGAGACAGGAGAGGACTTTCAGTATTTTGAGAATTTTGCTGATTTCGTAGAGAACGAAGGCGCTATCGACAGTGACGCGATTTACGATCTGGTAACAGAAATTGATATGAAAACCTTTGCAGAACTCTGCGAAAGTTATTTCTACGAGACCTTGGAGAATGTGCCTGGAGATCAAATCGACGTATACAATCTCATTGAGAACATCAAAAGAGTTTTGGTGGGCTTGTCTGAAGCCGTCAGAAAAGGGGAAGAAAATGCAGATCTGAAGCTGACTGACGAGTGGAATAAATTCAGAATTTGGTATTCTGCTGACAGTGAGGTAGAGTGCAAAAATATTGCCAGCGATGAAGTGCACTATGTGCCCGTAAGGGATGCCCTGGTGATCTCCAGACTTGAGAAGTTAGAAGGCGACGAATATCGATATGATTTCACAGGCGCTTTGGATTATGAACTGGAAGAATTCATCATGAATTATGCAGACATGGCAGATGCAGAAAATGATTAACACTTTTGGAACCTCCTGCATATGATAAAAATACAAAGACTAGGGAGGTTTTATATGGGTGAATTCAGAAACGATTGCTGCGATCCAAAACCGGATTGCTGCTGCAAACCTCAGAATGACTGCTGTAACAACGACAGCGGAAGCATATGGGGAATACTTATCTTACTAGCAGTTCTTTATTTTCTGTTCTGTGGGAATAACGACAGAGGCGGAGGCCTCTTCGGAGGACTGTTCTAGAGAAAAAAGTGGAGTTTATGCCAAAAGGTATAACTCCATTTTTTTATTCATCCTTTCTGGCTCTCAAAGTTGTATTGCTTTTCTTTTTTTCCAATGATAGAATAAAGACAGTCGCCTTTCGAGGACGAAACTATGCGTGGAGGTATGAAGATGGAACGTTTGAATCAGAATGATAAGCATACTTATCGAATTGGATTGATCAGTGTATTGAGTTGTAATACCTTATGGGGATTTTTACCGATCTATTGGCAGGCCCTAAAACCCATTGATTCTACAGTGATTATCTTCTATAGAGTCGTGCTGATGTTTCTCGTCTGCTTTGCGGCCTGTGCCGTTCAATCGGGCGTCAAGGGTCTTTTCAAACCCATGTTTGAATCGAAAAAGAAGACGTTCATTTACGTGGCTGCAGGCTTCGTAATTACCCTGAACTGGAGTCTTTATATCTGGGCGGTCAACGCAGGGTTCGTCATTCAGACCTGTATGGGATATTTCCTGGAGCCGTTGGTAGTCTGCTGCTTTGGGATTATCTTCTATAAAGAAAAGGCAAACAAATGGAAGAAGATCTCCATGGTCTTTGCTTTCTGCGGACTGATGGTCATGATTATCGGGTACCGGGAAATCCCATTTATCGCCTTAGGTCTGGGACTATCCTTTGCCATCTATTCGGCTATCAAAAAGAGCGTTTTCCTGAACCCGATTCATTCTCTCTTATATGAGACGCTGTTTTTGGCCCCAATCGCGCTGATCGTCATCGCATTTATTGAGAAGAGTGGCAATGGAGCGCTGGAGACTGCAGGCGGATTTAAATTTTTCCTTCTCATGTTTGCCGGGCTGGCTACGGCGATTCCAATGGGGCTCTTTTCCTTTGCGGCTAACAAACTGCCGTTGATCACTTTGGGACTCTGCGAATATATTGCGCCGTCTATTACGCTGATATTGGGGATCTTTCTCTTCAAAGAACCTTTTGATGTGATTCAGTTCAGTGCATTCGTGGTCATCTGGATCGGACTTGTTTTCTTCACCTATGGTGAATTTGCAGATATGAAAAATACGGAAATTAGAAATACATAAACGGGAGGACATCGTTGAAAGAGAAAAAGTTAAATTTTTTTAATGTAGCTGTCATGTATGTCGGCACCATCATGGGTGCCGGCTTTGCTTCTGGCAGAGAGGGCTGGCAGTTTTTTGGAATTTTTGGAAACAAAGCTTATGTGGGCATCGCTCTGGCAGGGCTCTTATTCATGGCCCTGGGCATGATGGTGAGCTATATCGCACGAAGCCTCAGAACCGACGATATGGGAAAAGTGATTGTCTTTAGTGATAATCCAAAGTTTTCCGATGCCGTTGGTTATTTTATGGCTGCAATTCTCTATACTATCATCATCTCCATGTCTGCTGCAGGTGGATCGCTTTTGAACCAGCAGTTCGGCATTAACAAAGCCGTCGGAGGCGCTATGATCGTCATTTTGGTGATTTTGACCGTCCTGGGCAATTTTGAGAGAGTGTCAAAGGTCTTTAAGCTGATCATTCCGGTGCTGTTCGTCATCGATATCGGCTGCTGCATTCTCGTCATGTGTTCTGACATAAGGCAGAGCGGGGCAACTTCAGGTTTTCCGGCAAGTGCTATGGCGCCTAACTGGTTTATGGCTGCAATCATCTTTATTTCTTATAATATGATGGGGATGATTCCCATTATCGCAACCTCGTCTATGGAAGCGAGGGATAAGAAAAACGCTATTTTTGGTTCTGGTCTGGGCGGCATCCTGCTGGCTTTCCTGACTTTGGTCTTGATTCTTGCACTGCAAAAGGATATGGCTTACACCCAGAGTATGGATCTGCCAATGCTTGCCTACACCTCCAGAATCTCCAAGGCGGCAAATATTCTCTTTGGGCTGGTGCTCTTTGCGGCGATATACTCTGCGGCTACCAGCACCTATTTCGGATTTTCTACAAAGATCAAAGAATCGCCGAAGAAAAAATATATCCTTATTATAGGGGCATGTATCGGCTTCTTCTGCGGGCTGACTGGTTTTAAGAATATTGTCGCTTACCTATATCCTACAGAAGGATATATCGGCATGGTGATTATCCTGATGATCATCATTAACTTTTTCAGGGTATGGAGAAAGAACAGGATGGAAAGAAAGATGAAATGTAATGACAAAGGATTCGAAAATTTTGAAAATTACGATCATTTCGCATATCCTAAAGACATTGTAAGAGTGACCGCTGGATCTGGCGGTGAGTCTTTGCTGGTCTTTGGCAGCGAAAAAACAGCGCTTTATGATTGCGGCATGGCATACTGTCATGCACAGCTGATTGAAAATATTTCTAAGGCTTTGAAAGAGCGGGGCAGGGACGGGCTTGACATCGTGCTGCTGTCTCACACCCATTACGATCACGTCGGTGCGCTGCCTTATGTTATCGAGAAATGGCCGGACGTAACCGTTTTTGCAGCAGCAAAGGCAAAATCTGTCTTTGAGAGCAAAGGGGCAAAGGCCACCATGAAACGGCTCGGAGAGGCTGCGAGAGACGAATTTTCGACATTTACGGATTCCATCAGCGTAGAAAACTTACGAGTTGACCGTATCGTCAAAGATGGTGATCAGATTTCCATCGGACAGGAATATTTTGCCGTACTGGAGACGCCGGGTCATACGTCATGTTCCATGACCTATGTATTGGAGCCTGCCGGCATCATGTTCACCTCAGAATCAACCGGCGTGTTGCGAGACGCTGAGAGTGTAGAGATTTCTGCTTTAAAGAGCCATCAGGATACGATCGATTCTGCAAATAAGTGCAAGGCCTACCATGCGAAACAGATCATCTGCCCGCATTTCGGTATCATACCGAAGGATTTTGTGGATAGTTACTTTGATTTGTATTTGCAGTCTGCGGAGGAAGAGAAGGCATTCATCTTGTCCTACGCTCGCCAGGGATACAGCAATGAGGATATTTTAGAAGAATATGAGAAGAAGTTCTGGACGGCAGAACGAAGCAAGTCACAGCCTAAGGCGGCTTTTGAAGAAAACGCAAGACCGATGATCAGGCACCTGGTGGATACTTACGGTCCGGATTATGGAAATGCTGATATAGCGAAATAATTTGTGGTATGATAGATGAAAACGAATGGAGGAATGTAAATGTTAGATTTGCTGATCAAAGAAGGACAGTATCCTGACTTTGGTGAAGATCAAATGAAGCAGGGCAACGTAGGTGTCACCGATGGAAAGCTTTCATATATAGGTACAGAAGAACTTGAAGCGAAAGAAGTCATCGATGCCAGGGGCAAAGTGGTTTCTCCCGGCTTTATCGATATCCATATGCACGAAGAGAACTTTGCTGAAGAGGGTGAAGATTACGTCATCGCCCAGATGATGCTGGAAATGGGCGTGACCACGGCAGTCGGAGGCAACTGCGGCATGCAGAACCAGGATCTCTCTTACTTTAAAGAAGTTTTGAATAGGCAGGGTGGTTCGCCAGTCAATTACATCATGCTGGCAGGCTATAATAGCTTCCGCTATGAACTGGGCATCGGGCGTTATGAGACAGCCAGTCAGGAACAGCGGGACATCATCAGAAAACGAATACAGAGAGAACTGGATGAAGGTGCTTACGGTATTTCCTTTGGTATCGAATACGACCCGGGAATCACTACAGAAGAAGTCCTCTATGCCATCGGTGTAACAGAGGATCCGAATCTGCTGGTTTCTGCCCACTACAGGGAGGACTGTCTGCAGAACATTGATCCGATTCAGGAAATGATCAGAATTGCCGATGAAATTCCGATGAAATTTCAGATTTCTCACCTATCCAGCTGCTCCGCCATGGGGTTGATGGAAGAATCTCTGGATGCCATTAACGAGGCGATGGATAAGAACCCGAGGCTGAATTACGACACTTACCCATACAATGCGTTTTCTACGCATATGGGGTCTGCGGTCTTTGAGGACGGCTGTATCGAAGGCTGGCACAAGGACTACAGCGATATCCTTTTGACAGACGATCCGTACAAAGACATTCGCTGTACAAGGGAAATTTTCGAGAAAGTCAGGGAGGAATACCCTGATATGCTGGCAGTCGCCTTTGTCATGAATGAAAAGGAAATTGCAGCAGCTATCGCCAATCCTAACGGCATGGTGGCCAGCGATGCCATCATCAATAACGGCAATGGACATCCTAGGGCAGCGGGGACATTTCCAAGAGTTCTCGGAAAATATGTGAGGGAAGACAAGGTGCTGCCTTTGATCGCCGCCATCAGAAAGATGACCTTGGAGCCGGCAGAGAGACTGGATCTGGCAAAGAAGGGAAGGATCGAAGTAGGCTGCGATGCAGATCTGACCATTTTCAACCCGGAGACAATCATGGACGGCGCCACTTTCTCCGATTTACATATTCAGCCAGAAGGCATCGACTATGTATTGATAGACGGGAAGCTGGCTCTGAAAGATAAAGTTACGGTGAATAACAGACTTGGAAGGTTTATAAGTTACAAATAAGGAATAGACGAAACGCAAGAAAAGCCGCGTTAGAGACAGCTTTTTCTTGCGTTTTTCTGTATCGTAAATGAGACCAAATGTATAATTATTCATTGATATGGATGTGGAAAGATAAACTGCGAATTCTTGAAAAAAGTGATTTTTGTAGATACATTATCTAAGTAAATATTGGAAAACTAATCATTTTAGAATGTGTAAAGCTAGGGATTCGTTTGGGAATTGTACAAATTATCAGACAGTTTTTGTAGATTTTCAAACTGCATTCTTATTTACATTTTTGCATAACAGTAGTATAATAAAATCGTTATTTTGATATTTGGTCGAATATGGCCAGGTATTGTTAGTTATTTATTATTTTTCTCACAGGCTCTACAGATAATCTGTCGTTCTGTTGAGAAAGCAGTCCAATCTTTCGGACTAACAAGGAGGTATTATTTATGGAAGAAAAGAAAAAGAAATTTGCGGTACCTCATGTCTATATCCTGTTATTTGCACTGATTGCAATCTGTAGTATTTTGACCTACATCATCCCAGCAGGATCTTATGACATGATGATGGTAGACAAGCGTGAAGTAGTCAATGCGTCTACCTTCCACAATGTTGCACAGACTCCTGTCACACTGATGCAGTTCCTGACAGCAGTACCGAGAGGCATGCAGGAATCCGCACAGATCATCTTCTTCATCTTTATCGTCGGTGGAACCATGGCTATTATTCAGGAAACAAAATCCATCGAAGCTGGCATGGGAAGGCTGATCAAAGCGATGAGGAACGCTTCAATTCTGATCATTCCAATCGTGATGATTTTCTTCTCCATCTGCGGTTCCGTTTTCGGTATGGCAGAAGAGACCATCCCATTCATTCCAATCTTCGTATCACTGTGTCTGGCTATGGGCTTTGACTCCATCACTGGCGTTGCGTTAGTATTCTGCGGCGCAGGCGCAGGATTTGCAGGCGCATTCATGAACCCGTTTACGGTACAGGTTGCACAGGGTATTGCAGAATTGCCACTGCTTTCTGCTATGAGTTTCAGAATCATAATCTACGTATGCTTTGTCGCATTAGCGATCTTCTTTGTCATGAGATATGCCATCAAAGTCAAGAAAAATCCACAGCTGTCATCCATGCACGCTTATGACCAGACGAGAGAGGATAGTGTGGACTTAGAGGAACTGCCAAACTTCGGTGGTAAAGAAAAAGCGATTTTGATCGTATTCGTAGCAGCAATCGTTTTGCTGGTGTTCGGCGTAGTCAAATGGGGATGGTACATGGATGAAATCGCTGCCCTGTTCCTGGGCATGTCCTTCATCGTTGCCTTCATCGCAAGAATGGGTTTCAACAATTATGCCAATGTTCTCGGAAAAGGTATGGCTGACATCGCCTCTGGCGCTTTGGTTGTAGGTTTTGCGAGAGGAATCCTGGTCGTCATGACTGACGGACAGATCTTACATACGATTCTTCATGCAGCTGCAGAGGGACTCTCCAAGCTGCCTTCCATGATTTCTGCTGTCGGCATGTACATCTTCCAGTGTCTGCTCAATTTCATCGTTCCATCAGGTTCCGGACAGGCTGCCGTTTCCATTCCTATCATGGCGCCGCTGGGAGATCTGGTAGGTGTTACAAGACAGACTGCTACCATCGCATTCCAGTTGGGAGATGGTATTTCCAACATCTTCACACCGACTTCAGGTTACTTCATGGCTGGACTTGCCATTGCAAAGGTTCCTTGGTCAAAGTGGGCAAAATGGATTCTGCCATTGATCGGACTTGAATATTTGCTGGGAGCAATTTTCGTAGTCGTTGCACAGGCAATGCAGCTGGGACCATTCTAAATAACAATCAGATGATCGCGAAAATGGCATATTTTTTCAATATGCCATTTTCCTTTAAATCCAAATGGAGGTATTATGAATTACGATCAGTTAAAAGAAAAAATCATTTCCGAAATTGAAAAGAACAAAGCGGAACTGACAGCACTGAGCGACGACCTGGCAGACCATCCGGAGATTTCTGGCGAAGAATACGAGAGTTCGAAAAAAATCGTAAAGCTGCTGCAGCGTCACGGTTATGCGACAGAATATCCCTTTGCCGGACTGGATACGGCATTCAAGGGTGTATTTGGCAGCGATAATCACAAGCACAAGATTGCGATTTTAACAGAATACGACGCGCTGCCAGAGATCGGCCACGCATGCGGACACTGTCTCAGTGGTTCCATCAGCGTTTTGGCCGGCCTTGCGACAAAAGATCTGCAGGATGAACTGGATGCCGATATTCACATCATCGGGACGCCCATTGAAGAGACCGACGGCGCCAAGTGTACCATGGTAAAACAGGGCGTCTTCGATGGATACGACATGGCCATCATGGTGCATCTGTACAACTCCAACCTGGCAGCTCCGATTTTGCAGGGGCTGGCTTCTTATATGTATCAGTTTCACGGCAAAGCGGCTCACGCTTCTGCAGCGCCTTGGGACGGCGTCAATGCGTTTAACGCCGCCCAGTTGATGTTCCATGCGGTAGACATGCTGAGACAGCACTGCAAATCTGACGCACAGTTCCACGGCATTATCAGAAACGGCGGAGAAGCACCGAATATCGTGCCGGAAGAAGTGACAGCAGAATTTTATATCCGGGCACTTGATAAGCACTATCTGGAAGAACTCGTGCGCAAAGTAGATGACTGTGCAAGAGGGGCAGCTATCGCTACCCAGACCACTTGGGACAAGTACCCGACAGCAGAGGTCTATGATAATCTGAAGAAGAATCAGACAGGCATTGAGACGTTGGAAGAAGTCTACGAAGAATTGGACATTCCGATCAACGGAGATCCAGGCAAAATCTTCGGTTCTTCCGACGCAGGCAATGTCAGCTTCGCATGCCCTGCGTTTCATCCGTGTCTGCAGGTAACAGAGCCGGATACGCCGATCCACACCAGAGGTTTTGCAGACGCCATGAAGACGGAACGGGCGCATCAGTGTCTGGTGACCGGTGCGAAGATTATCAGCTTGCAGATAGCAAAAATCTTTAGTGATGAAGAAAAAATCAGCAAATTGAAAGCGGATTTTGAAAGGAATTAGTTATGTCTTATTTCATATTCTTTTTGCCTCCTGCGGCAGCATTGATCGTGCTTCTGATCGCGATCAAAAACGGTTTTAACAAGCAGGCGTTCATGGTGGCAGCGGGTATCACCATGGTCATCAACATGTTTGCAATGCACAAATTGACACTGTATGGATTGCTCTGTACACTGACGGTACCGCTGGCAGCTATCTACGTTTTAATCTGTCTGTGGCTGTCCATCAGAGAACGCCGCGGAGACAGAGAATAGGAGGATTATATGGGTATCTTTGGTATCATCATGATCTTAGCTGTCGTGCAGCTTTTCGTGGTCGGCTCCATCATTCAAAGGGGAAACGCATCCTTGATTCCCGGCTTTCTGCTGACCAAAGTGACGAATCTTCCTGCGTACTGCCGCATGTTTGGCAATCGTTTGATCTTGCTGGCGCTCATAGGAATCGTCTGTGCGGTCATGTCCTTTACATCGGCTGAATTCAGCAGCAGACCTATTATCATCTTCGGTCTCGGCATCATATTGGTCATCGTGCTGCTGATGCTGGATCATAAGAAGTTCACAAAATAAAGTACACTGCGAAAAAGCTGTCCTCTAAGTTTTATGACCGGGAGGAGGGCTTTTTTGTATGGAAAGAAAATATTCACACCGATTTTACACAATTCATTTATCTTAGTGACAAAATTATGTCATTGGAATTCCTTTTTTTACCGCTATAATGGACGTACCGGAAAAGGAAAGGAGACTAGAAAATGACTTATCAAAATAACTTTAAGCGTTTCGAAAAGAAATACTTGATAGACGAGAAACAATATAGGGATTTGATCGCGCTGATCTACTGCAGGCTGGAGTATGACAGGTATAAGAAGTACAAGATCTGCAATATCTACTTCGACACGCCGCAGTTCGATCTGATCAGGGAATCCATTGAAAAGCCCATCTATAAAGAGAAGCTCAGGCTCAGAAGCTATGGTGTTCCAGATGCGGATGACTTTGTCTTTCTTGAAATCAAGAAAAAGTTAGACGGCATCGTTTACAAGAGGAGAATTTCTCTGCCGTATTGTCAGGCAGTGGACTACTGCATTAACGGGAATCTCCCTGCGCAGCAAAATCAGATCACCAACGAGATCGACTGGCTCATGTCCAAGCAGCAGCTCTATCCCATGCTGTATTTGTCCTACGACAGACTGGCTATGAGAGGCATCGAAGATCCGGCGCTTCGGATCACCTTTGACAGCAATATCGTGTGGCGAATCAACCAGCTGGATATGACAAAGGGAGATTTTGGCCACGTAAAAATGCCTGCAGGCCAGTACATCATGGAGATCAAAACGGGCGGCGCCATGCCCTTGTGGCTTTCAGGCGCACTGAATCAGCTGGCCATTTACCCAAAATCGTTTTCAAAGTATGGAACTATTTACAAAGAAGAGTTATTTCAAAATTTATCATTAGAAGAAGGGGGATTTTGTAGTGCTAGATAGTGTTTTGACAACAGACGCCGGATTGACCAGCGTCACCACGTTACAGTTTTTGGAGTGCACGCTTGCATCAATCGTGCTGGGGGTATTTTGTTCATTGATATATATGTACCGGAACCGCTATCATAAAAGCTTCGTCGTTACCCTGGCGCTGATGCCGCTGATCGTGCAGATCGTCATCATGCTGGTCAACGGAAACCTGGGGGCCGGTGTGGCGGTCATGGGAGCCTTCAGCTTGGTCAGATTTCGCTCCATCCCTGGAACGGCAAGGGATATCGGCAGCATCTTCTGCGCTATGGCGGTAGGGCTTGCTACAGGGATGGGATATCTGGCTGCGGCGTTTGTGTTCCTGGCCTGCTTTGCCATCGTCAATATTTTGCTCAACGTGACCAGATTCGGTGAGGGGAGCCGGGGCGAGAAGCAATTGAAAATTACCATACCTGAAAATCTGGATTATACGGGAATTTTTGACGACCTGTTTGAAACGTACACGAAAGAATATCATCTGACCCAGGTGAGGACCACCAATATGGGAAGCCTCTTTGAGCTGACCTACACGGTCAATATGAAGTCCGCGCAGGAAGAAAAGAAGTTTATCGACGATATCCGGTGCCGCAACGGGAACTTGAAAATCGTTTGCGGACTGGATCCGGAAACCAGAGAGATGATATAGGAGTGTGTGATGAAGAAAATCAGAAAATATATCGCGGCTGTATTGCTGCTTTCTTTCGTGATGGCCAGTCTTGCATCCTGTGGAACCTCCGACCCTGCAAAATCGGAGACGGACCCGAGTGATACCATCGTATCGGGAAAAATCGACGTAAAGTATACCCACAGGGACTTGGACGGTTCCTGGGATGACGGAGAGGCCACTAAGGTGGCGCTGTCCGACGAGTCATACACCATCAAAGAAGCCGGGGTCTATGTTTTTTCCGGAACGCTGAAGGACGGCCAGATCATCGTTGATGCAGGGGATACGGACAAAGTGCAGATCGTGCTGAACGGGGCAGATCTGAAATGTGACAGCGGTCCTGCTATCATGGTGGAAAATGCAGACAAAACCTTTTTGACGCTGGCTGAAGGCTCAGAAAACACCGTTGCAGACGGCAAAGCCTATGATGTGACGGAGGATCAGCCCTGGGGCGCAATTTTCAGCAGAGATACGCTGACGATAAACGGTTCCGGGAAGCTGACGGTGGCAGGCAGCTATAACAACGGTATCGTCTCAAAAGATGATTTGAAGATCACAGGCGGCGAAATCCAAGTCACGGCAAAGAACGACGGCCTGAGAGGGCGGGACAGTGTCCGGATTTATGACGGAAAGATTTCCATCGACGCTGCAGGCGATGGAATCAAGTCGAATAACGATACCGACGAAGGAAAAGGATTTGTCTCCATCGACGGCGGAGAAATCGAGATTGAGAACGTTTCCAGTCAGGGTATTGACGCATTCTATGTGGCGCAGGTCACAGGAGGCGCGGTATCGATCGACAGCTCTAACGAAGGAATACAGGGCAAACTCATCTACATTCAGGATGGCGGGCTGGATATCCGGGTTTCTGACGACTGCCTCAATGCGACGGACAGCACCCAGACTGGCTCTGAAAATGCGCAGGATGGTGTGGGTCTCGAAATTGCAGGGGGCACGCTGAACCTTTCCACCACTGCAGGCGATGGTCTGGATTCCAATGGCGATCTGACCGTCAGCGGCGGCACTACGATGATTCAGGGCTCCTCTGGCGGCGCAGAGGTGAATTTGGATTACAATGGGAAAGGTGTCATTACGGGCGGAACGGTCATCGGCGTCGGCAACACGCAGATGGCGCAGAACTTCGGTGAGGACTCTGCGCAAGGCTCGATTCTCTATGGTACGGAGAATACCGAAGCGGGCACGACGGTAACGCTGATGGATGCAGATGGGAAGGAACTGGCTTCTATCAAAGCGGACAGAAGTTTTTCCAGCGTACTGGTCAGTTCCCCGGATATGAAAAAGGGAGAGACCTATACGCTGAAAATCGGCAGTGACAGCCAGGAGATTGAACTGTCCACACTCGTCGTAAGTGAAGGAACCTCCGGCGAAATGGGCGGCGGTGGACACCATGGAAACGACAAAGGTCCGGGAGGAACCATGGGGCCGC
>UMIU01027244.1_pt1 | contig 14960 bp, 5 predicted proteins | sample 1965871 | NCBI WGS metagenome assembly UMIU01 (sample SAMEA4836132, study PRJEB28245) | human gut metagenome | biome: gut microbiome; material: fecal sample | place: Denmark | collected 2008
ACCGTCAGCATCTGTTGCCACATCGCCGTTCAGCTTGCTGAGGTTCTTAGCTGTTACTTTAGCTCCGTTGCCATTAGCAGTAATATCGCTGCCAATGGTGGTATCTGTAGAATCAATCGTTACTGCTGCATTTGCGCCATTTGCACTTACTACACCGTTGACCTTCGCAGCCTTCGTTGCCTTAATATTTACGACATTATTTGTGCTTACATCACCATTCAGCGTTGCGTTAACTGCAGTGATATCCACCTTGCTATTGTTAGCGTTAATTGCTTTCGCACCACTTACTGTCAAGTTGCCTGCATCCTGAACTATCAGCGTACCGCCGGTTGTTGCGATACCATCACCGCTGTTGGCAGTAATAGTCATATCGTTGTTGTTCAGCTTCAAGGTTGTATCCTTAGCTGTAGTAACTGCGCTGCCAGCGGTCGTAATAGTTGTGGCATCTTTCGTGAAGTTATAGATATTGTCAGTATCAGGGAGTACACCCGCATCCCTATATTCCTTGTCTGTTACATAATCACCGGTTACAGTTGTTTTAAAATCTGTCTTAGACTGTACATTAGGAATGCTTGTCCCATAATCAACGGTTGCTTTATCAAGACTGCCCTGACCTGTTTTACTATCGTAACCAATATTACCGGCAAATTTAGTTGCTGATGCAGACGTAAGTCCCTCAGCAATTTTTACATAACCATCAAGATTTTTTTCACCATTTAAGTATCCGGTATAATACAGCTTATTAGCCAAAGCATTCAAGGCGTCATTGATGGCATATTTATTGGTAGTTTCCAAACCGTTAGAATCTGTCAGCAGGGTAATCCCTGAACCGGTTGTTGCTGTACCAATTGTAATATCACCACCATTAATTTTGGTAACATCATTTGCATCATGCTGATAAACAAACGTAGCCTTACCATTATATTTATTAATAGTGAGATTTCCTGCAGTTGCATCCGTCATATCAACTGTAGTACCGCCACCGGCCGCCACAGCTGCAGCCTTTCTCATTTTGCTGACACTGCCGGCATTAAAGCTGTCAAGAACATTATCTCCTTTTAGTTGCCAAAGGCTGTCACCATGCATATTCAGCGTACTGCCGCTACCAATGACATTACCGCTCCAGCTGCTGCCATTATTCATAGTTACAGAAGATCTGTCACCCCTGATATTTCCCTGATAAGCAGAATTATCAAGTGTGAGCTGCAAATCGCTGCCACTGCTGTCACCGGTCCAGCTTGCCTTATTTTTCAGGGTAACAACAGCCTTACTGCCATCATTTTTACCATTCCAAGCGGATGCATTCAGCGTTACATTAGTTCCCGCACCCTTATTATCACCGGTCCAGGCAGAATCGGTTGCATTAACCACCATATTGCTGCCGCTGTTGTTGCCAGTCCAGCTTGCTTTGTCTTTCAGAGCCAGATTTACATTATCACCACTGTTATTGCCATGCCAATCGCCTTTTTCTACAAGGAAGTTTTTATATGCATCAGTGTTATCGCCCTCGGGAGTTTCAGTCTGCACACTGATTTTTTCACCCAAGCTTCCCTGTCCTGTAGTATCGCTGTATTTAACACTGCCTACATATTTAGCTGCGGAAGCTGCTGTCAGACCTTCAGTAATCTGTACCTGCCCGTCCAGATTTCTGCTGCCATTGACATAATCTGTATAATAAAGCTTATTGGCCAAAGCATTGAGAACCTTATTAACAGTTGCTTCAGAAGATGTATTTATACCGCTGCTGTCCGTGCGCAAAGCTACAGCAGAGCCGGTTTCAGCAGTCTTCACCGTAAAATTGCCACCCAAAATATTTTCCGGGTTACTGTTATCATGCTCATAAATAACCATAGTATTACCGCTGTATTTGTCTATGGTTATATCCTTGCTGCCACTCTTCTGGAAAATAACGCCTGCAGCACCTGCACTGCCACCTGTGAGTTTGCTGATATGGCTTGCTCCATTGCTGCCGACATCTTCATTATCCTGTGCATAACGTGTATTATTAGCCTGGTTTATCCAGCTTGCACCGTTTTGCAGCCACATATTGACCGTACCGCCATTATCTACAATGCCACGCAGATAGGAATCACCTGTAGTCAATGCTACATTAACTGTACCGGTTGACAGAGCAAAAATATCACCGCCAAGCTTAACGCTGTTATTGCCGGCCGCTGTGCCATCCTTACCGGTGTTGACATTAATCGTTCCCTGATATGCACCCAAAGTATAGTAACCATAATTCATACCCTTAGGAACATTAATCTCGCCACCGCCAACAGATACCGTACTGTTCTTGGCATTCGTTGTAATACCATTGCCATAAACATCCATATCAGCAGTACCGCTGACATCTACACGGCTGTTCTCAACCTGTGTAAGAATACCGGCGTTGTTAAAACGTGATAACACATTATCAGCATTTATAGGAATACCCCATGTTTCGCTGTCAGAGCCCTTTATAGTCAGATTGCCGTTAATCGTAATTGTATTGGCAACATCAGAAGCATAACTTGCTTCACCCCAACGGTCTGTTTTCTGTACAGCAACACCATTACCGCCGTAACTACCGTTCATAGAGATATTAACATCTCCGTTAACAGTAATCTTGCTGGCAGCCGATTTGCCGGCATCATTCATGATAGCATTATTCAAGGAATTACCATTCACAGCGCCAATAGTAATAATATTCAGCTTACCTGCATTAATAGTAACATTCTTGCCATTGCCGGCATAAACACCGACAGGTGTAGCAACACTGTTCTGTACCTGCAGCTGCAGAGTATTGCTGCCGGCGTTGACAGTAACATCATTACCGTCATGCGCATAAACAGCAGCCAGAATATTATTGCTTAAATCAGCCTGTGTTTTCCATGCATTAGGCTTCAGGCTGATAGTTTTATCAGCAGTAAAGGTATAAACACTGTTATCACTGCTAACACCGCTGTAAACGGAACTGTCAGCATCTGTGCCGCTGATGCGTTGAAAATAATCGCCTGTTTTACTATTGGCATTGATGTTGACAATCTTTGTTGTAGTCACAGAAGGAGATGTAAGCCCTTCTTCCCGTGAGGTTGTCAGCAAAGCCTTGTTGCCGAAAACAGTATCACCGGAAAGCAAGGAAACAGAGTTAAATGTATGATAGGATGTGTTGCCCGCCAGCTCATAGGCACTCCAGGTATAGGTAGGCTTAACAGCACCATCGGTATAAACTACGATATTATTGCCAAATTCTCCCCAGACACGCTTCGTATAATATTCGGCAAACAGCTTATTGAACCAACCGGTGCCTACACCGGTATTGCCGCCGCCCTCTGTACTTCCTTCAACAACAATTTCCCAATCTACAGGGTTATCAGAGCTCAGATTAGCCACTGTAGTTTTATAAACCTTCAGATTGCTGCCGCCGCCACCGGTTGCCAAATTATATGCCAGGATATAGGCGGTACCATTAGGCCAGACAGTCATATCACGAAAATCAAGGCCATTACTCTTGACGTTTTCCGGCAGTACTACAGATTTAGATTCCTGATTCAGAACATTATTGTTAATCGTGGCCAAAGTTATAGCAGATTCACTATTGCCGTGTCCTACATATTGGTAACCGCCGATACCTGTATGCAGCAGTATATCATTATAATTGTTCAGTTTAACCGAGTCAGGATTACGTGCACTGCAGGTATAATTAACATATTCCAGACTACCGTCATCCTTTATCTGATATTGCATAATTATACTGTCATCATAAGGATCATAACCACCCTTAGGATTGATGCTGACAACTACATAAAGCTGTCCGTTTTTGACAACCATGCCTTCGCCATGCACCCAGCCCGGAGAACTGTAACTCATGCCGCAGTACTTATTAAGATCCTCCATCAGATTACGGGATTTGCTGACCTCTTCGGTCAAAACATTCTTATCGTACTTTACAACGCCGATAGTACCTAAATCATAATCACCGACATAGACATATCCATTATAACCGGCTGCGGAATGCGGATTGGCACCTTTGGTAATGATGCCGGATGGATAAACCTCATCCTTACTCCAGGTTGTATCGGCACCGATTACCTTAGAAGGAATCAAATCAACTGTACTATAATTGTACTGACGCAGCAAAAACATGCTTTTGCCATCCAGCACAAAGCTATAGGTGCCGGGATCCTTATTCAAGGATTCAATTACTGCTACATTTGCTTTGCTGTCAACCTTATCGGTAACACGTGAGCCGGTAATAGCAGTCATATTGCTGGCACCATAGTTAGAAGGAACAGTTATCAACAGATTGGCTGCGAAAGCGCTGCCGCCAATCATCCATCCGCCCATTATCGAGGCTAAAATCGCCGCCTTTTTACTTTTACTGAACTTACGCATTGATAATTCCCCCTTTAGAACTGATAACGCGCTGTAACATAATATGTGCGGCCCTGTATCGGAAATTCCGGATTAATATAGCCGGGAACCATAAAAGCTGCATCACTGCGGATTTTAGATTTAGGACCTTTATTGAGAATGTCATTGCAGCCAAATGTCAGCTGCCAATTTTTCTTCGGCATCCACTTCAGGCCGCTATTCATAACAAACAGCGAGCATACCGGTTTGCCGGACAGATACGGTGACAGCTTGCCACTCGTTGCTTTATTGTAATAAGTGAAGTATTCATCTGTATAATGTCCTTCGGCAAAGAGCGAGAACTTCTCCGAAGGTCTGTAGGTCAGGCGGATATTCCCCTCCCATTCCGGCTGGTAGGTCGGCCACACCGGAGCGTATTCACCAAACTGCGTAGCCGTATGCTTGTTATAGGCGCTGGTATTAAGGTAAGTTACCTGTAAATCAAGATCGAATTTATTCCATTTAAAGCTGCTCTGCAATTCAATGCCATGAGATTTACCCTTATTATCATTAAAATAAGACCAATAATCCTTGCCTGCACGCTCCAACTGCAACATATTGGTAGAATCGCGCCAATAATAAGTCAATGTAGTAGAGTTATCTGCTCCCAACAGCTTGTTATTCATAATCGCACTGATATCAAACTGCTTGCCTTCCTCCGGCACAGGGAACATTGCACCTTCACCATTATGATTCCGCGGAGCAGGCAGGATGCCGGCACCGTCACCGGCAATTTCCGCCATGTTCAGCAAACGGTAATAGGTTCCGCCCGTCATACGCAGAGTAAGGTTTTCATTTACTTCTTTCTTCAAAGCCAGCTGCCATGTTGCCTTACCCTTGGTCTGCGAATCCTTAGGATGAATCCAGCTTGCCTGTCCATCGGTAAAGCGCTTGCCATCACTGAAGCCGGTAATCTTTGATTGGTTATAACGTACACTAGGCGTAAAAATCCAAGTGCCTTCTTTATCTAAGGTAATAGAATCCTGCAGTTGTACGTTGAACAGCTCCTGCTCATAACGGTTACGGATTTGAGCGGAAAGGAAATTCTGACTGGCCTGTCCACCTAAAATTTTAGCCATGTTGGAACCATCTATATCCAGACCTTCTTTAGAATAGTTAATCAAAAAGTCCAGCATATTGTTATCGTTCAGCTTGTAACCGCCATCAATCTGAGCTGTGTATTTATTGGATTTATAACGGCTCCATTCGCGCAACGGCTGGTTCTGCATATCCCATTCACTGTTCGGATACGCTGTATTGATATGCTCGGCCCGATATTTTTTATTCTGATACATGTAGTCAAGCATCCAGCCCCATTCAAGCTTGCCAACCTCCTGACGGTTCTGCAGCATCAGGCTGGCACTGTTCTGTTTCTGTCTGCGGCTGTCATAATAATATCTGTCGCTCAAATCAACGCCATTATTATAAACCGCCGCATTGACATCACCCAGCCATACACTGTCCGGCATATGTCTGTCCAAAGTATCATATGTGCCTTTGATAACCCAGTTTTTATTTTGCCACTTTAAAATTGTGCTGGTCTTTTCATAATCATTATATTTTCTGTATCTGGTAGCATTTTCTGCTTCCTTTTGTTTTTGTTTTAATTTTTCCAGTGATTCTTTTCTGCCGGCCTGATTTTTATTTTTATCAGGGTCCGCATCATTCGTCCACTTATCTATATTATTCTGAACTACTTTATCGCCGTACTCTTTAAGAATTTCTTCCTTGATTTCAGGTGTAAGAACACCCTCACCGAAGGAACTGCCGATCCAGTCATATTGCAGCGCCTCATGCCAGTCACTGTCATCATAGCCTCTTTTAAGGTACTCATCTTTAAGACCTCTGTCTACCACCTGTTGTTCAATTAAATACAGATTGGAATTGCCGACATCTTTTTTCGCATATTCATATCGGTTATCATAGATAGCATCCTTCAGGCTGTCGCTTCTTACAAATCCCAACCAGGCATCATTATTTGCTTTATAGTAATCTATTTGCTCCTGCTGCAGATTTATTACAGCACCTTTGGTCATATAATCGATGGTTTCATTATTAAAATTATCTATCACCTTCTGCTGTCCTGCTATCTGCTGCTCACCATACGGCAGATACCTTTCCGCAGCATAGTTTTTATACTTGAAATCTCCGTCGCTGGATTCATAGTTAGTGCCAACCATTAACGAACCATCCCCCAGAGGAGCTGTTATTTCCATAGAGCCTCTTTTGCCACCATAAGAGCTTTTGCCAACCTCTAAGGATACATTTGTTGTTTCTGGTTTTTTCGTAACAATGTTGATAACACCGCCCATAAAAGTACCGCCAAAACGGCTGGGAATATAACCGCGGTAAACCTCAATACGCTCTACGTTTTTTACAGGAATTGTCGAAAGGTCAACCGCAGTATCACCGCCAAGGTTAGCCAATACACCGTCAATAAAAATGCCGACCTGCGCAGCAGTGGAGCCACGCATCGTCACTGTTGTATATTGCCCTTTGCCGTTTACCTCACGCACGTGCACACCGGGCACTGTCAAAAGCAAGTCAGGCAATGATTTCTGCTCACCTTTGAATTCATCAGGACGCACAATGTTTACCGTACCGGGAGAAAGCTTGCTTTCCCAATCAGGACGTTTAGCTTCTACCGTCATAGCATCAAGGCTGAAGTCCATCAATGAGTCATCAGCATCATTGCTTGCTGTCTGCGCAGTATCAGTTGGGGCTGCGTATGCAGCAGGCAGAAATTCTGTAAGAGAGCATCCCAGAGATACAGCAATTGCCGCAGCTAAAATATTTTGGCCATGAATATTTTTCACTAAAATCTCCTCCTTAACCCGGAAATTTATCATAAACTTATAAAAAAAAAGACTTAATTTTAAAATGGGCATACTAATCCCATTATAAAATTAAGTCATCAGATTAATTTTATATGTCTTCAGCTGCAATCCGACTTTACGGTCTCCTGTGCAGGTAAGCTAGAGCTATTTGGCGTGCTGAAGTACATGATGTATATTTTTTTATTATATTAAACCATGTGTTTAAAAATCTGTTTTTTAACAGTTAGCACGGGCATCATTAATTTTACCTTGATGCGCTCTGGCTCCATCGCGCTGGCGCAGCCTTAAAAGCTCACCTATAAGCGTCAGCAAATAATAACGCGGTATTGTTACATATGTTTCGTCGCATTTTGAAAAATGATGAAAGCTTACCTTTAACTCCTCATACTTCATAATGAATCCTCGTCCCCCTTTTAGGCACACAAAAACAATTGCTCTTATCCGCCTGTAAATCGCAGGTTCAATGGATATCTTAAACAAACAGCGCTTTGACTCAAGATCTTCATGTCTCCATCCCTTTGCGAAAGGTATAAGCTGCGGCAATCAGTTTATATGATGAAGGCACTCCCTAATACAATTGCGGTACAGTGCCGGATTCTCACCATGCTTCCCTATTTGTTTTATATGTTTTTAACTTTTTATTATACGCGGAACAATAAATGATATCAGTTTGTAATCTATTTGCTTTTCATTTATTTCTACTCGCTTATTGATTGTTTGTATCATTTGCCGATTTAATTATAACATGTGAAATATTCTTTAGTCAAGAAAACTCTTTGGATACTTTTTTTATTTTATTTACAAAACTCTCAGTAAAACAACACCATGAGCTTTTTCTGTTAATTGCATATTCTTGAACATCATCACTTATTTACTAATTTACAACTAAGTAAACTTCTGTAGCAAATCATCTTTTCCTAAAATATCAAAAATGTCAAATAGCAGATAAACCGTAACGGAAAATCTGCTATCCGACATTTTTTGAGAGGAGTTGATGAGTTTTTTGAAAAGGAGTATGTAAATTCGCCATACCCGCCTTCATCCCCCACCTAATAGGTAGAGGACTTCTGGCGGATTAGGTTAAATCTTAGAAGCTCCAGCGCAGGCCGGCATCAAGACGATATTTTTGCTCTACATCTCCGCCAAAGCTGCAGCCATAGGTTGCATAGAAGGTGTTGGCAGCACTAAGCTTAGCAGTCACGCCAACCTGTGCTTCATACCAGGTATCGCCAAAGTCAAGGCTTGTTTTACCGCCCTGTTCGCCTACTGCACGGAACGCACTGTCAAAGTCACCGCTGAATTCATGTGCTGCCGCCAGTTTTACAAAGTAGCTTGCATTATCAGTTGTCTGGCCTACACGTACGCCCAAGCGAGCGATGCAGCTGGTGAATGCATCCTGTGCAACATCCATATTCTTATTCTTGCCCCAGGCATTGAGATAGTCGCTTGTTGCAGCATAGTCCTTCGCAGCAATACGGCCTACAGTCAGTTCTAAGCTCGGATCAACATATAAACCGTTTTTGCCTTCAAAACGCTTGCCATATTCTGCGCTCAAAGATGCACCCCATGTTTTATAATCGCCATTCAGCTTATGACCATAAGCATTGCGTACATCGAATTCGTTTTCCAGGCGAGTGTATTTAGCAATCAAATCAAGATATTGACCGCTATCACCCTGCCAAGTACCATACAGTCCCAGACTTGTGCCTTTGATATCGGCACGACCGTTGCCATAGGAAGAATTGCCATCATTGTAGGAAAGAGCCACGCCTGCTTTCCAACCGTTTCCTACTTCCTTATCATAGCCAACCTGATAAGCGTTGTATTTGAGGTTCAGATCAGTATTTTGCGCATCCATGCTATATTTGCCGCCATAATACTTAGCCCAAATACCGCTTTCGTCCTCGCTCAGGCGCAGGTCGCCCATACGCTTCATAAGATCATTGTTTTCCGCACGCCACAGCAAAGCAGCAGAAGCCATTGCAGTTTTAGCGCCCTTCATCATAGCGGTTTCTTTATCGCCGTAGATTACTTCAGGGTTCTTTTTGTTTTCCGGAGTAATAATAGAGCCATCCTTCAGGCTGCCCTTGCCATCTTCCGCAGAGAAGTTGATGTCACCAAGCTTGAGAGCAGCGGAGCTGGCTGTCAAGCCTTCGGCAATCTGTACATAACCATCAAGATTATTTTCCGCACCTTCGATTGCGCCGGTGTAGGTCAGCTTGTTAGCCAGCTTTCTCAGCACCTTGCTTACTTCGCCTGCGTTACTGGTATCAATGCCGTCATTATCCGTGCTCAGGGTGATTGCGGAGCCTTCGGCTGCACTGCCGATGGTGATGTTGCCACCGAGAACACGGGTTGGGTATTCGCTGTCGCGGCCATAGAAGAACATAGTATTACCGGCATAATTATCAATGAGCATATCACCTTTATAGATAGTTGAAGCAGTTTCTTTTACGGCAGTCATATCCACATAACCGCGTTCAGCTTCAGTTTTGCCACCAGTGAAATATTTTACACCAACCGGATTTCCGTTGGTTTTCCATAAGGAACCGGTATCCAATGTAATAGATAATTGTCTATTATTATATATATTTGAACTGCTACTTCCACCTTCCCAAATAGAGCCATTATGCATTCTTAAAGCTAACGGAATGCTTGCAACAAAATTACCAGTCCATTTTGAACCATTATCCATGAATAAATTAATACCTGTAGCTACAGTTCCATCAGAAGTAACACTTGTAGATTTACCGGAACCAGTAAAATTACCATTAAAGTATGATTCAGCTCCATTTAAGCCTAAATTAAGCAATGTTCCGCTTGCATTTTTAATTGCTCCGTCAATCTGAACAACATTATCGCCACTGCCAACGACATTGCCAGTTTCATCTTTGCAAACATTTATACTTACTTTAGATTTATTACCATTAATATTGATTGCATTACTACTTCCTTCAAATTTACCACCAGCTGCTTCAAATGTGCCATTATTTAAGAATACAGCTTCTTTCATTCCTTGTATATCTACAAGACCATCAATGACAACTGTCGGAGTTTGACCAACAACACCACTAACGCCAATACCCGTGCATCCATTACCATTTTTATCAGTAGCACTAATTTTTAAAACTTTATTTTCTAATCCATCACCACCATTGTGAATCAAAACTTTACCAGATGCAGAAATGCCATATGTATAATTAGCTGTTTCGCTTGAAACATTAATGTTTACTGCACCAGCATTTTTTATTTCAACATTGCCGAAATCAGTGTTGCTAATACTCCCCACAGCTAAAATACCATTAGCCACATATTTTTCTTTATCCGAACTAACATTAAGGTCCAAATTATTTCCATTTAAATTAATATTAGTTGTACTATCACGATCTGCAGAAATACCTGCATAAGCGTTAGTGGTAGCACTAACAGAAGCATTTACATAATTATTTTTGACATTAATCTGAATATTTTTATCTGTAAAATTATATGTGTCATTTTCTTTATTATAAACGCCATTATCTACATAATATTGTTCTATTTTATTAATGCTTCCATCAAGCGTACTATGAGTTGCTCCATTTATGCCTTCATTATAAGCTGTACTTATTTCACTATCAAAAGTAGCCATCATTCGATCGCATAAAACAGCATAATAATTCAAATTCATTGAATCTTCTTCAACCAAAGAATTAAAACTTGCTTGCCCATTAGAATTATTAAATGTTGTTGAAGCAAGGCTCAATGAAGCTCCGTTAGTAGTCAATCCTTCTGCAATCATAACTGTGCCATCAAGATTTCTCTCACCATCAACATATCCCTGATAATATAATTTATTGGCAAGATTGTTTAAAGCTGTAGTAATATCATCTTCACTAGTCATATCAATAGAATCTCTATCAATAACTAAACGGATTGCTGAATTTTCCGATGCACTCCCTATTGTAAAATTGCCACCAACAATTTCTGTTCCGTTATTCTCATAAAGAACTTTCATATGACCAGAATAATTAGCCACAGTTACATTACCAGTATTATAGGTTACATCTTGATCATTAACTTTCTTTGTAAATGGTGTCATATATACAAAGCCAGTATTATCATAACTATCGCTACCAGTCAAAGAACGTAAAGCGGTAGTATCTTCTGTATTGTAATTGTACCATGCTGCACCATTAGTAATCTCAGCACTAACAGCATTATTCAAAGAATAACCTTGCCAAGCTGTGTTTGCTCCACTCATTTTTACATTAGTAGCAAAAGAAGCATTACCTATCCACTTGGCACCATTGCCCATAAACAGGTTTACACTGCCATAATCGCCGGGAGTTTCGCCCCAGCCCGCACCTTTAATGTAGTTACCATTCCAATAGGAATCAGCAGTATTAAGGCCAACATTAATTGTACCCTTGGTACCCATACCGCCAACGGTATTGAAATCTCCTAAAATTTTCACTTCACGATTACCTGCACCGTTAGCTTTAGCGTCTAATGCATTACTTTCTTTAGTAACATTTACATTAACAATGCCATAATTGTTGCTGACAAATTCACCATAGGCACGAATAGCACAATTTTCGGCAAAGCCATAGTTTAATCCTGGATTAACACCCTTTTTAGTAGCAAAGATATTACCACCGCCGATATCAATAGTAGAAGCAACTGCGCTTACTGCTTCGGACATACCTACACCATCATTAGTATCGGCGTTAATATCAACCAGTCCATCAATTTTAATATAAGAACGGGTACCATTGACACCATTCATAGCCTTTACAACTGCGCCGTTCGTACTGTTTGTCGTCGAACCGGTCAGATTTAATTTTTGCTTTTCTAAGGTTGTGCTACCACTGGTATTAGCGTTATGTACAAAAATTTTACCTCCGCTATTAACGAATAAGGCCGCTGTTTGCCCACCGCCTGTACTTTCTGCTGCTACAGACATTGCTCCCGGGTTGTTAATATTAACCACACCTTTATCGATTGCCGCAATACCTGTAGAATGTGAAGAGCCATAACCATTAACTGTCAGTGTATTTCCCCCAAGATTCATGTTCAAAACAGTATTATTACCACTTGCGGAAACTGCTGCACCGATATTAGGCAACCATTGCCCACCGGCAATCATATTATTCGTTGCACTAACAGACGTTGCTGTACTATTTGTAGTAACGCCAGTTGGCGCAACAATAGCACCATCAGCAAATGCCACAGTTGCAAAGCTGCACCCCATTGCCACAGCAATACCCAAAGCTAATTTTCTTGATTTTTTAAAAGAATTACTTTTTGACATAATATTTCCCCCTTTAATTATCTTGGTGGTCTTCTAAATGATTAAATACGACGTCAAACTCCTTTCTTAAATCATATATATCCTTTTCCTGGCAACAACTAACGCTTCGCAAAAGAAAAAGCCTGGTATCACTCGTGTATCAGGTGCACCAAGGCGCACTAATTCCACTGTGAAACCAAGCCAATAGTCAGGTAATCACTAAGCTTTAACTGCAATCCGACTTTACGGTCTTCTATTTAGGTAAGCATATGCTATTTCGCGTGTTAAAGTCTTTGGTATCTATTTTATTTTTAAAACTTGTACTTAATTTATCTGCTACCATTCTCTACTCTAACTCTTTTGATATTAAATCTTATTTATTTCATTGTACCATGCCATATTTTATGTGTCAATACTATTTTACAACCAGCAAAAACATAACTTACCAGTTTTGGGAATCGCTTATAATAATCTTAGAAAAAATCCTGCCCAAATTTGCCAAACACATAATTTAGTAATATAATAGGAAATGCATTTTTGATAAATTTATTGTTTTCGAGAGGGGTAAAAAAATGCTTTTAAATGAAAAAAATTCACGTCTGACCTTGTGCGGTGAACTCGCACTATTGGTTGCAGTAATCATCAACAGCTTCAGCGTCGTGCTCATGCTCTACTCAGGTTCCGGCATCAGCGCCATTAGCAGCGTTCCCTTTGCCTTCAGCGAAGCCTTTCCCAAGCTCACACTCGGTACATGGACCTACATTTTCCAAGGATTGCTTATCGCCAGCCTGATGTATCTGCGCAAAAAGTTTATTGCGTCCTATATGTTCAGCTTTGTTGTAGGCTTTGTGTTCAGCCAATTCCTTGATTTGTTCGAGCTGTATATAAACATGTTACCGCAGGCCTTTTCCTGGCGTGTGCTGTATTTTATCGTAAGCTATGTTTTAATCTGTATCGGTATTGCTTTGTCCAACCGCTGCGGCCTGCCCATTATCCCTACGGATTTGTTCCCGCGTGAGTTGAGCGCCATCATAAAAATCGAGTACGCTAAAATCAAAATCTCCTTTGACGTAACCTGCCTTGCTATCACGGCACTGCTTACACTGTTCTTATTGGGACATATAGACGGACTGGGAATAGGCACCATTTTAGCAGCCTTCACCATGGGTAAAGGCGTAGCTTATGCCGGTCAATATTTAGATAAAAATTTTCAGTTCATGCCCTATTTACAGAAAGACTAAAAAGAGATTACTGTGAACCGCAGCATTAAGAAGCTTGATTTTGCCATCAAATTTCTTAATGCTGTTTTTGTTTTTCACAGCAATCTCTCATTTCATAATATTCTTTGGCTCTCTCAGGCTCTCCGCTATACTGTTTGCAAGCGGCAGCATTCTGATATACCGAAATTGTTCTCTACCCTAACGCCACATCCAACACCATCATCACACTGAAGCCTACGGCAAAGAAAATCGTGCCGATATTGGAATGCTCTCCCTGCGACATTTCAGGAATCAGCTCCTCTACAACAACATAAAGCATTGCACCGGCAGCAAAGCTCAAAAGATACGGCAGCACCGGTATTACAAGTTGGGCAGCAAGTATCGTCAGCACCGCACCGATTGGTTCCACAACACCGGAAAGCACACCGCCCCAAAATGCTCTGTTCTCACTCTCTCCCTCTGCGCGAAGCGGCATAGAAATAATCGCACCCTCCGGAAAGTTTTGAATAGCAATACCGATGGACAAGGCAAGCGCCCCTGCTGCCGTAATTGGCGTATTCCCCGCCAGAAAGCCGGCATACATAACACCAACTGCCATTCCCTCAGGTATGTTGTGCAGCGTGACTGCCAAAACCATCATCGCAGTACGGCTCAAATTGCTCTTGGGGCCTTCCGTCTGTTCACTTCCCACATGCAGATGGGGAATCAAGTGGTCAAGCATGAGTAAAAATAATATACCAATCCAAAAGCCGATAAACGCAGGGAGAAAGGACAGCCTTCCCATGCTTTCGGATTGCTCGATAGCAGGAATCAGCAGGCTCCAGATAGACGCTGCAACCATAACACCGGCTGCAAAGCCCGCAAGCGAACGCTGCACCATATTACTCAACGATTTTTTCATAAAGAACACGCACGCCGAACCGAGTGTTGTTCCGATAAATGGAATAAGAATTCCCATAAAAGTCTCCATTACTTCACCATCCTTGTATAAAAAATTTGTTTCTTGTCAACTTAATTATACTACAACGGTAGGAATTATGATAGCTGAAACGAAAATTTCTTTGTGGTTATATCACCTGCTTTTATGCGGCGGAGTTAATCTATCCTCCTTATACCGAGCAATAATAAATCAATGCGCACCTTTTTTTCCACGATTACTTCACTATAACATGTTATACTTTATTCATCGGTTGAACACCGACATGCTCCTTGAAAACTGTTTTGACAAATATATCGTAT
>UMIU01009424.1_pt1 | contig 14882 bp, 13 predicted proteins | sample 1965871 | NCBI WGS metagenome assembly UMIU01 (sample SAMEA4836132, study PRJEB28245) | human gut metagenome | biome: gut microbiome; material: fecal sample | place: Denmark | collected 2008
AAAAGCCCTGTCCATCGAGCCAGAGGCAGAAAAAGGCTCCATTATTATTGCCGCAGACACCGTCGTTTATAAGGACGGCATCATGGGAAAACCAAAGGACAGGCAGGACGCCTTTGCTATGCTGGCAAAAATAAGAAACACCAGCCACTTCGTGACGACTGGCGTCGCTCTGATCGCGGCTGGCGAAAATTATAAAAAAATATTTTGTGATGTTACGGAGGTATTTTGTAAAAATTACACCGACGACGAGATCAACGCATATCTGGACACCGACGAACCCTACGACAAGGCAGGCGCCTACGCCATTCAGGGCATCTTCGGCAAACACATCGACCACTACGAAGGTTCCTTTGATAACGTGGTAGGATTCCCCTGGGAACTGATTGAAAAGGAACTGCAAAGCTTCTAGGGTCACTTTTGTTCTTCGATATCGGTGACGATGTTGATCCATTTGCGGCTTTTGAACCGCGGCATGCAGACAAAGGTCCGCACCAGATCGCCCACCTCGATGAGCAGCATGGTCAGCGGCAGGCTCAGATGGAATACCAGTACGGCGATATAAGCCAGCGGCACCATGATAAACATGTTGCAGAGAATTTCCAGCTTCATGCAGAAGAGCGTGTCACCACCCGCCCGCAGGATTCCCACGACGTAGATGTAACCGATCATCTTCGGTGTGATGGTGATGGCCATGGTGATCAGGGTGATGATCAAAAGGTGATTGGTCTCACCGCTGAAATTGTAGATGGACGCCACCGGTTTGCTCAGAGCGATCATCAGCAGGGTCATGATGACGTTCAAAATCCAGACCAGCTTGACAGCCCGCTTTCCATTGTTAAAGGCAGTGTCTTTGTTTCCCCGTCCCAAAGTCTCTCCGATCAGCATGGCTGTCGCATTGCCCACGCCAAAATACACGGACTGCAGCATCTCGCAGATGACGTTGGCCACCTGGGCAACTGCCAGAGCTGAGGTTCCAAGTCTTCCATAAGCAGCGAAAATCAAAGCGACCGACGCAGCCCAGCACCCTTCGGTAAATACCACCGGCACGGCGGTGCGCATCACCTTCCCGAACAGTTCTCTGCCAAAGCCAAAAATCTTTGCCAGGGAAGCTTTGAACGGATGCTCCTTGCGCGTGTATATATAGGTGAGAAGGGCTGCCAGTTCAAAGATTCTGGCGATCAAAGTCGCTGTCGCCGCGCCTTCTACGCCCATTTGCGGCAGTCCCGCCTTTCCGAAGATCAGCAGATAGTTGAGCACCGCGTTGACACAGAGCGCCGTGGCATTGATGATGGTCGGCACCGTCAGATTTTGAATTGCCCTGCTGTTGTAGGATATGGCACCCGAAAACCCTGAAAACACATAGGAAAAGCAGGCGATTTTGATATAGTCTTCACCAAAGCCGATGACTTCCGGATCCTCCGAAAAGAGTCCTATAATCTGCGGCGCAAAGACATAGGCAGCCACAGAGACGGCCAAGGCCACCACGAAACCCACGATATAGTCGATTCCGAGAAGCTTACGCACACCGTCGATATCCTGAGCGCCCCAATACTGGGCAGTATAGACTGCTGCTCCGCTGTAAAGTCCGAACAGGGATACCGTAAAGATGAAATAGACCTGGTTTGCCGCCCCCACGGCTGCCAGTTCCTGCTCTCCCAGCATTCCGATCATCAGCGTATCTATCAAATTGAGGCCGATACTGATCAGGTTCTGAAACACCACCGGCACTCCGATAAAAATCATCTTCTTGTAGAATATCTTTTCGTCTGTTATTCTTTCCATACATTCTCCCTCATACTAAAGTCTTAAGAGATATTCTATCATAGAAACTCCCGCTTTCCAAGATGGGGAAATTCTAAAATTTTTTGGGATTTTTGAAATATATACAGATGTACTTTTATTTTTTTATTTCCGGCAATCGATTTACATTTATTTCCTTTTGTTGTATAATGTGATTATCCATATTTTTACAGTTAATTTTTTCTAATTGTTACAGAAAGGAAATGCTATGTCCACGAAGAAACACACCGAAAATATCCAGTTCACCATTAAAGAAGATTTGATGTTCGGCCTCGTCATGCAGGACAAGGAATTATGCCGTTGCCTCCTGGAAAGGATATTCCCTCATAAGAAGATACGCGACCTGCGACTTTGCGAAGGCTCCAACACCAGCATACAGAAGACGATTATCACTGGCATTATATCAAAAAATGTCCGTCTGGATGTCCTCTTCGAAGGAGATGACAGCTGGTTCGACGTGGAAATGCAAAATGTTAGCGACACGAGTCTTCCCTTGCGCGGTAGGTATTACTCCAGCGCCATGGACATCGACCAGATTAAACAGGGCACAAAATACGGTCAGCTCAAACACAGCTACGTCATCTTCATCTGTACTTATGATTATTATGGCATGGAGCAGGCGGTCTACACTTTCCAAAACTACGACTGCAAAAACAACTTGCCATACGGCGATGACTCCTATAAAATAGTAGTGAATACAACGAGTCCAAAGGAGAATACCCCACCTGAACTGATGTCCTTTTTTGACTATGTTAACAAAATGGAGGTACCGGAGGATGATACCTTTATTCAATCACTTCATCACCGGGTGAAGGATTTTAACACTTCAGAATGGAGGCGGAGACTGATGACATTGGAAGAACAGATGCGGCTGGACCAGGAGAAGGCATTTGCCGATGGCAGAAATTTGGGCAAAAGTGAAGGTCTGATTGAAGGCAGAAATCAGGGCAAAAGCGAAGAGCGTATAGAAAATGCGCGGAAGATGAAACTCGAAGGCATCGAGATCTCCATGATCGCCAAGATTACAGGTTTGACTGTGAAAGAGATTGAGAAGTTATAGTTATAAAAAACGTGGAAATGACGAAATCAAAGATTCCTATTTCCGTATGTCGCCCGTATAGTGCCACGCTTCGTAAGGTACGTTCTTTGCCTTTTCGCCCCAGCTTTAGCTGGCTAGGCGAAACGGACTGCGAAAGGAGCATTAGCGACTGGAGGAGTGAGCAAAGCGAACAGTAATATTTCCTGCATAATAAAAAAGTACTGCATGACCACTAACGGCCAGCAGTACTTTTAAGTTTTTCTAGTTTAAGTCTCAGGATTGTCAATCAAGACAGGCCAACGTTTTGAATTGTCGGTACCATCTTTTATTTTCCATATAGAATCGCTAAGGCCAGGGATTGTTATTTCTTTTCCTTCCTCATTCTTATATTTAAATTTAGCAAAGTTCGCTGTAAAATTATGATAATTATCAATATATCTAACACCATCTTCTATTGAAGTCTCACCTTCACCTGACATAAAGCAGACCGCCGTTTTTATCAGCTTTTCTCCGCCTATAAAATGATAATCACTCCATTTACGCTTCTCATCCTCATCCAGCATCACAGCATGGCAATAGCTTATCGAGCCTGCTTCTCCTTCTTCACCTATCTTTTCATTGAATCCGGCAAAGGCTCTGATTGTCAGCGTGCTTCCCGTTGACTGCTTAAATCCGGTATCTACAGAAACCTTGTGATCATTGTCTTCGTCCTCAATCTTGTCTGTCCTAAAAGCTGCATAGCAGTTCTTTATTTCTGCCTCGCCGAAAATCCGTCCGACAAAACCGCCGATGATGATGTTTCCTTTTGCATCTTCCACTTCGCCTTTGAAAGAAACTTTTGCCCAACTGGTGTTTACATCGGTAAGCATATTTGCTTCCCCAATCAAACCGCCTATATACATCACCCCTGATTCGTCTTTATCATCTGACTCCAATTCTGGAATATTAAATTTCTTGATATCTGACGAAGAAAGAATCATTTTTCCAGAATGGTCACCAACAAGACCTCCAATATTAGCAGTTTTTACTTTTTCTAGATCCATATCAAACTTCTTGCCTGCGTAATGACAATTATCAATTTTTGATCCGCCGACTGAAGTACCAACCAGACCGCCGATATTGCCAGAGTATTCTTCATCAATCTCGGCCTTCATTGAAACGTCTGATTTACAGTTGTTCAGATTTCCCCTCAACATGCCAGACAGACTTCCAATGTTTCCGCATTTTTCAGACTTCACTTCCATCTCGCCGTGAAGGTTTATATATGAAATCTTTGCCGTAACACTGATCTCCGCAAAAAGTCCTGGGTTCGCAGAAGAATCCTCTTTGATCTCCTGGTTAAACTTGTTAATGTCATATCCTTCTCCGTTCTTCCAGAATGCATTATACTGACCTGAGAAAGCTTCTTCTTCAGTTCCACCAAGTGCTGTAAAGTTGTCACCAACCAGATCTATATCGACTGTCTGTCTATAATAACAATCTATATAGGTTTTTAAGTAGTCATTTGAGTTGATGTTTTTCAGCTGCTTGTTCGTCCTAACCTGGTATGGACGTACACTGGTTCCAAGTATTTCTTCGTCATTAGCGCTAATAGCAGCGGCAAAATCCGGGTTGAAATAGTAGATAACATCTTCACCTTTACTCTCTTTTCCGCTTTTTTTCCAAGTCAAGAATTTTACCACGCCAGTTTTCTTGTCACGTTGATCCGCTGGATAGTCCTTTACTTGATAATAATTGTACTTGACTATAGTACCGTCTGTCATTTTAATATCAACTGGATCTGGAGCCGCGTTTTTATCTATCCACTTTTTGATATCGCCACCGCTAAAGTGCCCGTTCAGGTTCTTTTTGTCTTCTGATTCAGGTAGCAGAATTCCGTAGCTGTATTCCTTATCATCGACCTTCGTGTTTTTATCCGTCTTCAATGTATTTATGACGCTGAAGGTCGTATTTCCGTTTTCGTCTTCGTTTGCCGTTACGATATACCAGTAATAAGTTCCGTTTATTTTCTCACAATATGCGAACGAACGGTCGCCTATCTGCTCTTTTTCCTCTGGCTCCTGCCAGTCTCCATAGTGCACACCTGTTGAATTTACATCATCTGAAGAAAGTCTTCCCACCGTATTTACGGTTACAAATGGATACACCTTATCTTTCAGCTTTTTATCCGTTGGATGGGTTGTCACGTTCCCACTATTTTTGGGCATATTATCATATTTATGTGTTTTTATTTCAGCAGTGTTTTTATAATTCGAAGCAGAGACTGGTCTTTCGCTAATTCCATCAAGAACATAGCAATCTTTGAAAGTATCACTTAAAGTACACTTGCCAATAAATGTTCCTACCATTGAACCGATATCGCCATCCACTAAGCCAGTCGCATAACAACTTTCATAAGCAGAATTTCCCTCTCTCTGTTTTCCAATCAGGCCGCCTGCACACCCGTAATCTAATCCGTTTTCATCATCTGCAATATAGACAGAACATGTGCTGTAACAGTCTTTTATTGAAGTATTTGCGCCGCGATTCAATTTTCCAATCAAGCCGCCTGCTGTATCTACACCATAAACATTAAAATCCGTTTGCCTGTCAAATTTATATTTTCCATTTACAGTCTGTCCTCCTGTGTAGCAATTTGCAATGGAAATAGTATGGTTGACAGCTTTTATTTCCCCAATCAGACCACCTGCATCGCCAGCGTAATCAATCTTTAAGCGTGGTCCATTTGCTATGACTTTTGTATTGGCGGCACAATTTGTTACAACTGTATTTGCACCTGTATATCCGATCAAACCGCCTGCATTTCCTCTTCCGTAAGTGGATTTGATTTCACCGCCAACAACTAAAACATTGGAAATTTCCAATGTAGTAACACTGTCATTGTCTCCTGCATTCATCTCCGCAATCAACGCCGCTGCATTTCTCTTTGTCGTTACGTCAAAGTCCTTCAGGGTCAAATCAGATATCGATAACGGCTTTGAACAATATCGAATCAGCGCACCGTTCACCGCACCTAAGATTCCAATCGTTCCTTTACTTTCATCTTTATCAACGTCCTCATTTTTATTATCGATATATACATCAGAAATCTTAAAATTCTGTCCATCGTATTCTCTGAGATAATCATTTCTAATGCCATAAAAACTCTTGTCAGACAGCTTTCCTATATCCTCCTGATCCGTTTCCTTCGAATCCTTATGTGCATAGACAGACTTCCTATTCTCTTTATCCTTACCAAAGAAATCATGGTAACCCATATCCCTGGTCTGTACCGCTTTTGTTACAAGATATTTCGCTTGATAAGTTTTCCCATTTACATTGACTTTTTTGTTGATGTCATTTGGCAGATTAGATACACTGCTATCAAGATTCTCAAAATGTCTTAGATACCCGATGGAAGCTGTAGCTTTTTTCTCCTTCTCATCCGGTGTCACAGCCTCGAACAGACTATTGGTCATACCTTGAGCCTCTCTTACAGTAGCCAGAACCGAATCGCTTTGGCTGACAGCCTTCACAATGATGTCCTCTCCAGGCAGCAGTGTCGGACAGATATTAGCAAAATGCCCACCCGGCCTAGTGATATCATCTAAGGTAATGGTATATTCCAAATAATCAATCGGCTTTCTATCAGCAGTTGTTTTCTTCTCAACGGTCCACCATTTCTGCTCTTTTTCATTTTTCTTTTTTGGATTGCTCCCATCATCTGTCAAAGACAAAGTAAACTCCTCTATATTTTTACTTTCTTTTCCTTCCACAGAAAATGTGATATGTGTTTTCGCTATTGTACCATCATTTGCCTTTTTGAAATAATTAAAGTCTCTCAGCACGATTTTCAAAGTGTCTTCGTTAAGTATTTCCATAGTCAACTCATCAGTTGGCGCAGAAGGCAGGAGATCTGCCATCGCCCCGCCGTAATAACCGATGATGCCTTTATCGTAGTCTCGTCTCGTATGTCTGCCTTTCGCATCATCTGTTCTGCCGCCGTTCTTGTCAAGCCAGGCGATATCTAAATAGTCAAAATCCACGTCCTCCTCAGCATAGAAAACGCCGTACACGGTGGCTGTCTCCACGTTGTACTCGATGATATACCTTCCATCTGCTCTGACGGTTTCGTCGATAGCACCAAAAGGAAGCATATACTGCAATATGCTTCCTTCCAAATTCCCTATACTTCCAGAAGTGTTAGTATTGTATTCTATATAATAATATTCCCTATTATCTGCCGGCCAATCGATTCCTTCAGGTACGTCGGAGGGCTCATTCCCAATCAACTGCCCCAAGGCTTCTTTTTTCACCTCTGTTTTTGAGTCGTCCAACGCTGTCTCTCTGTACCGTTTCAATTCACCCGACGCATCCGCCGCGGTCAGGTGGTTTTGGGCAGCGATAAAGATTTCCTTCGCCGTGTTGTCCATTTCGGTCAGCTTCATGTTCTTGTAGTAGTGCAGGATGCCGACCATGGTAATGGCAAGAAGGATGATTGAAATCGCCAAGGCCACTAAGGTCTCAGCAAGGGTGAATCCGCTCTTGTTATTTAGTTTTCGCTGTAGTCTTCCCCTCATCTTTGTTCTCTTCCAATCCGTCTGTGGTATTTGCATTGTACATGGTCTCAAAGAAAGTCACGGTCAGGCTGACGCTGACTTCTCCGGAACCGATGCCTTCGCCGGAACTGGTGTTAATACTGATGTTCCTGATCAGACACCTGTATTTGCAGTCATGCAGCTTTGCTATGATGGATTCCGCCGTGCTATAACTTCCTGCAGTAAAGCTGACGCTGATATCTCTGCGCACAGCGTCCCCATCTTTGATGGCCTGATTAAAGTCAAAATTATAGGTAGAAGCGGCACTGAAAATATCGTTCAGCGCGCTGATTTCATTTTTGATGTTGCTGTAGCTGGCAACCACGCTGCCCGTCTGGGCTTTGGCATTTTTCATCTCGGCTTCCATATCCATGATGCTCTGCGCCCTGGTCTGCTCAATCAAAAGCTCCGTTTCTAGATCTTCGGTGTCGTACTGTTTGATGGTTTCTTCCACGTCTTTGACGATAAATTCGTAGTAGGCGATGCCCAGGAGCAGCACGCACAGAACCAGGAGCAAAATCTTTTCGCGGCTGGTAAATTCACGGCTCATCATTGCTGCTCACCTCCGTTCGGAACAAAATTGATAATCACAGTGGCTGTCACCATGGCGTTGGAATCCGTATTGGTTCCTGCCGTAGAAACAGTTACAAAGGATACGAGATCATCTTTTTCCAGAGAAGCGACAATGTCTGAAACCGTCCTCAGTCTGATATTATCAATGGTCAGCGTCGCAACGTTACCCGAAATCTCCACGGACTGTATTCCCGATTTGCTGATCACGGTGCTTTTGATCACCCTCATCATGGCGAGACGATCCTGTTCTGCCCGCTCTTCGTCATTGAGATAACCGTTGCCGTAGTGACTATATTCTTCCCTGACTTGGTCATATTTTTCATTAGATGCTCTCAGCTGTTCAATCTGAGTCTGCATCTGGGTATAGGCTCTCTCCGCTTCATAGGCCTCCGCCAGTTTGTCGATGACCATGAATTTGACAAAGAGGGCGAGGATCAATGTGAATAACACAAAGAGAAGAATCTGGAACTTCGGATCCCTTACGCTTTTATCCTGCATCAAAAGATTGATAGAGGTCTTATCTGGATATCTTACTTTGCCGATGGGCTGATTCAGTCTGCTCACAAATAACACCTCCTATTCCCATGTAATGCCTAAGGCCTGCGGCCCCTGCAAAATCTTTGTCGTATCTTCGTATTTGTCGGTCAGCAGCTGATCCAGGCTGACCGTTTTGACTTCCGTTGCACTTGCGATGGCATCGATCAAAGGCGAGATCAGAGAGCCTCCGCCGCAGTAATAGAGCGCTTCTAAACCGTTGTCCGGATGGTTGAAGTTGTAGAAGTTCAGAACGCGCATGACTTCTATGGCCATCTGGCTGTAAATTTCCTCGCAGCCCTGCTCATGAAGGATGTCGTCTTTGTTGGTCTCTTTATAGATGCGCGCGATGTGTTCCTCCACGCCCTGGGTTTCGGCGATGTGTCTGTCGATCTCCTCACAGCCTGATTCCATCACGCGGGTGATCTCATACTCTCCTTTTGTGAAAAAGTAGAGTTTTACAGTCTTATGGCCGATATCCAGGATGGCATAGTCGCCCGGTTCCTTCAGATCGTTGACTTCTTCGTAGTCTTTGATGATATTGCGAATGGCGCAGTAATCCGGTGCGACCAAAGCAAGACGCAGTCCGGCACGGCGGAACATCGTCTTATATTGAGCAACCGTTTCTTTGAGAACGGCTACTGCCATCAACTCCATCTCCGTCAAATTTCCATCGTCATCAAAGGACTTATTGATCACCGCGTAGTCATAAAAATATTTATCTTTTTCTTCTGTTATGTAGTCGTGAAACTCATAAGGCAGGTTCACCTTCAGCTGATCCACGGTCATAGCGGGCATGACGACGTGTTTGGTGTAAACCAGCTTCTCTGGTATCACCACTGCTGTACTTTTCACAGAAATTTTGTTCTCTTTGATCACTTCTTTGATGAATTCTGCCATGGCATCCCAGGATACGATTTCATCTTCCTGTACCAGGTTGTCAGGCAGGTCCGCCGTAATCAGCCGCTCCAGGTTATAATCGGAACAGACTGCGATCTTCAGGCGGCAGTTGCCGATCTCGATGCCCAATATTTTTTTCTTTGCCATATTTTTTCCTCATTTATCTATAGAATGCATTCCGGACTAAACAAAGAGTCCCAGATACCAATTTACAACGTCACTTCCCACCAAAAGGCTGACAAAAGCCGCCAGGGAAATCGCCGGTCCAAAAGGAATTCGCTTCTGCCCCATGCAGAGAACAAAGCCGATTCCGATAAAGCAGGACAGGATCAGATTAAAGAGACCTACCCACGGCCCCAGGTACAATCCCGTCATGAAGAAGAGTTTGATGTCTCCTCCGCCCAGGCTTTCTTTGCCTGTCACTTTGTCGAACAGGATGGATAGGAGCAGCATCCCCACGCCGACGGACAGTCCGCCTGCCGCGCCGGAAAGAAGTTCTCCTTTCCAGTCGTCCGTAAAGAGCAGTACGCCAAAGTACCATAAAATCCCTGCAACGATGAAACGGTCAGGGATGGTGTAGGTTTCTAAATCCACCAGGGACAGCGCCATCAGCATACATGCCAGTCCGCAGACCCACACGGTCTGCAGCGACAGACCAAAGCGCCACGCCGCCAAAACGAAGACTAGAGCCATCAGCAGTTCGACCGCCGTATAGCGCGGTGAAATCTTTTCTCTGCAATACCTGCATCTGCCTCTTAAGAACAGATAGCTGAATACAGGAACTAAGTCTGCTGCCCTCAGGGGGTGGCTGCAGACTGCACAGTGACTCCTCCCTTTGAGGACGCTCTCTTCATGGGCGATTCGCCACGCCATGCAGTTGATGAAACTGCCGAAGACAGCGCCGAATACGGCTGCTGCCACATATATGTAAACTGTTAAAAAGGTGCTTCCTTCTATGATCACGCTCGATTGTCTCCTCCCGGATTGTCTGCTGAAAGTTCGCTGCGGTTTCCACGATGTTTTTACGTTTTTGGGGATGTTTTTGGTTATCTGACATAAATTCATCGAGTGCCCGCGCAAGTTCGCATCGAAATTTGCCTTCCTGGTTATTTTTTGCTACTATTATCACATGATTTTCTGTGGATTATCGGTTCAAAATGAACCGATTTCCATTTTTTGTCATTCTCTTCACTGGTTTCATCGCTTTCTATGCAAAAATCCTGTTCTCTGCCTTAAAAAGTTATGTCAAATCTACAAAAAACCTTCAAAAAGCACAAAATCATCGTGGACGGTTTTGTTTATTTGACCTTTGCTCGTTCTTGATCCTTTGACGGCACCCAGCTCAGGTCAATTTTGTCTTCTTTCCCTCGCACTTTGATGACCATGGTATTGCGCTCACCTTTGTACACTTCGCTATCGATTTTCATCTCTGTGTATTCATTGTAGCCAGACAAGTTCTCTGCAAAGATCTTTTTCTTTACGGCGTCGTAATAGCCCGTGGTGCAGCCGTCTTTGTCCATGTGCTCGCAAGGCTCATCAAAACTGCCCGCGCAGCCGTTGATGACACAGCCCGCGGTGGTCAGATTCATGGCGGCAACAGACTCCGCCGAATTGACCTTGAGACTGTCATTGCCCTTCGCCATGCTGTTGTGGTAATATAGGATGCCTTTGTAGGCGAGGAACACTAATGCCAGGGCGATCCCCACGATGCAGAAAAGTTCCAAGCGAGAAAGACCTTTGTTGTTATGAATCATTTAAACTCCCTATTCTTATCTTTTTACTTTTTTCACAAACACCCACTGCGTCGTTATTTCTAGTGTTTTACCGTCACTAGATACGATAGACACAAATATTGCGGCATTATTTGGTTCTGCTAGATTTGAATTATATTTTTTTGCTACTTGATTGTATCCCTCGGGGTAACCTGCTTCAACAGAGAGCATTTTCCCTGTTGAAGCATCATAATGTTTGCCATAGTTCTTTTCTTCGCCGGATTGTAAGTAGTCTGCAATCGCTGCTGCTTTCGCTGCTCTTTCGTTGGCAAGGTCGGTGTTTTGTCTAGCTTCCTCCAACTTGCCTGTAAAGATAGGGATGGAGACTGCCACTAAGATAGCGATAATCGCTACAACTACAAGCAATTCCGCAAGAGTAAAGCCTTGTTTATGATCCTTGTATAATTTTTCACGCAATTCTAACATTTGTAATGCCTCCTTACTTACTAGAATAAGTTTTTTAGTATCTAGTCTTCCGATTCATTTGTGAACCATCTGAGAGTAACTTTCCCTACCTTTTCCTCTATAACAGCATCGATTAAAAAACCTTTGTATGACTTACTTCCGTCATAGGTAAAATATACCTTGCCCTCTACATTATTGCTTTTAGAAGGCTCTCCATTAGGATAGTATGTCATCCCTGCATCCTTCTCAGTCCCTTGTCCGTAGGCTTTTCCATAACTCCCATCACCAACGAATACTCCTCTATCAGCATCAAAAACTGCGGTATAGTACCCTCCATATTCTAACCATGATGTTTTATAATCTTCGCTCAGCAACGCCTCTACCGCGGCAGCTTTCGCTGCTCTCATATTAGCAATATCTGTAGTTTCCCGAGTTTCTTCCAACTTGCCTGTAAAGATAGGAATTGATACAGCTACCAAAATTGCAATAATTGCTACTACAACTAAGAGTTCTGCTAAAGTAAACCCTTCCCTGTTCTTATTTTTCTCTCTCGTTCTACTTAAGAACATATCTCATTGCCTCTTTTCTTGATGCTTTCCCAAGGAACAGTTTTGCTGTTCTTTGGGAAAAAACCAGTGAATGGAGAGAAGCCGCAATCTACGGCTTCTCTATGATATTTAAAAATTACTTAGATACCCATTCTGCTACAACTGAATCCGCAACTTGTTCTGTGGTACTTCCAACAGTTTTAAGAGTAATAGTTACCATTACTACTCCATTTCCAGCTGCAATATCGCTACCACTATACGTTTGCTTCGCCTTATTATAACCTTTTGCAGGTTTATTACTAATCATCTTCCCATTTTCTGCATCATAATAAGCTTTGTATTCTTTGCTTTGATTTTCATCTGCTTGAAGATAGGCTGTAACTGCAGCCGCCTTGGCTGCTCTGACATTAGCAGCATCTGTGTTTTCTCTAGCCTCATTCAATTTCCCTGTAAAGATAGGAATTGACACAGCAACCAAGATTGCAATAATTGCAACAACGACCAACAGTTCTGCAAGGGTAAATCCCTTTTTGTTCAACTTCGTGCTTAATACGTTTCTCATTTCTAGCATACTTCTTTCCTCCTCGATATCAATAAATTAAATTAAGTCGCTAATTTTGTGATTATGGTATCGATTCGGAAAGGGTATCACCTAGATTCTACTCAGTTCAGCTGTTTACCTGGAGTATAACGCTTAACAAAGTTACTTGTCCGATGAGGCTCCTACCCATGTTGCAGTAACCTGATCAACTTCTTCTGAGTTCGATTTTAATGTAATAGTTACCGCTACAACCGCCCCATCAGCCGCTATATTATTTTGCACTGCCTTGTTATATCCAGCTTTTAGGCTGCTTGTTGGAACCATCTTTCCATTTTCTGCATCATACCATAAAGTGTCTGTTTTTTGCTCTTTATCCTGCAGAAATTCCGTTACCATTGCTGCCTTCGCAGCTCTCACATTAGCTTTGTCCGTGTTCTGTCTCGCTTCATTGAGCTTTCCCGTAAAAATAGGAATGGACACGGCTACTAGTATTGCAATAATTGCAACGACTACAAGGAGTTCAGCTAGCGTGAACCCCCCCCCGTTTAGAAATTTTCGTCTGTAAAACGTCTCTCATTTTTAACATAATATCCTCCTTGTATGTACATGCTTTTTTTATCTCAAAGACGCATGGGTTACAGCGCCCATTGATACAATATCATTTTCCAGCGGTCTACTAAGTCCGTGACCTAGCTGATACCGCCTTTTCCTAGATCAGCTCGTACATGGTGAACATCGGCAGGTAGATCGAAATGACGATAAATCCTGCGAAGATGGCCATGACGATCAGGATGCCCGGCTCCAGCTTGGAAATCGCTTTTTCCGTGGCGTGTTCGGCTTCATTATCAAAATACGAACCGACCGTCACAAGTGTCTCATCCAGCTCACCGGTGCTTTCACCGATGGCGCACATCTCAATCAGCGTTTTCGGAAAATACTTGCTCTGGCGCATACACTCGCCCAGCTGCTTTCCTTCCTCAATCCTGCCGCTCATCATGGAAGTCTCCAGGCTCAGGACGTAATTATCCATAACCTTTGCGGTGATGTCCAGCGACTGGTGCACCGACAGGCCCGCACTCATCAAAGCTGCCATGGTGTTTGCATATTGACTGGCGCCGTTGAGCAAAGCGATCTTTCCAATCACAGGAATTTTCAGCTTTGTCTTGTGCCAGAAAACCCTGCCCTTCTCCGTATTGAAGACTAGCTTTAAGACCACCGCCAGTGCAATCAGCACCCCGATGATGATCAGCCAGTATTTACTGAAGAAATTTGACATGGCGATCATCGCTTTGGTAATGGCAGGCATTTCTCCGTCCAAATCCAGGAAGGTTTCTGCCAAAGAAGGCACCACCTTCGCCATGACGATGATCAAAACCACGATGGCAACACAGATGACAAAGATCGGATAACTCATCGCCCGCTTCACCTTCTGGCTGGTCTTGTAAGATTTCTCGTAATACTTCTCCAGAGTTTCGAAGGAGTGCTCCAAAGTTCCCGAATGCTCCCCCGCCCTGACCGTTTCGATAAAGGTGATCGGCAGATCCTTGCAGTTCTTCTCGAAACTGTTGGCGATGCCGTTCCCTTCCGCCACATCGTCAGCCGCACTGAAGAGCATCTTCCGCAGCCTCTTGTCTGTCGTCTGTTCCGCAATCATCTCCATACATCTGGAAATCGGCACACCCGACTTGAGAATGATGGCAAACTGCGAACACATGACCGAAAGGGCTTTGGTATTGATCTTGGTGCTCCCTACCTCCATCTGCAATATATTGTTGATCCCGCCTTCTTTTACGGGTGTGATCTTCGTTACTATGGGGCAGGTCGCTTTAATTTTTTCCACTGCGGCATATTCGTCCACAGCCTGGACGACACCTCTGGTTTTGACGCCGTCTTCCGTAATGGCCCTGTACTGATAAGTTACCAATCCCGCCTCACATCCTTTCTTCTAGGTTTCATCTATCTGATACTCACGTATTTTTTCAAATACTCTTTGTCATTACAAGATTCATAAGCAGTCTTTGAAGAAATGGTTCCCTCTTTGACCATTTTGATCAGGCAGTTGTCCATGGTCAGACTTCCTTCCGAAGCCCCCGACAGCATCGACGACATCATCTGCGGCGTCTTACCCTCTCTGATCAGGTTTCTGATCGCCGGCGTCACCACCATGACTTCGCATGCCGCCACTCTGCCCTG
>UMIU01027473.1_pt1 | contig 14882 bp, 21 predicted proteins | sample 1965871 | NCBI WGS metagenome assembly UMIU01 (sample SAMEA4836132, study PRJEB28245) | human gut metagenome | biome: gut microbiome; material: fecal sample | place: Denmark | collected 2008
TTGACCACGGTGATCTGCTGCGTGACATAGACTGATTTTTTCGTATCGCCCTGGCTCACCACGATATCAGAATCGCTAAAGTCTTCAATCGCCCTGATCTTGAGCAGCGCCTTTCTGGACTTGACGAAATCATTCCACAGGGATATCCTTCCGCCCTCATCGTTGGGCACCTTGCCCAGGTATTTGGTGTTAAACAGTACCGCATCATCATTGGCGATCTGGTCGATGACCCTGATCGTCTGATTATCGCAAAACAACTCGTTCTTATCATCCGTGAAGGATACAAAGGAATTGATATCTTCCAGCACCCTGATTTCGGTTCCGACACGGTGGAAGGTCAGTTCGCCTGCCTTGATCGCACCCGCAAGCTGGGTTTGCGTATAGTCACCGCCGATGGCAAACTCACCGTCATACTTCTTGTTAGTTAACGATGCATTCACTGCGCATCCCGCCTCGGCGCCGGTCAGCCAGTAAACCGCGGAAGCTTCCGTCCATCCGGTATCCGTCGTACTGTTTTTGATATTAATTACACCCTCATAATCGGACGGTGACTTGTGCAGTACAAGCTGGAACTTGACGCCCACGTCATCCCTCAGGCGCTTCACATAGTTGACGCAGAGCTTCTTAATTTCCTCGTCCGTGGTCACGATGCCCATCGTATTGAAAGAGTAGTTTTCTGCCAGGTCTAAATAGGTCTGATATGCCTGCGTATTGATCGTGCCGTTGGTTCCTCCCGATAAAGAAGTGCTGGCAGTCACAGCCAGTGTCGCGTCCTTCTTCCAAATAATAAAGTCGTCATCTTTCAGTTCCGCAGCCGAAGCCACGGTCTGCACGTTGATCTTCGTGGTGCCGAGATAATCAGTCACATCAAACCTTGCCTGGTCGTCCACGTTCTTCGTGATGACCACCTTCAGGTCGTTGCCGCGGGTTCCGCTGTATTTTGCGTCCGCATAAGTGCAGGTTGCCTTGTCGCCGCTGTTGAGCCTGTATGCGTATAGGGTCTGGGCATACATAAACAGGTCGCGAAGCCCCTTCAGCTTCTCGCTCATATAGTCATACCCGAAGATATTTAAGGCTCTCGTTTTAAAATCGTCCGCCGTCACAGTGAAGATTTCTCCGTCGGGACCCCAGTCCAGTTCCAGCGGCATGGTCGCATATCCCCTCTCACTCAGCTTCGCATCAGCCGATGCCACCGAGATGAAATTGATGTATGCGCCCGGCAGAACCTTGTTCTGTGTCGTCCACATTCCTCCGCCTAAAGCCATTTATTTCACCTTCCTTTTCATAAATTTAGCAAGCCTTGCCTGTGCCTCTTCGATGGTGATCTCCTCACCGTCTTTGATGACCACAGCCAGGGCATCTTTTCTGTTATCAAAATAGCCGGATGCAAGGAGTGCTTCTCTCGTAAACACATCCGGCTTGTCTTTCTTTGTTGCCATAAAATCATCCTTTCAGATTCGTTTCAGTACCCTTCTGTTCCATGACCGGCGTCGTATTCGGGCGATAACTGAAATAGTCATAATTGACCGTGAAGGTCAGCACGTCGTCCTCTATGGCCGCCTCCATGCCCGTACCACGTATCAGCTCTCCTTCGACAGTAATCAGCTCCAGGCAATTGAATAATTGCTCGGATACTCTGTTACAGTCTGCCCTCGGTTCATCGGCGTTGGTGAGGTACTGGACGGCGAACTGGTTCGTATGCCGGTATCGTCTGCCCCTTAACACCTTGGTATCGGGACTGATGCAGGACACAAAAAAACAGGGTTCTCTCAGTCCCTGTCTGACTTCTTCGGTATATAGGGTACAGCCTTCAAATTCCCCATTGAGCGCTGCCAGTATCCCGTCTATAATCTTCTCAATCATCTCATCTGCGCCTCCATCAGTCTTTTGATTTTCCGCTCCAGTATCGCCGGGGCATTGCGCTGGATCTCTTCAACGGAAATCGTCATCATGAAGTGCCCGGGCACCCATCCGGTGTGATTAGCGGTACGATGGCCGTATTCCACATAGCTGGCATATTCAACAGGGTTGTTAATCTCAATCATGCAGGCGCTTGCACTGTGGTAGATTTTATACCGTCCGCCCTGCGACCAGCCCCTGCGGAGGGTGCCGCCGACCTTGCCTGTCCCAGCGGGGTATTTTCCCACCGGCGTCCTCTTGATGACCTTCGCCATCAGGCGCTGTGCAAGTTCACGGGCGCAGATGTCCAGTATCTCGCCCATGTTCTGCTGCATCCGCGCCATGCCTTCCTGGAACCTCAGCAGGTCGTCAAAATTGCATCCGCCTCTTGCCATCATGTCCATCCTTTCCAAAGTTCCAGATTGATTTCCTGGTGGGTCGCATATACTGCCGGCTCACCGGTACGGCAGTAATCCATCGTCACGCCGTTTTGGGCCACAGTAATCTTACTTCCGGGTTTGATATCCACTTCCGGTGCAACAAACAGCTTCACGGTCTGCTGCACGGATGCGCCGGTCCCGGTCTGTTCCGCCGCGAGAATCGTGCCGAAGGAGAGCCTGCACGGCCGGCCGGTAAGCACTTCAACCTCGTGATATCCCGTCGCCTTGTTGGGCTTCGTGTAGGCTTGGTACTCAGTGATGGTACATAATCCTTCGTAAAGCATCTCCACCGCCTCTCTGTGCGCCTGTCTTGCCTTCTGTAATGCATTCATCTGAACACCACCCTGCGGTAACGGTTCAATACCGCCTTGTAATCCTTCAGTAGGGAGTCCTTATACCCTTCACTCACGGATGCATTGAATGAAGTAGACGTATCACCTTCGCTGATGGAGGAAACGGAACCCGGAGCAGATTCCTCATGGCCCGGATTCTCATTCCGGTAAAGTTCCATCGACATACGATAAGCCGTATTCTCCAGCCCATCCGGCAGCACCTCTATGTTGCAGTATGCGCAGATCACGCCTTCCACATCATCCAGAACGAACTGTAACAGGGTATCCTGCTGCTCCCCGGAAATCCCAAGGAGCAGTTTCAGCTTTTCAAGCTTCAACATGGCCGTTACCCCAGCTTGTGCTTGAATGCCACGACCCTGATCTGCTTCGGCTCGTAGACCGGATTCCAGTTGACCGCATCAGCCAGTTCAGCACGGGAAGGGCCTTCCGTCTTTGCAACCTTTGCATTTGTGAACGCAATCCCCCTCGGGTGCAGGATGTTGGTCTTTCTGTTGATCAGGTAATCAATACCGGAGCCTTTTCTCTTCGCCCTGTCTGTTTCTGTAGGTACAAAGCCGACAGGATTTCCGTTGCCCAGTGCCACGGCGCCTTCGCCGAAGAGGTAGGTGGTGTACTTTCCTCCTGTTTCAACCGGGCACCCATCGTCGATAATGACTCTCTTGCCTTGATATACACCGAAAGACACGTCATTGGACGGCTGCACAGTTTCAATCAGGTTCTGTTTCTTCAGGTATGCCTCTGTTGCAGAGTGCATACAGATTCCTGTCAGCTGTGCTTTGGCATCACCTAAGAGCTGTTCTGCATCGATAAATGCGGATCCGCTCCAGTTTGCTGCCGCACCGCTTTTTCCGGTAATATCTAATAGGTTTGACTCTAATCTCGTCTCTGCCGGCTTTGCATTATCCCCAGTGGTTGCCGGAATCGTTCCGAAAACACCGTTCAGGACTGCGATCAGTTCCTTCTGCATATCCCTTTCCCAGAATTTCGCCACCAGGTCGCCGATTGCCATCATCGGATCAGTGCCTGCAAGGGCGGCGGATAAGTCTGTCGCACTCCACATCTTTGCTCTTCTGATGATGGCTGCCACGTCTTTATTGGACTCGATCTTGTTGTCCTCCAGGTCTGCGCCTTCGATGACCTGCTCTGATTCGCCCGTCAGGTCCTCAAAGAACGGCATGTTGACCGTTGGTGCAGCCTGGGATGCCAGCGCATCAAATTCCGAGTTATTCGCGACGATGCCGCACTGTACCAGTGCCGACAGCTCCATTGTTCTGTTCACTACGTATGGATTAAATAGTTCAGGCACGATGACGTCCTGTAAAGTAGTTCCTGCCATTTAATTCACCTTTCCTTTCTTAAATCTTCACTCCGGCCGCAGCTGCCATCGATCTGGCCTGCTCCGGATTCTCTTTTAATAACTTTCCCTGTTCCGTCATATTGAAGGTTTCCTTTGCAAACGGGTTTGCCGCTCCGCTTCCTCCGCCTCCATGAGGTTCATACGGCGGTTTCTTATCTTCCGGCTTAAAGAGATGGGCCATAGCCTTGTCCTCTTTGTACGGCTTCAACAGCTCGTCTATCCCCACAGGTTTTCCCTCCTTGTCAAAGGTAAATTTCTCAAGTCCGCCGGTCTTGTAGATGAGGTAGTCCGGATCCTGGACCCCCTGTTTCGTAAGCTGTTCCTTCAACGCGTATGTCCTGCTGGTATCCTCCGCAGTCTTTTTCAGCGCCTTGATTTCTGTCTCGTAGTCGCCGATCTTCTTCTGCAGGTCAGCGTTATCACCGTTCGTCTTCTTCAGATCAGCAATCGTATCCGTGGCGGTCTTGAGCTCTCCGACCTTGTCATTGTAGTCCTTCTTCGGTACTGCGTGTTTCGGGAACTCTGCCGCTGCGGACTTCATCACAGCATCAATATCCAGCTTTCCGTCTACAATCTGGGCTTTTTCCAATATTGTTCTTAACCAATCCATTCTCATATCCTCCATAGATCTTTATTCCCGCTCTCCGGGTATTGGGATTTGCCGGTTATACCCACGGCCGGGTAGGTACCGTTCTTTTACGCCTGCGGAAAAAGGCAATCAAAAAAGACCACCCTTTGGCAGTCCTTGATAAACAGTATTCAGTTATTCTCCTCATATTGCGCGCAGCTTCTTTATCAACTCAGGAGAGCCAATCAGCGCAAATTCCCAGTCGCCGTCCAGATCGATTTCCGTCGGTTCCAGATCAAGCCGTAATGCCTCGAAAATACCGTCCTGCCGCTGTATGTCAGCAGACAGTTCAAAACGGCTTATCTTCGACAAACACTCTGCATCAACTGTGCGGGTGGTTTCCGGAGTCGGGCAGAGGACAATTGCGGCATGTATCTTTTTCACTCCATAGCTATGCTTGTTCATTACGGGGATGTCCTGCCGGTGCTCATATATTTCAATTCTCGGTTCGCAGTATGCCAGAGTAACCCTCTGATCGCCTACAGTGCCATAAAGTTTACCGTTTTCCAGCATAAGTGTTTTGACTAGTCTTTTAATCATTTTGAAGTCTCCTCATTTCACTTTGATAACAAAGGCCTCATTTTTTTCGTAATAGTTCTTGTCTTGATCTACTCTGAGTCCATCACAGATCATGCACAGGGACTCATATGGGAACTTGTCTAAAAAATCAATAACGTCATCTTCTGACAGACTTTCCAGATAACTCCGTACATCCGCTTCCAGCGAGAACCATTCATCGCTGCTATTGCCATTTTGAAATCGGTTCAAGAACTCAGCTAGTTGGGCCATCGCTTCATCTCCTCCAACAGTTTCATCAGTCTGTTATACTCTGTAAAGCCGGAACTGTTATTAATAATTAATGATTTCAGCCACTCTCCTCTATCCGGCACAGATACATTAAATAAGGCGAGTGCAAATTCCAAATCACTGTATTGAAGTGATAAGGCGTTTTTTATCTCAAGTAAATCCTCAACTCTATTGTAATTGCTCGAATATGTAAAAGCAATGTTTTTGTCAATACATATCTGTCTTGCAAGCAGTTCAACAGGCAGCTCTTCTATGTAGCTGTATTTTATGTAAGTGGCAGGATCATAATAGCTGATAGACCTTGCGTGCAAATGCTCATGGATTAACTGATGATCTGTTGTATCCATTTTTAATTCAATACTGCAGTCCCATCGCTTTCCTGCCTGGCGATAATCGTTGTCATTTAGTATTACTAGGTTCCCATTCCACTTCGTCTGCTTGCTTATATATTGGGAAACAGCACTATCCGTATTGAGTACTGCTTCGGACAACTCTTCAATTGTTCTTTTTGAGCCATTGCTATTCCCTGCAAAGGTGACAAAATCACTTTTCCATTCCTTGTATGTCATATTGGACGGCACATAATAGGTCTTGCCGTCAGCATCTCTTGCAGCCCGCCCGCCGATGGAAAACTCATCGTCAAAGTAAGGACAGGTCGTGGATCTGCACCATACATGGAAAGGCGGCGCCGTAACCCCGGGTTCGTATTGTGACATCGGGAAGTGCTTGCCGTCCAGCTCCTGGCAGATTGCCGATGTATGGGAATCCAGTGTTGCAACGATCTCAAACTCTTCCACGCCCAGGTCGTTGAAACAGTCCTTCTGTGCAGCAGCACTAAAAAAGGCCTGTTCTGTCATAACTAACCGCCCGGCCTGTACTTTTGCATTTTTAAATTTCTTATTCACAAACTTCGACATATGATCGATAGCTTTGTCGGGAGCTTTGCCTAAAATACAGGTTCTTGTCAACTCGCTGTGAAGGTCGTTGACCATCTGAGACTTGGATGTCCAGATACGGTCTGAAAAGTTCTTGCCATCTGCTGCCCAGGGCTTTGCGATCAGTTTTGACAACTTGTTATCGTCAATGGAATCAAGTGCCCAACCAATGCCAAAACCTTTCTGCAGCTCGAATGCAGAACGGTAATAACTCTCAGAATAAAACTGCCTCGCCATGCTGTCAACGCTGTCAAGATAATTCCCAAAAGCAACCTCCGCAGCCTGCTGGGTCTGTAACTTGAGTGCTTCCAGCCTGCTGATATGATATTTTGCCGAGGCGTTCTCCAGCTGCTTCATCCACTGCTGGTTCATGGCGTTCAGCTGCCCGTACTTTATGTATTCCTCGACGGACCATTTGAATTCCTCCAGTTGACCCTTGTCCAGTAGCTTTCTTGCCGCAGACATGCTGATCTCGTTATTCTTGGCAATGCGGTTCAGCCACTTCTCGATTTCCAGGTTGATTTCCCTGGCAGCTTTGTCAAACTCCGGTTGTATCATCGCATAGGCCTTCAGTCCGTATCTGTTTAATGATTTCTCAAGCTCTTCAAAACGTTTTTGCCAGTATGTGCTATTCTTCATCACATTTCTCCAATGAAAAAGGACACCCCGAAGAATGTCCTTAGAATTCTATTTAGTTAATCGTCTCTAACCCTGTCCACCTACAACAAGGCAGGTGGTATTTTTAAATAAAAAGGATCACCATATAGTGACCCTAATTTGGACATATCATTTTACTCTTTTAAGCTGTCGAGATGCTCTGTTTCCTTGTCCCCGTCATAGGTTTCTGCAAACTTTTCACCATTCTCATCAAAAATGGAAATTTTAACAAATTCAACTGTGTTGTCCTGAATAAATCCCCTGTAGTTGTATGCATATTTCATTCCCTTTTTTTCAAAACTGCCTATACCAATGTACTCTTGTCGCCCTTCATTAAAGTCAACCTGATGATCTCCCATGTTAAATTTACATTCTGCACCATATTTTTCAGTGATAAAATTCATAAATGTTTTATCAACGTCTGGCTCTGTTTGATACTTATCAGGGTTCTTAACCATTTCAGATATACCGAAAGCCAGGCTTCCTAAGAATATGACAAGAATAGCTAGACCAATCTTTGTTCTTTTTTTCATAAACATTGTCCTTTCGTGTTAACTAAAATATATTAATATAATTATATAACAAAATTTTGTAAAACGCAATTGTCACACACCTTTTATTAATACTATTCTTCATCAACCTCACCGCCGCCATTCTTGTTCAAATCTTTTCCGCCAAAAGCTCCCTCATACTGTTCCATCTTCTTCAGATTCTCCTGCTCTTCTTTCTCAAGCTGCTTCAGCTCCGCCTCTGCGTCAGTGACGAACGGGTGGTTCTTCAAGATGGTCTGCCTGCTGACGATCCCTTCGCTGTCCCTGCAGATCTGGGCAAGTTCCAGGTCGTTCTTGATGCTGGTCCGCGTCCAAGTCTGCGTGATATTATCACACTTGATGCCTTCATGCTTGCAGATTGCCCGTATCAGCTTTGAAAAGCCAAGCTTGAACTCCGTCTCCATGAGACCGGTTTTCATCTCTAACAGAGAATACATGAACTTGAGCGCCTCACCTGACTGGTTCCCGAAGTTCTCCGGCTGCGGGTCAAACCCCTGCCCCTGTTCGAAGATTGCCTTCCTGGTCGCCTCCAGCACGCTGTTACGCGCCTCGATAGGTATCTCGATGCTCAAGGTGGAAACCCCTGGGCTGCCCTCTTCCGCATCAACCTTGATGGTCTTGTACTTTTTCAGATCAGATAGGAATGCGTTCAGCTCCGTCCCTCCGTATCCGGATAACACGAAGATCAGCTCCTGCACATCATCCAGATCATTGATAAAGCCGCTGTATACTTTGTCATAGACATCGATCAGCGGCTTGATGTTCTTCAGGTCATCGGTTTTGATATTGTTGTTCCAGAATGGGATGAACGGAACCTCACCGAAATCATGGCTATATTCCGCCATTGACTCCCCATTTGAAGGGTCTACGAACATATGGTAATACATGAGCCCGTCATCAACGGTATCTGACACCCGCATCCTGAATGCCTGGCACTGGGTGTCCGTCCAGTATTCATAGACCGCATATTTTTCGCCGTCGCTTTCATCAATCGTATCATACACCCTCATCGCCCCGATAAGCCTGTGCTTCAGGCTCCCATCGAATACGGGTATCACTTCTTTGCTGTCAACGACCGCCCACTCAAAGCCGTCATCGTTGCTCCAGTAGTGGATCCATCCGACCGACGTATTGGCTGCATTGACGCACAGTTCCATGCAGTTCTTCGCATATTCATCACCCAGGAGCTCCGTTATCTTTTTATTTGCCTGATTGCTGCCTACATCGAACAAAGGCGGTGCAGTAAATGCGTAGGATGCCTTCTGGTTTACAATGAGTCCGTGGAAATTCCTTGGTATGCGGTTGTCTGCATTACGGAGCGGGTTGTCGCTGTCATCCGTCTCTTCCGTCTTTTTATACAGCACATCCGTCTCATTGCGGTAATACCGCTCCGCCACGGATGCACGCAGGGCAAAATCTTTGTGCCCCGGCAGATGCTTCTTTATCAGTTTTTTCATTACGTCTAGTTCCATGTCAAACCCCTATTTCAAAATCGTAATTCCGTTATTCTTCCTGATGATCGTATAGCAGAAGTATCTTACCGCGTCCATGCAGTGGTCATACTGCTTGATCGGCTTGTCTTCACCGCGTTCTGCTGCCTTCTCGTCCCATACGTATGACGCAAATTCCTTGACCGTCTCGGTACAGGATTCGTGTATGGCTATCTTCCCCTGGTTCAGCAGGGATGCGACAAAGCGTATCCCGTCGAGCACGTCGTTCCGTGCCTTCTTGATTTTATAACCCCGCAGCTTCAGTTCTGCGATGAATGATGCTGCCGAAGGGTCGATGATGATCCGCTCCGGATTAATTCCGGAAAGCCATTCTGCTAGGTCATCTGCATACTGCGAGTTCGTTTTCTGTGCCGACTCGTCGCGCCCTGAATAGTAATATTCCCTGCAGCAGATCCATCTGCCATCGGCTTCCCTGCACCAGAGCAGGAAGACCGTAGCGTTCTGGGTGCCGTAGTCGCAGCTGACATAATATCTCTGATCAGCAGCTGTAAAATTACTGATGACGTGTTTCGCCTTGTCGAACATGTCATAGATGATGCCTTCCGCCACACACCACAGTCCCAGGATATACCTCTTATAAAAGACACCGCTGTACATGGAGCGGTACCTGGCCTTTATCTTCTCGGACAGTGACAAGTTATCTTCCATCGTGAAGTGCAGGTACAGCAGGTCATTATCATCAACTTTATCAATCCAGCCTGTCTTGAACCAGTGGTACGGTCCTTCCGGGTTACAGTTGAACCAGTATTTTGACCCGTCAACAGAGCATCGTCCTGTTGCCTGGTTGACAAAGGACTCCGGCATCAGGGCGACCTCGTCGAAAAACACCCCGGCAAGCGTGATGCCCTGGATCAGGTCCTGCGACCTCTCATCTTTGCCGCCGAAGATGTAAAAGTAGTTGGTGACGCCGCCGCGCCTGACTTCCAGCAGGTTGTCAGCCCTGTGGTCTTTGCATCGGTACCCCCTGGACCGCAGCATCAGCTTCAGTACCGTCAGGACATTCCTTCGGAATGAACCGATGGTCTTGCCGCACATGGCGAAGTTCTCCTCGCCAAAGGATGTCATCGCCCACATGACAAAAGACAGCGCCATTGACACTGTCTTCCCGCTACGGATCGCCCCGTCAGCTATGATACCTTCCTTGTGCGATACTCCCGATTCCGGCAGCCACCAGGTCAGTATTTGTTTCTGTTTTTTTGAGAAGGGTTCAAATTTGAATACGGCCTGTTTCACCCTTGCCATACGTCATCTGCCTCCCCTTTTAGTGCATCCAGGAATCCATCATCTTCGGCTGCAGCATCAGTGTCTTCTCCCCTGATCTTGGCAGTAGATGCCCTGATATTCTCGATGCGCGCCTTCTGCTCATCGGATGCGAGCTCCCAGTTCCTGTGAAGCAGGTCGTCATAGGTCTTGATCATGCCGTTCAGGCTGGTCATCGCCCTGGCCTGTGCTTTCAGGAAGTTCGCCTGCTTGTCCCAGGCCTGCTGCACTTCCCATTTCTCGCTGTATCCTGAATCACTGGATCCCTCGCCGATTTTCTCGATGGTCTTATCCTCCTGGTCTTTGACGTGCATGATCTTCTGCGCCCTGATGATGGCTGCGTACTGGATCATGATCTGGTCCCAGAGGACATCGAGAGGGTTCATCTTCCCTGCCTGTTCCACCAGTTCCAGAGTTTCCTCCGGAAGGTACTTGGCAAACAGTCCGTGCTTTTCAGCATGTTTATTCTCAGGAGGTCCTGAGGCATTCTTGTTGCCGGGCTGAGCACCTCGCTTCCTTTCCGAACGCTCGCTATTCTTTTCCGAACGTTCGCTTTCCCAGTTATATGTACTCTTCCATCGCCGGACTGTCCCGGCCGGAAGTTCTAATTCCTTCGCAATGTCAATCAGTTTCAGCCCCTGATCGAAGAGTGCTTTCGCCCTCCCGACCCTGGCGTCTGGTGCTCTTGCCAAGCCTCACCACCTCTCATTCGTCGTTTTGTCTCCCCTGAAATAATACCCACTTTTTAATCTCTAGTAATTCTTAATGATAAGTTCCCTGTAACGACGCGGGTTTGTCTTTGTTACAAGATTATCCTGTCTCTCTACCCCTGTAATGCTGTATCCTTTGTACAATTCACGTATTTCAGGACAGTCATTGTATGACAGGATAAACTTCCCCCTGATGCGGGTAAGCGCATCTCTCAGTCTCTCGTGGTCTTCCGGCATGAACCGGTCAGGATAGTATTTCTCCGCCTCATAGTAAGGCGGATCCAAATAAAATAACGCTGATTCCCGGTCATATGTCTTAATGAGCCGTTCAAAATCAACGTTTTCTATCACTACCTTGTTTAATCGTTTCGATACCTGCTGTAAATAGGCAATTGTTCCTTGCATATCTCGAGGCTTGGTGCCAAATGACCGCAGGTCGGTTCCAAAGCTTGACTTGATTCTGCAATAGAACCTTGCCGCCCTCTGGATATCCGTCATGCCTCTGACATCAGACTGGGCGATGCAGTCAAAGAACTGCTCTCTTGATACGAACATCCAGTCAAGCTCCTTCTGCAGTGCTTCCGGGTGATATTTGACACAACGGTATAGATTAATTAAGTCCCCGTTGATGTCGTTGAATACCTCCATCGGCGCGTGCCTGTCTTTGTCGAACAGCACCCAGCCTGCCCCGCCGAATACCTCGATGTAACGGTCGAAGTTATCCGGAAATTGTTCGATGATTTTCTTTTTCAGCAGCTTCTTACCACCTATCCAGCTTATATAACTATTCATGTTTATCAATCCCCCTGTAACGTGGGTATTATTTCGAGGGGATATAAAATACCCCGGATCTGAAGGACACGGAGTATGTTCACGTTGTTGATCTCTCTTTTCCGCCAACAACAAAAGCACCACCGCTAAGATGATGCTTTGTATTGGCCGTTATATAAATTAAAGGAGAGGAGTCCATGGACACCGGGCGACAATATTTCATGTGTAGGAGCTGCCTCCTATCTGTTTTTTAATTTAATCCCTTTGTCCATGTTTCCAGCTTATACTATAGCACAGACCTAATATGAACTTCTATGATTTAGCATGATTTTTTTCAATAATTTCTTGAACACTCTGTAATGCCTTTCCGTGAAGACTGCAAGTCCAGCGCCATGATTTTTTCAAGCTGACTGCAATTTCCTCCCAAGTCCTCTTCTCAATATATCGCATATGTAGCAGCTGCCGATAATCCTTATCTTCAACCTGTCCGATCGTCCTCTCCACCGCCTGCAGTTTATGTAATGCATCCGTCCTCATGTCCATGATCTCCATCTCCAGATCGGCCACCTTTGCAGCCAGGTCTGCCATCCTGTCTTTCCGGCCTGATGACTGTACCCGCTCCCCATCCGTTCTGACGGTCATGCTCATCGCCATGGACTCTATCTCTTCTGCCTCTGCTTCCAGGTTGCGTATATCCGTCAGCGCCTCCTGATACTGCCTCAAATACTCCTTTGCCTCCACGAGCATCACCCCTTTCTAATCATTCTCTTTATCCATTCCACCGCTCCTTAATGGTTATCTCAAACACCCTGCCGTCCACGCAATACTCGATGGAGTTCGAATACTCGGCATGGACATATCCTACACCTTCCCTGCCCAGTTTCTCCAGTGCCGTCCTGATCTCGTTCACCAGCAGTGTCAGTACATGGTTCATTTCATTTTCCCCTCCCTCATAACTAATCTCGCCTGCTGCCAGAAGCCTTTTTCGTGCTCAGATCGCAGCCTGGCTTCCTCCATCAGCTTCCCGTAATCCTTGTAGCGGTACCCCTTAGCCCGCTTTGCATCCAGGATATCTTTGATGGCCCTGTCCACGGCTGATACCGGATAATAATACCGCGGGTACCCCTGTGGGGAGTATTTAATCTTGTAATGCTTACGGGCAAAGTCGATGTTATACCTGTATGCCAGGTGCCGTTTGCCCGGGTGGTCGGATATCCTCAGGCTGTTCGCAACACCGTAGTCAAATTTCAGGTAGATGCTGTTGGTGCTGTATGCGTCATACCGGTGTATGATCACCTTGCCCGAAAGCTGCCGGCAGACATATTCGGCGATTTCCTGCGGGGTGCTGAATTTATCTGTCATCGTGACCACCTTGTCTTTCAGTAAAACTTTTCACGTTGCCGTAAATACTTACCGCAAGTATTAATCCGATATAATCATCTACTTCCCGTACCTGTATTTCTCCGTAAAAATAAAGTTCCAGCATTGACCAGAAGGTCCAAACCGCAAACATGAGTAAAACAGTAATAATAATGTTCTTCACTCCTGATCACTCCAATCCAGTGCCTGTCCGCAGTGGTAACAGTAATTCGCGATCCCTGTCCCTGTAAAGTTTCCGCCACAGGACCGGCAGCGGTAAGAGTCCGTGTATCTGATTTCCTGTATATTCGTTTTGACAGGTCTCTTCGGTATCTGTTTTCTGAGCGCCTTCAGAACTGGCACCCATTGACAGTTTTCCATACATGGATCACCCTTCGGTACACAGCATATTTCGTTGCACTCATATCTTTTTATCCAGTTGTACGCTTTTCTGTAATTCATTTTCCCTCGCTCTCCTTTCTCCTTGGTTCATACCTGCACGGCCCGGAGACCATGCAGGCAGCAGTCCGTTACATTCCTACAATGACCTTGTTCTCATCCATGAGATCGGCGAGCTCCTCCTCAAGATATTTTCTGACCCTCGCCTTCGCATGGAGCTTCCACATGCCCCCGTCCGCCTCGAAGATCCCTACCTGGTCATTGTTGACCCGGAGGAGAAAATCGCTTTCCGGCTGGTCAATCTCCGGGAAGGTGCGGTACGGTTTCAGCCGCACGATCGGACGGATGGTCGCCATGCCTGCAAGCTGGATGCCCGTCTGCACCTTGACCTGCTGGGTGACGCCGTTGTCCCTGACCTCCGCCTGGTCGCCTTTGACGATGTTGGACAGCAGCCCCAGGACGTACTCACGGTCCGGCGTGTCCATGAAGCAGGCGTTGAGCTTGATCCGTGCGGTATCGTAATCCATGTAGCCTGTCGGCACGCCCGGCATCAGCCTCTCCGTAGCGCGGTATAAGGTCAGATTCATAAAGTCGCCGTCGTCATCCTTAAAAGAACCGGTATAGGCTGCGACTTCGTTATGTGCCCTTACATCCACATACAGCACTTCAGCCTGATCTTCCGTATCCATATTAAAGCTCTCCCTTGCAGGCCATTCCCGGTTGATCAGCTGGCAGAACATGTCCAGCCCGTTGACCTCCCTGCACTTGGGATAGACCTGGTTGTGGTACATATTCTTCGTGGTCCCGTCCGGCATGACCATGTAGGTATCCCCGCCGATTACTTCAAACCTTGGCTCCTTGACTCCCTTTTCTACGATTTCGATCAGTCTCTCAAATTCTTTTTCAAACATTTTTCTTCTCCTTTTCCGTTATATGTCTTCTACCAGCCTCAGTCTTGCAGGCTGCTCTTCTTCATTGCCGTACATGTCCATCTGTCCCGGCACCTGAGGCTTCATCTCCACTGCCTGTACCTCTCCGGCGAATTCTCCTATGTACAGCGATGTGGTAACCGGGTTTGTCGGCTGCAGCGAGGATTTGATCTCACATTTTGTCGCGATGACCTGTCTCTGCTCGTCCGGCGTGAAGGTCAGTGTCAGCGTCATCTTCCTGGGCTTGACAGCGTTCGTGTTGACGTCCATGATGTTCCTGATGATCTTCGGCATCTCGACGTCGACGCGCTCCTTG
>UMIU01030947.1_pt1 | contig 14817 bp, 8 predicted proteins | sample 1965871 | NCBI WGS metagenome assembly UMIU01 (sample SAMEA4836132, study PRJEB28245) | human gut metagenome | biome: gut microbiome; material: fecal sample | place: Denmark | collected 2008
TCCTGCAGTTCGCTGCTATAATCTCTCAAAATTGCCCTGTACAGTATCTCTCTGTCAATGGGCTTGCTGATGTGTGCGTTCATCCCTGCATCCAGCGACTTCTTCACATCTTCGTCGAAGGCGTTGGCTGTCATAGCGATAATCGGCACTGTCTTTGCATCGCTGCGTTCGAGGCTTCTGATCTCTATCGCAGCAGTCAGACCATCCATGACAGGCATTCTGATATCCATCAGGATACAATCATAGTAAAATTCTTCGGAGTCCGCGAACTTCTCAAGACATAGTTTTCCATCTGTGGCAGTGTCGACTTGACAGCCGGCATTCTCTAAAATCTTACGCGCGATCTCACGGTTAATTTTATGGTCTTCACACAGCAAAATTCTTTTATCTTTTAGCTGACTAAAATCAGCCTCTCCATTATGTGGAGGTGGCGCAGTCTCTGTATCAGTCTGTTCTGCAATTCGCAGCGGAAGTGTTACGGAAATTCTGGTTCCTCTTCCCTTCTCACTTTTGATATCAATGGTGCCGCCCATCATGTCAACTAGATTCTTGACGATAGACATGCCCAGACCAGTGCCGCCTATCTTGTCTACAATATTGCCGTATTCCTGCTCAAAGGGTTCAAATATCTTTGGCAGAAACTCTTCACCGATCCCGATACCCGTATCTGTTACGAGAAACTCTGCGTCTATCTCCGCTTCACTGCGTCTGCAGCCCTTTACAGACAATTCCACTCTACCGCCTGCCGGTGTGAACTTCACAGCGTTGGACAGCAGATTGATCAAAATCTGCTCGATACGAATCTTGTCACCGTAGAGATATTCGTCTGCCGCTTCTGTAGTGCAGACAAAATCCAGCTTCTTCGACTTTGTCATCACGCTGATCTGACTGGAAACGGTATCAATAACGGCACGAAGCGACAAAACATCTTCCTGCAGGTTTATTTTCTTTTCTTCAATTCTGCTCATATCCAGGGTATCATTAATCAAGTTAAGCAGATACATACTGGAATGATGGATTTGCTCCAAATTTTCTTTCAGTTCCCCCTGCACCTGGCTTTTTTCCAGACTCAATGTGGTCAAGCCGATGATACCGTTCATCGGCGTGCGCATATCGTGGCTGACCCGCTGCAGAAATTCTGATTTTGCGTTATTCGCCTCATGAAGCTGAAGGTTACTAGCCTCTAAAATTCTGGCATAAGCCGCTCTCTGACGATTCTTATTCGTCAAAAAGATCGCTAAAAATATCAGGGTCATCAGAACAAAGGAAATTGCCAGGGCTGTAAAGGGATTGGTTCTGATCAAAGCCGACAGCGTGTTTTGGTTCTGCTTAATAGAGTTAAATATTTTGTAATCCTCCACATCGCCCGTATTCATCATCGAAATGCCCTTGTCGACCAAAGACATCAAAAGAGGCGATTGGTCATTGGAGATGCCCATATAAATGGGAACACTTATTGTAATGGAAGAAACGGTGTCCACATTGTTTGCAGATCGGTAATTGGTATCCCCATGGATCTTCAGGGAGTCGATAAAAGTGATATCTGCCGTTCCTCCCCTCACCATGCTCAAACAGGCTTCCTCGTCCGCAGCCGTCACAATGGACCAATCCGGGCAGTTGTTTTCGATAAAAGTTCTTAGCCCTTTAAAAGAGTCTGGAATAACAACTTTCAGTTTATCCGTCGGATAGACCACGTTTCCCTGCCTCGTCACTGCTGTGTTTATCTTGTCAGTATAGCTGGCAGATAAAGACAATCGATACTTGCGCTCCAGTGCATTATCACTGTAAATTCCTGCAATCATATCGACTTTTCCTTCTTTTAGAAGTGACCATGACTCCTGTCGATCACTGGTTTCAACGTATTTGAATTTCAGGCCCGTATTTTCTGCAATGCTGTTCAGCACGTCCAGATCGATGCCTTTATACTTCTTTTCCTCCTTATCGTACCATTGGTAAGGATATGTATCCGGTGCGACAGCAACTTTGATCGGTTCCATGCCTGCGGCAAATTCTGCCTCCTCCCTCGTCAGACCTTTTGCATGTTTAGAAAAATCTCCATAATATTTCTCCGTCAGATTTGAAACAAAGTAAGGATTTTCAACATCCAATTTCTCAAGTGCATCGTCCAGTTCGCCCATCAAAGCTTGATTCGCCTTTGACATTATGAAATAAGCTGGAACAGATTTGGTGCGAAGCAGCAATTTCTGTCCTTCTTGGATTGATAAATTGCCGTTGACAATGGCATCGATCTCTTTATTTTTCAGCGCTGCCTGTAAAGCTTCCATACCTTCAAAATATACAGGCTCATAGGAAAATCCCTTTTCCTTCGCTGTCTCACGGAATATCTTATTCAGATGGTTGCCGATAATCATTCCGACTTTGATACCGTCATAATTGTCAAAGTCGCCGTAATATAAGTTCTGATTATTCTGCCTCGTCAGCAATGCAACAAAATCAATGCAGCACTGTGTCTCGCTAAACAAAAATGATTGTGCCCGCTCCGCCGTATATTCTGCCGGAAACAGCAGATCGATCTTGCCTTCTTCCAGCCACTCCAAACATTCCGTCCAGCTTCCTTCGACGTACTCATATTGCCAGCCGGTATATTTGCCGATTGCAGAGAGATATTCTTCTCCATATCCGTGGACATTGCCGTTTTTGTCCATCATGAGAAATTGTTCGATATCAACGCAGCCAACTTTGATCACCTTCTGTTTAGACGCTGTCTCAGCAAGCACTGGATGAACACTGTATACGAAAAGTACGCAAAAAATAGCCAATACTGCCGTCAGGCTGATTAGCTTTTTCTTCTTCAACTTTCTATCCATAACAACACCACATTTCATCGAATTCTCTTTATTCTAACATGATATGGCCTCTTTTACAAACAAAAATGGATTCTGTCATGTTTTTGGCAGAATCCATTTTTCACATATTATTTCATTTTGATCAGATACGTAATCTGATGTCCGTTGTTTACCTTATCACTGATAGAAATCGTCTTTGTCTTCTTATTCCATTTCGCAGTTTTTCCCGTCAGACTTTTGATCGTCCCTGCTGTAATATAGACACTGCTGCCAATTAGTTTTGGTGCGGTCGGTAAAATCTTCTTCTTCCCGTTTATCGTTGCAGTCTTCTTCCCTGCTGTAATGATGGACTTTTCTCCTGTTTCTAGATTTGAGACAGTCAGCTTCTTCGTCTTCTTATTGAAAGAAACTTGATAACCCAGGAGTTGCAGCGTGGTCTTTGCCGGTACGTAAGCTGTGCTCTTTACTAATTTTCCGGACTTCGATATCGTGATCCCTGATCCCATTGCAGGCTCATCATAACGCAAAAGTCCCAGGTGCTCATAAATCAAAGCATTGTTCAGGTTGAACTGATAGTTTCCTTCCCCTGATGGCTGAATCTTGCTGGAGTTTTCCAGTATCGCTTTGACGTAAGCCTGTTTTGCCAGCCAGAAGCTGTCGCTGCGGTTCAATCCTCCATAATAATATTTCATGAAGGAATAGTAGAAGTAGTAGAAGTTGTTTTCCTTCATCTTAGTGAGAGTTGCCTTATTATTGACACCGTTGTTGGAAAGCACTGCTGTCGCAGCGAATACGTTCATCGCCTTGCCCTCAGCCAAAGCCTTGTAAGCTAAATTCTCTGTATCCAATCCTTCAGCATTATTGCAGGTCCAGGTCATCAGGTTATAGTAGTTGCTCCCTAACACCGTATTGATGTTGCCCGTATTCAGCGTAGATATCCGCTTCTCTTTTCCATTGACAAAAATCGCCTTGTCTATGTTGGTCTTCTGCCCATGAGAACTGATCAGGATATCAGAAATTCCCTTCTGATTCTCTTTCTGCATGTTTTCTGCCGTAAAGTCTCCCTTTACTTTACCGTTTACCGGACAATCATCTCCCAATTTGCCATACGAAGTATATTGACCGGATGACAAAATGCCAAATTCTTTATTGATGCGCTTTTCCAAAAACCAACTCATGTCGTCGATATGATTCTTCTGGTCAAAAATTGGATTCGCAAAGCTGACTAGCGGCAGTCTTTTTTTACCCGCAATAGCACTATTATAACCTTTGTACTTGTCAAAGTACCCGGCATAGTCACCTTTCGTCAAAGGCAGACGCACCACTGGCCACTCCGGTACAAAGTCGATGCTCAGCTCATCTTTAAATGCCGAATAGACACTCATTCCTTCCAATACTTTTCCATCGTTATTCAAATTTCCGTAGAAATAGTCCGACTTGAAACGACCGCCTTCATCGATACCATTCAACATCTGCACTTTGAAGTTCACATTGAATGCAGGCACATCGCTGTCAGTACCAAAAATCTGCACGCCTGTCAACTTCCCCTTTGATGATGCTTTGATCTCATTCATTTTGTCGTAAATCTGTGTAGCGCTGGAGAGCCCTTTTACATCTAGATATTTGACACTTTGATCCATTGGGAAGTCCTCAGCGTAATCCTTGATTGCTGCCAGATCAGCATTAGAAACTCTGTCACTGTTGTATACGAAAAGTGCATAGTCGGAGTGATCCGGCACAGTTGCTTTTACAGCCTGCACGAATCCTTTCGGGTTGATCAGGCCGCCGTCAGCAGCGCCGCTGAGGTCTGTGGCAGTCTGGAACATCATATCTTCCAGTTCTTTTACAGATAAGTCAGGGTTGATCTGCCAGCCGATAGCCATAAGACCAACCACGTATGGCGTTGTCCAGCTGGATCCACCCATTCCCCATTTTATGTAGTCTTTATTTCCACTTGCTACTGTCCGATCTGTCGGAACATATAGACTTTTATCAACTTTAAATGATGCTTTGTAATTTTTTTGATTATCTCTATCACTAAGAGGTTTTGCTGTTGCAAGACTATAGCCTGCAAAGAGAACAGATATCCCTTCCTTCTCCGCTTCCTTTACTGCTGCTTTATATTCTTCGGGATATTTTTCCCTTGGGTCTATATTATCCGAAAAACCGATCACCTTGATTTTTTTGTCCGCAGGCAATTTCTTGTTTTCCTCAATGATTTTTCTGATGCAGTCCGCATGGCTCCGCTGATCTGTCAGCCATGCCGGATTCGCCACAAAATGTACTGAGGCTTCTGGCGCTACGCCGATTTCTTTTCCAGCCAATATATCCAATACTGCCGGACCATGCATAGTCGCGTTATATGACGATTGATTATATTTTGTCATTATATCCGTGTAGTAATGCAGATCCACTTTTTTGATCGCCGGATGTAATATCTTTCCCAGCGGTTGATCGACATATGCTACGTTGACACCTTTACCAGTATAGCCCTGTTCATGCAGTTCCTTAAGACCCAGGTCTGCATGCCTTCCCCACTCCATGTGCTTCTCCGGCGAGAAATTTTCTGGCATCTTATCCTTTGACGGCCACTTCGTATACTTGCTGTAGGCCAAAGTCATCAAAAGATCGTAGTCACTGCTGAAATCAAACTTCGATAAATCGCTACTTTGATTACCTTTCATATACACATTTGAATAGGGCTCTGGCTTCTTCTGTGCACCAAAAGCCGTCACGGTGCTACCAATCAATGCAATCACTAGCAGGATTGCAAGAATCGCTCTTCGCTTCTGTCCTTTCATAAAACACCTCGCTATTTTAGGGTTACACATTGTCATAATTTAATATTACAATTAATATAACCATCTGTCAATTCTCATTCCGAATTTCCCAACAAAAAAGGACTGATATCTCCTTAAAGGTTAACAGTCCCCTTTGTTCTTTATTCAAACGCCTGGTAAATCGCTTTGATTGCTTTCTCGAAATCCTTGTTCTCCACGCCGACGATGATATTCATCTCGCTGGATCCCTGGTCGATCATTCTGATGTTGACATCCGCATCCGCGAGGGCCGTGAACAGCGTTGCCGATACACCGCTTCTCCTGCTCATGCCGCATCCCACAGTAGCGATGAGGGCGATGTCCTCAAATACTTCCATATTATCCGGACTGAGCTGCTTTTCAAAGGCTTCCAGCAGTTCATCCATTCTGCCATCCACGCTCTTCCTGGAAATGACAACAGAAACCGTGTCAATTCCGCTCGGCAGATGTTCGAAGTTGATGTCGAAATCCTCTAAGATTGCAAGAATTCGTCTTACAAAACCGCGCTCGGAACTCATCATGTTCTTGTAGATTGCGATGACCAGGAAGTCCTTGCTTCCCGCAATGCCTGTAACGACATTGGTGCTGGTCTCGTCATGCTCTGCGGTGATAATGGTTCCCGGATCCTCCGGAAGGTTGGTATTTCTGATATTGATTGGAATGTTCGCGATTCTTGCCGGATAAATCGCATCCTCGTGAAGAACTGACGCGCCCATATAAGAAAGTTCTCTCAGTTCTTTATAGGAAATCTTGTGGATTGGTCTTGCGTTTTTGACAATCCGCGGATCTGCCATCAGAAATCCGGAAACATCCGTCCAGTTCTCATAGACGTCCGCGCCCACTGCTCTGGCAACCAGTGAACCCGTAATATCCGAACCACCTCTTGAGAAGGTTCTCACCTTTCCGTCCTCTTCATTGCTGCCATAAAATCCCGGAAGAACCGCCCGTTCGTGTTTTGATAACTCTTCACGAAGAGCTGCGTCTGTTTCTTCCAGCATCATCCTGCCTTTATTGTCAAATTTGACCAGTCCTTGCGTATCGACAAAATCATAGCCGAGGAATGCTGCAATCAGCACAGCGTTCAGATACTCTCCACGGCTGGCAATATAGTCAGCGGAACATCCCTTTTTTAGATTTTCTTTGATCCGGTCAAAATGCTCCTGCAAGTCTACTTCAACACCCAGGTTCAGCTTCACAGCCATGAATCTGTCTGTCACTACCTGAAAAACCTGGTCATAAGGCAGATTGTGTTCCATATGGGTCTTACACAAGTACAAAAGATCCGTTATCTTGTTATCTCCGTCGAACCTTTTCCCCGGTGCAGATACCACTATGTACCTTCTTTCAGGATCAGATTCGATGATCTGTTTCGTCTTTGTTAACTGAATTCCGTCAGCGACCGATGAGCCGCCAAACTTGGCTACTTTGATTCCCATGCAGAAAATTCCTCCCTATTTCGCTATATTATTTATATTCGCGGCAACGCCGTTATAATAGTTCTTACCTCTCGGCAACGCCGTTTTAATCGTTTAGAACCATTATAACACGCGCATTCCTCTGAAGATACAATCGCAGCACGTGTTTCAATGATTCTCACCTTGCAGCGTAGCTGCTACAATCACATAAAATCATTATATTACACCGCCGCATGTCTTGCAACGGTTTTTGTTGACGAGTCACAAAAAAGCCAAGGATCAATTGGACTATTTGTCCAAAGATAAGCCCATCTCAATCGAGTAAGATCGTTATGATATTTTCTTTTTCTTAAAATGTTTTCCAGCATCTTTCTCTCATGAATTTTTTTATTACCTCTTCACCATTGTCCTCATAATAGGCAGCTAAAAGTTTCTTAAACTCCGAAACCTCTTTTTCCGGAATAACAAGGAATCCCAGTCCCTGTCCAATAAGATAATGATTAGCAAAAATGACAGCCGCCCGCTTATTTCCATCTTTGGAAATCTGCGTTTTCATGCAATACAAACACAACTCGATTGCAATATCAATCCCTTCTCCCTGACTCTGTACAATATCCGAAATACATTCCTTTACAACAGATTCTATAGGCAATGGGGGGATATAAGAGCTTCCGCCAATTATAACTGGTATTCCTCTAATTCTTCCTCCATCTGTAAAAAAGCCTTCATTAACTAATTTTGCAATATGGCAAAGTAAATAATAATTGCTGTCACTTTGAATTACATCAGAGTCAAGAATAAATTCCCACGCATGTTTTAGATTTAAAATCTTTTGCACATCTGTTGCTGTCATTCCTGTCACTTTGCCATTTTCAATAATGTCCGCAGTCTGAGGGAAAGACGTAGCAACACCCTCCAGAACTGCTTGATCATAAATGTTAGACTTCATATTAGCCCGGGCAAAATCGAGATTCTGCTGCACTCTAGGCGGCAATTCATTTCCTTCGTATCCTAATGCATTTAACCTTTTATCAATATGCCGGATTTTCTTTTTTAAGTCACGTGCCTCCTTTGCATTTTTTAATAGTAACTGATGAAGTTCTTCTGAATAAATATCTACATAAGTCGATGTCAGCCTGCTTCCGACTCTTTTTCTTACATATAAATATCTGTTACCATTTTGTTCTTTTATTTCTGGAGAGCCATCGTATGGGATTAACTGCAGTCTCGCATGATAATCTGCTTTTTGCTGCAATAATTCTTGGATTTCAGTAAAATTATTCATTTACTAATTCACCTCCATAGGGAACTTTTTTATTATATTATATCAGAAAAAGTTCCCTATTTTCAACAAACTCCAAGAAACTTTTTGCAAATTTTCGAAGTAAAAAAAAGCTGCCGCTTTAACAATCATTTTCCGTTAAAGCGACAGCTCTTTTGCGCCAGATTTCTCTCTATTTCAAGTTGTTGAATCGCTGATTACTTTTAGACTCTATCTCTTTCAGATTCAATCAAGGTACCACGTTTGGTAAATTCAAAATCATATTCGTACCCACCCTTGTAGGCTTCGGCCTCGTAGATGTATCTGCCGTCGTCTCTGTCCAGTTTCACGTAGATGATGGTCGCACCCGGCACCTTTTTCTTAATCTTGTTCTTGATGGTGGTCTTGCTCACTGCGCCCACTCTGGAAGCGGTGTATCTAGATCCTTCATAGTCGCGTTCACTATCTACGACTTCACCAGTATAAGCGTTGATCTCGATCGAATACACATAGCTGCCTTTGACAGCCTTTCCTTTATATACCCTCATCCCGTCATCTTTGGTCAGACGCAGATACTTCACTCCGCTTAACGACGGATACTCATTTAAGAAGATCCGCTTCGCTTTACTCCAGGAGATCACCGATGATGCTTTCGCCGACATGGTGGTGCTCTCAGCCTCCTGCGGTACGACTTTTGTATCAGCAAAGGCAAAAGATGTTGCCAGCAGAGATACGGCGATCGTAGTGACGATCAAAACTTTTCCTAATCTGTTTTTTATCGCTTTCATTTATATATCCTCCTTTGAATATCGTTTGTGTTTTCTTTATGGCTTTAATATAAAGGAGAAAAATGAAAAGAAAATGAAAAAGACGAATCTTTTTCATTTTCTTAATACGTTTATTTCAGATAAGTTTTCAGTTCTTCTACTTTGTCCAGATGCTCCCATGGAAGGTCGACATCGGTTCTGCCGAAGTGTCCGTAGGCAGCAGTCTGTCTGTAAAGCGGTCTGCGGAGATCCAGGTCTCTGATGATGGCCGCCGGACGCAGGTCAAAGTGTTTGTTGACAATTTCTGCGATTTCCTCGTCAGACAATTTTCCAGTACCAAAGGTGTCAACCATGATGGAAACCGGTTTTGCTACACCGATGGCATAGGCCAGCTGAATCTCACACTTTGCGGCAAGACCCGCCGCAACCACGTTCTTGGCTGCATATCTGGCTGCATAGGTAGCGGAACGGTCTACCTTTGTTGGATCTTTTCCGGAGAAAGCGCCGCCGCCGTGACGTGCATAGCCGCCGTAGGTGTCTACGATGATCTTACGTCCAGTCAGACCGGAGTCTCCATGGGGTCCGCCGATGACGAATCTGCCCGTCGGGTTTACAAAATACTTTGTCTCGTCGTCGAGCAGTTCAGCAGGAATAATCGGCTTAATCACATATTCAATCATGTCCGCCCTGATCTGTTCCTGCGTCGCCTCTGGATCATGCTGCGTAGAAATGAGTACCGTATCCACCCTCTTGACTTGATCCCCATCGTATTCTACCGTCACCTGGGTCTTTCCATCCGGTCTCAGATAATCTAATTTGCCTTCTTTTCTGATCTTTGTAAGCTGCAGCGCCAGCTTATGCGCCAAGGCGATAGGCATCGGCATATATTCTGCCGTTTCATCGCAGGCATAACCGAACATGATGCCCTGATCTCCGGCGCCGATGGTGTCAATCTGGTCGTCCAAGATTCCTTCCTTATATTCAAGAGCTTTGTCGACGCCCATGGCAATATCGCCAGATTGTTCGTCGATGGCTGTCAATACGGCACAGGTGCTTCCGTCAAAGCCATACTTGGCTCTGTCATAACCGATGTCCTTGATGACGCCTCTCACAATCTTCGGTATATCTATGTAGCAGTTTGTGCTGATTTCGCCCATTACCATGGCATAACCAGTAGTGGTCGTCGTCTCACAAGCCACCCTGCCATATGGATCTTTCTCCATGATGGCGTCCAGGATCGCGTCCGAAATCTGGTCGCACATCTTGTCTGGATGTCCTTCTGTTACGGACTCAGATGTAAATAGTTTTTTCATTGAAATTCTCCTCCCTTTTTGTCTCATATCTATCCTTAGCAAGAAAAAAGCCTTTTCTCTCGTCATGAAAGAAAAGGCATGATATTATCGGTATCATTCCTCATCTTTCAGAATAAGATAATTCTGTAGGATTTAGCACCTTTTCTGTCAGTAAACTGACACCTAGGTTGCCGGGCATCTTCGGGCCTATTCCCTCAGCCGCTCTTGATAAGGATCATTATCTATTAAATTATACTCTGATAAAAATCTTTGTCAATGGCATATTGTAATTTTGTAAAAATAGGATATACTCTTATGTAGTAATACTTATATTGAGGTGTAATTTTGAACAAAGACAATTTTAAGGTAATACGTGGCGGACTGTTAGACAGCGCTAACACAAGCAGAAAAACTTTCGTATCAGCATACGTGACAAACACCAGATTAATGGGCGTACTGGGTATGTATATCCACTTTGAGCTGCCCGACAACAAGGCTCTTTTTGACTTGCATCAGTTCTTCTATTTTGATGCAGAAGAATACGGCTTCGAAACATACGACAGCATACTGGGACCAGACGACGGGCGGGTATCAGAAATTGAAAGCTCCCTGATCGGAGGGCTTGGCGGAGAAAAAATCGATTTGACGCTCAAAGAAGCGCAGTATATTCTGCAGGAATACGTGCGTTTCAATCGCAGGGGGAATATACCGATGCCGGAAGGCTTCGAAGAATACGCATTCCTGTTGAAAGATGACATTCACATGACCGAACCGGAGTTGTATATTTTGATGTGTAAGCAGTGTGTTCATATTGATTCTCCATATGAACTGATCAATTACTTTCTGATGAGATGTTTCGGCAAAGATTTTGGTGCAGCAGATTTTCTGACGACGCAGGACTTTGATTTAGAACAATTTCCCGACTTCAAGGCCGGCACTTTCTGCAAGAACACCATAGACAAAGGGGATGAACCAGGCTCCTATATCAGCGAATCACTTGTAGAGTTTAATGACAGTTATTATGTAGTCGTGACCCACGTAAAGCTTTCGCAAATGCATATCTGTCACTATGAGCGCATCTCTGCTTTCAGAGTGTCCTCAGCAGAGGCGGCGATGATGCTGTCCCGCTCTGAATTTGTATCGGTCTACAAAATGCTCGCCGATGCTTCGACATTTACAACTACATCTACAAAACTGACAGCAGGTGCGATGATTACAAAGCACGACACGGGCATCCTCTACATGATCTTCCATCCTAACAATAAGCATGTAGCGAAAAAGGAGTATCGTCTCAACGAAGATGTCCTCGGCATGTACTTTATCTCTGATTCAGGTCAGTTGATTTCAGCCTCTTACTCATTAGATGAAATACGTCAATTAGAAATTGACTTGGGTACTTCCTCTTTCGGAAGAAAATTAATACCGACTGCAAAATACGAATTTCAAGAGCCTGTCCTGTACGAATTTATACAGAGCGGATTCGAAGACTTTGAACTCTTTGTGGACGCAATCAAAACCGGAGAATAATTGATTCTCCGGTTTTACGTTAACCAGTGTTCGCATTTAGGCAAACAGTTTTCAACAGTGGATAAACCCCTTATTTTGAGCCGTTGGACGACTTTTCCACATGGAAAACTCAAATCGTATACAATTTTGTGCACATCAATATGTGGAAAACTTTATCGTCTGTACCCCTTGTAATTTCAATATTGAATAGGTTCACCTTCTTTTGTCAAGAGGTAGTTATCCACAATTTTTAAGTGGATAATTATGAGTTGTTTGTTCGACTCGCTATTACTTTATTCGAATGACTTTTTTGAATTTTCAACGAATACTGATCTGCGATGGCATCCATGATGCATTTTGCCAGTTTTTGTTGAAAAGCCTCAGATTTCAGATTTGCCAAGTCCTCCGGATTGGATAGGAATCCACACTCGACCAGAACCATATTACTGTCAACGTTTTTAAACAAGTAGATGTCACTCTTCGGCAGAACGATGCGGTCAGTTCCGTCGTTGATCCCTGCGGTAAGGGACTTCTGAATTTTTTCAGCCATGGTCTTGTTCTCTTCACTGACTTCCTCTGTCCCGTTTTTGGGGTAGAACACCTGTGCCCCTTTCACCTTTGAGTCCTGCTGAAAGCTGTTGAGATGGATGCTGATCATCAAGTCGGGAGCCGCCTCGTCGATAATACGCTTCCGTTCCTTCAAATCACCAAGCTTCAGCCATCTGCCGCTGTTGTTGTCTTCAGCATATAGTCCTGCATCGCTGTCCCTGGTGAGGACCACCCTGACCCCATACTTCTCCGCTTCTTTTTTTAATGCCTGAGATATGGCCAGATTGATGTTTTTCTCCACGGTTCCGTCAGAGGCGACCGCCCCGCTGTCAGGTCCGCCGTGGCCGGGATCAATGACCAGCGTCATCGGCACCGATAACTTCGCTGCAATTTGAAGCGCCTGTCTGTATCCCGGCATGGCACAGATGCAGACAATGATTAAAACCCCTAAGACAAATTTCTTTATTTTCAAATTACTTTCCCCTTCTTTACTCTTTTTCATTCACAATAATATATGTTATACTGTTGTTATAGAGAACCATTATACTTATACGACTAACGCCACGAAGGAGTTTTATTATGAATACAATCAGACGATTTAAAGAAGACGTTTATTTAAAGGAGTGCACGGCCAAGATAACCGGTTTGGCAGAAAAAGACGGTAAGATTCACATCACTTTGGATCAGACGATTTTCTTTCCTACAGGAGGCGGCCAGAGCTGCGATATCGGAACCATCGGCAATCTCCCTGTCATCGACGTCTATGAGACGGCAGATGACATCTTCCATGTGACGGATCAGGTCGATCACGGATTGTCAATAGGCGATGATGTGACCATTGCAATCGATTGGCCCCATCGATTTGATAACATGCAGCGCCACTGCGGAGAGCACATCCTTTCGGGAATCTTTTTCGAGCTGTTTGGCGGAGTCAACCGTGGCTTCCACATGGGTGAAGAATACATGACCATAGACATCAGCCTGGAAGAAAAGCCGGAATTTGACAAGATTTCCTGGGAAATGGCAAAAGAAGCCGAACTTCATGCAAATCAGGCAATTTGGAGCAATCTCCCCGTCATTACGAGACATTTTGACAGAAGAGAAGACGCTGAGAACCTGCCCCTCCGAAAGGCTCTGGCCTTTGACGAGGATATCACCATCGTCTGCGTCGGCGCCATCGAGAATCCTGCCGACTGCGTTGCCTGCTGCGGAACCCATCCCAGCACTTCCGGACAGGTTGGCCTGCTGAAAATCTATAAAGTGGAAAGCAACAAGGGGATGTTCCGCATCTACTTTGAAGCTGGCCAGCGTGCATTTTGCCAGTACCAGGAGCGTTTTGACGTTCTCACTACCCTGGAAAATAAACTATCCGCCGGATTCAGTGACCTCCTCGCCAAATACGACGCGCAGCAGGAAAAAAACAAAGAAGTACGCAACCAATTGTATCATCTGAAAAAATCGGTCATCGCAAGGGAAATCAGCGACATCAAAAGCTCCATTACCCCCGCTTTCGTCAAAAAGTACGATAAATTGTCAATTAACGATATACTCGATATTGGCAAAGAACTGAAAGGCTTGATTCCTACGATCGCTTTTTTAGTTCACCAGCCGTCCAATACCGTGCTCCTTTTCTCCGATCAGTACGACTGCAACAAACTGGTCAAAGAGAACGCGGACATCTACGGAGGCAAAGGCGGCGGCAACAAAAATTCCGCCCGGGCGATTTTCTCCAAGGCGGAATATGTAGATACGTTTATTGATTTGATTGAGAAGCACTTGAGATAGTGCTTCTCTCTATTTTGGCTTCACCATGTTCATAATGGCGATGGACGCGAGCACCAGCCCGATACCGGCTAATTTGACCAGCCCCAGAGCCTCACTGTAGATAAAGACCCCGATGCAGGTGGCAACCACAGTTTCTACTGACGTCACAACAGGCACTTTGGAGGTCTCCAGCTTCTTGGCAAGCCCCTTCAGATAGATAAAGTAGGAGCCCACTGTCGCAACGAAGGCATAGGCAACACCGGCAAAGAGCAGAGACAGGCTGGCTGCTTCCGCAATGGTTTCCCACGGCTTTGCGATAAATGCCATGGCTGCTGCACCGAATACAAAGCTGTAAAAGAGAATGGTCAGAGGATGATAGCTGGTCGTGGTGGTGCTGATGATAGTCATCAGGGCAAAGAGAAAGCCTGAAAGGACTGCTGCTGCAGCTCCATACACTGAAAATCTGACCGATGTGAAGTCTCCTCCCGTAACCGTCAGTGCACAGCCGATGACATTGACCACCAAGGCGAAGATTTTTATGGGTCCGATCTTTTCCTTGAAAAAAAGTCTGGACATGATGCAGACAAAGATCGGCGATGTATACGCCAAAACTGCAGCCATGGCCACACCGATGTTG
>UMIU01012254.1_pt1 | contig 14703 bp, 15 predicted proteins | sample 1965871 | NCBI WGS metagenome assembly UMIU01 (sample SAMEA4836132, study PRJEB28245) | human gut metagenome | biome: gut microbiome; material: fecal sample | place: Denmark | collected 2008
GTCCCTAGCGGAGTGGCGCAGTCACTTTTTTTGTTTGAGCAGGAGTTTATATTTATGGAACAGAGAAAACTAGGAATGTCGATACTGGGCTTTGGCTGTATGCGTTTTCCAAAAAAGGGCGGTCATATCGACATGGACAAGACAGAAGCGCTGATTGATTATGCGATTTCTCATGGCATCAATTATTTTGATACAGCCTATATTTATAAAGGCAGTGAGAAAGCGCTGGGAGCTGTCTTGGCAAAAAACGGCTGGCGGGAACAGGTGATGATTGCGACAAAGATGCCTCATTACCTGATCAAGTCCATCGAAGGTTTAGAAAAAGTATTTCAAGAGCAGCTCGACAGACTGCAGACCGATTATGTAGACTGTTATCTGATGCATATGCTTCCCGATGTGAAAATCTGGGAAAGGCTGGTCAAAATGGGTATCCTGGACTGGATTGAAGAAAAACGGGCCTCGGGGCAGATTAGAAATATTGGATTTTCCTATCACGGCGGCAGCAGACAGTTTATGGAACTTTTGGAGGTCTATGACTGGGATTTCTGCCAAGTGCAGTACAACTATATGGACGAACACAGCCAGGCAGGAAGAAGAGGCGTTGCGCGTGCAGCAGAGAAGGGGATTCCTGTCATCATCATGGAACCCCTTCGCGGAGGTCTTTTGACAGACGGTCTGCCGCAGAAGGCGAGAGCTGCCTTTGCTGAAGCCGTGCCAAAGCGCAGTCCGGCTGCATGTGGTCTGCGCTGGCTTTGGAATCAGGCAGAAGTGTCAACCGTCTTGTCAGGAATGAACACGATGGAAATCCTGCGGGAAAACATCAAAACTGCACAGTCGGTAAAAGCAGGAGAGATTACAGATGAAGAGAATCAGGTTTTTGCGGCGGTAAAAGCGGCTATCAACGAGACGATTAAAATCCCCTGTACCGGCTGCGGCTACTGTCAGCCTTGTCCAAATGTCGTGGACATTCCTGGTATTTTCAGGTGCTATAACGCCAGCTATGCAGATGGCTTCATCACTGGTATGAGGGAATATTTGATGTGTACTACTTTCCGTGTCCAGCGAACCAATGCATCCCTATGTATCCACTGCGGCAAGTGTGAAGCGCATTGCCCGCAGGAAATTGCCATCAGAGACGGGCTGCGGCAGGTTGTAAAACGGTTGGAGAATCCTGCTTATAAAATCATCGCATTAGGTTCGAAGGCTGTATTCCGATAGGAAAAAGCTGCCTGCCGCATTCTAGTAGTGACGCAGCAGGCTGATGCCGCACAAGACCAAAACGCCGCCAAGCATTAAGATCCAGGCTCTTGGCGGTAAAAAAAATGCACATACCGTAACAATGCCGAAGACGATGAGTACGAAACCGATGTCTTTGGCTTCTTTATATTTACAGATCGGTTTTCTCTTTCTATTATTATTCATAATACACCTCGGTATATTTTATGAATTGGAGGTCATTTTTGTTACTGTATGTGGTAAAATAGATTTATATATCTATGGAGGTAAGTGATTTGACATTATCAAGAGAAACAGAACTGGGAACCATCACCATTTCTAATCTGCTCTTTGCGCAGATTATTGCAGACAGCTTTAAGATAGAAAGCTGCCTGGGCAAAGTATGGCCTTCAACGAAAAAGGGACGCCAGATTGGCAGTGACACAAAATATAATATTACGGAATTTGCTAACAATATAGAAGTGGAACGCAGTTTATATGGAGAAAGCGTCGATATTGAATTTAATATCATCGTGAAGTTCGGGACCAGTATCAGAAATATTACTGACGATATCAGCGATTACATCGCCGACGTTATTTATCAAAAACAGGGGAAAAAACCCAATCAGATCAGAATCAGAATCGCCGGCGTCAAATCGAGACAGGTGGCAAGAAGGAATCTAGAGGTTGTGAAGAGATATGAATCTGAATGACAAGGTAGGCAGTCTGAAGGGAATCGGACCGAAAAAAGCAGAGAGTTTTTCCAAGAATAACATCGATACGTTGGAGGATCTGCTCTATCTGTTCCCCAGAAAATATGAAGACAGACGACGGGAGACAAGAATTGCAGATTTACAGCAGGGCAAAGAATATCTGATCTGTGGCAAAGTGCTTTCCCGCAGATATTCCGGTAATCCATATAAAAAAAATACGCCGTTGACGCTTCTAGTTTCCGATGAGACAGGAACTATAGAAATTCTTTTCTTTAATGGAAGATATATTGCAAATCTATTTAACGTCAACCAGGAGTATTCTTTTTATGGCAGAGTTTCCGAAAACTTAGACCGCAAACAGATGATTCATCCGGAGTTTCATCGGATTGGGGATGCCAATGATATCCGAGGCATTATTCCTATCTATCCTCAGATCAGCGGCATCTCCCAAAATGAACTTCGTAAAATTCAGCTGCAGCTGGCGGAACTTTACCCGCAAGTGGAGGAGTGGCTGCCAGAGGAAATTGTATCAGAAAATCGTCTGGCGAGCCCTTCCTATGCCATCGAAAATATTCATTTTCCTAAAGATGGAAAACAGGTTCTAAAAAGCAAATTTCGTTTGATCTTCGATGAACTTCTCACTTTGGAGACAGGACTTTTTTATATAAAAAATGAGACGCGAAAAGATACAGGGGGTATCGTCATCGATGCCAGCTGCGCTGACGAATTTGTCAAAGGGCTGCCTTTTGATCTGACAGAAGGACAGAAAAGCGTATGGGAAGACATACGTAAGGATCTGACGGCGGAAAAAGTGATGAACAGGCTGATCCAGGGCGACGTGGGTTCTGGAAAAACGGTCATAGCGGAAATGGCCATGTTTGCTGCAGCTAAAAACGGCTATCAGAGTGTCATGATGGCTCCAACGGAAATTCTGGCAAAACAGCATCTGCAGTCACTGTCGTCTGATTTCGAGAAATACGGCGTTTCGGTGGGGCTCTTGTGCAGCAGCATGAAGGCCTCAGAGAAAAGAGAGACTCTGCAGCGTCTGGCAGCAGGCGAGATTCAGATTTTGGTCGGCACCCATGCTGTCATACAGCCTGATGTAAAATTTAAAAATCTGGGCATGGTAATCACAGATGAACAACACAGATTTGGGGTCAACCAAAGAAGTCTTTTATCCAAAAAAGGGGAAAACCCTAATGTACTGGTCATGACAGCGACGCCGATTCCGAGAACTTTGGCGGTTATCATCTATGGGGATCTGGATATTTCGCAGATCAGAACCATGCCAAGGGGCAGGCAGCCGATCAAAACCTTGCAGGCAGATATGGAAAACCGGAACAAGGTTTACGATTTTGTTAAAAAACAATTGAAAGAAAAGAAACAAGCTTATGTGGTAGCGCCCCTGATTGGGGAATCAGATAAGATAGATGCCAAATCGGCAGAGGAACTGCACAAAGAACTGAGTCAGAAATTTAAGGAATACCAGGTGGCACTGATACACGGCGCCATGAAACAGGAAGAAAAAGACTTTATCATGGGTGAATTTTCTGAGGGACATATCGATGTACTGGTTTCTACTGTTGTAATAGAAGTAGGTATCAATGTGCCCAATGCTACCGTCATGGTAATTGAGAACTGCGAGAGATTTGGCCTGGCCCAGCTCCACCAGTTGAGAGGGCGCGTAGGCCGTGGCAAAGATCAATCTTATTGCTTTTTGATCTGCCACAACGAAACTGATGTAGCGAAAGAACGAAACAAAATTATGTGTGAGAGCAATGACGGATTTGAAATCGCAGAGGCAGATCTGAGGCTGCGAGGACCGGGCGAGCTTTTCGGAACCAGGCAGCATGGTCTGCCGGAAATGCACATCAGCGATCTGGTACGGCATGCTGATGTTTTAGAAAAGGCAAAGAATACGGCTAAAGCGATCATCGACAGAGATCCCAATTTAAAGGCACAGAAATTTGCAAAGCTGAAAAAACGGATCAGAAAAATGTTTGGCGAAGACATTAAACTGGAATTATGACGTTATCCATATTTTACAAGACATAGAAATCTCCGTTCGGGTTAAATTAATAACGTAAACAGGAGGTGAAAAAAATGAGCAACAATAACAACAATAACAACAGTTTACAGCAGATGGGAATTAATGTGAAACCAGCATTAAACAACCTGAAAACAGAGGTTGCAAACGAACTTGGTCTTTCTAACTACGAACAGACTGATAAGGGCAACTTAACTGCAAGACAGAATGGTTATGTAGGCGGCTATATGACTAAGAAGCTTGTAGAAATGGCTGAACAGCAGTTAGCTGGAAAATAAGGAATCTGATTCCTTAAATAAGAAGTTGAAATAAACTTTTTGCTTAAAGGGGCTGTCTCAATTAACTTTGAGACGGTCCTTTTTCGTTTGGATATCCATCCGGACGGGGCATAAATTAATAGCATTCTTTTATAATTCATGGTATACTATTGGTTTAGAAGGCGGTGGCGAAGGTGAACACTTTATACAAAAAAGAAATCGTATTTTGAGGAGATAGATGATGAGAATAATTACTGGAGATTACAGGGGGAGAAAGTTAGAGACTCCTATAGGCACAGATGTGCGGCCTACGACAGATAAAGTAAAAGAAGCAGTTTTTAATATATTGATGAATGATATTTGGGATTCGATATGTGTGGATCTCTTTGCCGGAACGGGAAATCTAGGCTTGGAGGCATTGTCCAGAGGCGCAAAAAAGTGCTATTTCTGTGATAATTCAAGAGAAAGTCTGAATCTGATTAAAACCAATATCGAAAAGTGCGGCGCACGAGACCAGTCTGTGGTTTTGGCCGGAGATTACACAAAGGCCTTGACCAGGATCAAGGAGCAGGTTGATATCTTTTTTCTCGATCCGCCATATCAGGCCGGCTTATATGAAAAATGTCTGGAGATGATTGATTCTCTTGATTTATTGACTGAGGAAGGTATAATAATAGCAGAACACGGTGTACGTGATCAAGTGCCAGAGCAAATCGGCCGATTGACAAAAGTCAAAGAGCGAAAATATGGCAAAACATTGGTCAGCATTTACAGATATACAGCGGAGGATGAAGAATGACAAAACGGGCTTTATACACGGGATCTTTTGATCCTATGACCAACGGCCATCTGGATATCATTACCAGATCGTCAAAGATGTTCGATGAACTGGTCGTCGGTGTCATCGTCAATCCAAACAAGAAGCCGTTATTTACAAAAGAAGAACGGGTCAAGCTGATAGAAGAAGTTACTGCGGATTTGAAAAATGTGACTGTAGAATGTTTTGACGGACTTTTAGCAGACTATGTAAACAAAAATCACTTCGATGCAGTCGTCAGAGGTCTTAGAGCGACATCGGACTTCGAATACGAGATTCAGATGGCACAGATGAACGCCTGTCTTTTTGACAAAGGCATAGAATCGGTATTTTTGATGACCAGTCCAAAGTATTCATTTATCAGTTCAAGTATGATTAAAGAAGTGGTCTCACTGGGTGGATGTGTAGATGGATTGGTACCGGAAATCATACTCAAAGAGATTAAAGTAAAATATACCAGAAATTAGGAGGATAGGATGACAGTATTAGAATTATTAGAGGAAATCGAGGATATAGTTGATACTGCCCCTGGTTTGCCGCTTACTGGCAAGATCATGGTAGACGCAAATGAAGTGCTCGAAATCGTAAGGGAAATCAGATTGAGTCTTCCGGATGATGTACAACAGGCAAAATGGGTGAAGGATGAAAAAGAGAGAATTCTGAGCGAAGCAAAGTCAGAATACGAGAAGATTATCATTGAAGCGAAGAAGCAGGCGGATTATCTGGTCGAGACTGACGATATCACACTGAAAGCGCAGAAAATGGCCGAAAACATTCAGAAGACGGCGGAAGACTATTCCAAGGTACTGAAGATGCGTACATATGATTATGTGGACAAGATGCTTTTCGACATGCAGGCCAAGATGGACGATCTGAACCTCAAATATTTTGGCGAGATGTATGCGAACTTAGAAAAATCCTTTGAGGAAATCAATGGGGTACTGCAGAATAACAGGGATGAAATCAAAGAGATGGCCTATATGACGCAGAACGGACAGGACGGTGTCATTGTGAGAAGAGAAGAGGACTAATATTAAAGAGATGCCAGGGCAGCAGATTTTTCTGATGCCTTTTTTCATGCAGAGCTTTAGGAGAAATGATGAAAAAAATATTATTAATCGAAGATGACAAAGACTTGAACTTGGGACTCACCTATGACCTGAAAGCCGAGGGATATCAGGTACATTCAGCCAGAACCCTTGGTGATGCCATGGCGGTTCTCGAAAAGGAGGAAGTGGACCTTCTTCTTTTGGATGGCAATCTGCCTGATGGCGACGGTTTTGATCTCTGCAGGGCAGTCAAGGAGGAAAGCGGGCTTCTCGTCATCTTGCTGACTGCGAGAGATTTGGAAGAAGACGAGATTACAGGCTTTGACAGCGGCGCGGATGACTACATTACCAAACCCTTCAGCATGGCAGTGCTTCATAAGAGGATTGAAGCGCTTTTTCGCAGGAGCGGCTCTGACGACTGCCACAGAAATCTGTATGACGACGGATATCTGCTCATCGACTTTGACGGGCTCACCGCATACAAAGGCGGAGAAACGCTTGTGCTGACGCCTACGGAGTTTAAGCTGCTGAGGCTGCTCATCGCAAACGCACAGAAAGTGGTGACGAAGACGCTGATTTTAGAAAAACTGTGGGATCATGCAGGAAACTTTGTCGATGAACATGCAGTTGCGGTTAACATCAACAGGCTGCGCAAGAAAATAGAAGATGAATCACATGTATACATCAAAACCATGTACGGTATGGGATATCAGTGGAAGGGGCAGGAAAAATGTTAGCAGTCATACTATGCGCCGTGGCGGGGATGTTTCTTCTGATATCTATAGGGATTCTGGTTTACACGAGAAGCTGTCTTCTCACATATACAAGAAAGCTTTCAGATTGCCTGGACAGTATGGCGGCAGGCGAGGAAGAAATTCAATTTGAAGAAGAAGAGGAAAGCCTGATTGGAAAATTGCAGGTCAAGATGCGTAAGTTGTACGATATCATGCAGAGACGGGCAGAGGAAAACCTGCGTGATCGGAAAAATCTGGAGAAGACGATTTCTGATATTTCCCATCAGCTCAAGACACCCATTGCCAGTGTCCGCATGTATCAAAACATTTTGATGCGTCCTGATATCAGCGAAGAAGACAAGAACGCCTTTCTCACCAATGCGGAAAGCCAGGTGGACAAGCTGGAATTCCTGATTCAGACCATGATCAAGATGTCACGCCTGGAGACGGGGATAGTTAACGTGTCGCCAAAGAACGAGTCGGTATATCAATTGATTGAATCTGCAGTTTGTGACGCGGCCATAAAAGCTGAGGCCAAGAAGATCGGTCTCTCTGTGGATTGCAGCGAGATGCTTACTGCCTATTTTGATAAGAAATGGACGGCAGAAGCGTTGTTCAATATCATAGATAATGCGGTGAAATATACGGGAGAAGGCGGCGAAATCAGAATTTCCGCTGCCGCCACTGACTTCTTTGTCAGAATCGAAGTACGTGATAATGGCAGGGGAATTGAGCCGTCTCATATCACGGAGATATTTAAACGATTCTATCGAGAGCCGTCAGCGGCAGAAGAAGAGGGTGTGGGAATCGGCCTCTTCCTGGCAAGAGAGATCATCACGAAGGAAAAAGGGTTCATCGAAGTGCGGTCACAAATCGGATACGGCTCTCGCTTTTCTCTCAATCTTCCCATGGAACCATAGAAAAAGTAAATTGTCTCAATGCTGTGATTTTTTTGTGAACAGAATGAGACAATTTTTTTCTATACTCAGGGTAACTTAAGTGAAAGGACAGAGAATCAATGAAATATATCTTAGAAGCATCTGAATTGAAAAAATATTACGGGAAGGAACCAAATCTCACCCAAGCGTTAAATGGCATCGATCTCGCCATTGAACAGGGAGAATTCGTATCAATCATCGGAACGAGCGGAAGCGGAAAATCCACGCTGCTGCACATGCTGGGAGGGCTGGATGTCCCTACATCGGGCAGTGTCGTCATCAGGGGAAAGGAAATCGCCAAGATGAACGATGAACAGCTATCTGTCTTCCGCAGAAGAAACATCGGGTTCGTCTTTCAGAACTATAATCTGGTACCGATTTTAAACGTATATCAGAATATCGTACTGCCGATCGAACTGGATGGCGGGAAGATTGACAAGAACTATATCGACAATATCATACATTTGCTCCACTTAGAAGAGAAGCTTTCTAATCTGCCTAATAATCTGTCTGGCGGACAACAGCAGAGGGTCGCCATCGCAAGAGCCCTTGCAGGCAAACCAGCCATCATCCTCGCTGATGAACCGACTGGAAACCTGGACTCTAAGACTTCTCTGGAAGTGATGCAGCTTCTCAAACTGACCACGGCGGAGTTTCATCAGACACTGGTCATGATTACCCATAATCCTGAAATTGCACAGGTAGCAGACCGCATGATCCGCATCGAGGACGGAAAAATCGTCAGCACGGATCACGTGCTATAAGGAGGTGGGGAAGATGCTGCTAAAAAATGACAATCAGAAATTCATAAAGACCCTCTCGGCAAGCTGCCTTGCAGCGAATAAGAACCGGAACAGAATTGCAGTGCTTGCTATCATTCTGACTACCATCCTCTTCATGTCCGTCGCTACCGTCTTTCAGGGTTCACAAGAGACGATGAACCAGCAGGCTTTAGAGATGGCGGGCAGCAAGTATATGGTTACTGCAAACTACCTGGCTAAGAAGGATGCGGAAAAAGTCAAAGACCATCCCGATTTTCTGGAGGCAGGATTATCGCGCACTGTCGGTGGCGTGCAGAACAGAGAATTAGCCAGTATCACAGCAAATTTGATCTGGGCCGATAAAAATTATGCGAAGAATACTTACAAAGAGCTCATCCAAGGCCATCTGCCAGAAAAAGAAAACGAGATCGCCTGTGATACAGAGGTGATTCGAAAACTTGGAATTCCCGCAAAGACAGGAACAAAATTCGTCCTTCAATTTGAAGTCTCCGGCAGTCTCGCGGAAAAAGAAATGATTCTCTGTGGTATCTGGGAGGGAGAAAGGTATGAGCAGAAAGCCGAGGTGCTGATTTCGGAGAAGTTTGCAGCGGAGAGATGTCCCGAAGAAACCTATGTGGCAAGCGGTATCTTCCAGTCAGAAGATGATTTGGATGAACACCTGGATCAGGTACTGGAAGATGCAGGTCTGGATCCAGAAGAAACCGCACATGACATCTGTCAGGGGTATATGTATGAACATGGGGCAGATACAGGAATGATCTTCAGTGTTTTGATCAGTGTACTCCTGATATTGGCTGCAGGCTATTTGATCATCTATAATATTTTTCGAATTTCGGTACTGAAGGATATTCGCCTCTATGGACAACTGAAAACTGTAGGCACTTCACCGAGACAGATCAAATACATGGTAAGGCGACAGGGCATGAAACTGCTGGTTTTCGGACTACCGACAGGGCTTCTCCTGGGATGGCTCATCGGGAACCTGCTCCTGCGCTTTGTAATGAGCAGCACCAATTTCAGGGAACTGCATTTTGTCGTACCGGATTTATGGGTATGGGCTGCTGCTGCCGCCTTTACCTTTGTAACCGTATGGATGAGCTGCAGCAGGCCGGGAAAACTGGCAGGCAGGATTTCGCCGGTAGAGGCGCTGCGCTATCAGGAACAAGAGACTGGCAAGAGGAGTGAACAGAGAGGGAAGGCTTCCCGTCACCGGATCGCCTCGATGGCTTTTGCCAATCTGAAGCGGAATAAAGGCAAGACGGTTCTGGTGGTATTCTCTATTTCTATCGCCATCGTTCTGCTCAACAGCGTTTTGAACCTCACTCAGTGTTTTGACGAGGAGACCTATGTGAAAAGAGACGCAATTGCGGACTTTACCGTTTCCAGCAGTACCTGGACAAAATCTGCACCGAACAGCCAGAAAATCATCTCTTCAGAATTTGCGGAAGATATCAGGGCAAAAGAAGGGATAAAAGATATGGGATTTGTCTACTACCATCCTGTGGACTATGACAAAGAAACTGCAGAAAACAGAGAACTGATCCGTGTCACAGCCGTCAATGGCAGTGCTGTGTCACAAGATCCTGATGTCTTTGATGCAGGCAGACAGCTCTTCGGTTTTGACGAGAACGCCCTCAAGAGGGTACAGCTCATAGAAGGAAAGATCGATTACGAGAAGCTCAGCACAGGTCACTATATTCTCATGGCAGGTTTTTTAAGCGATAAGAGCGAATATGACAGAGAAGCGCAGGAATTCCACGCAGGAGATGTGGTCAATCTGGAAATAAAGGGAAAGATCAGAGAATATACCGTCATGGCGGTGGTGGGGGCACCAACCCAGTTACTGACCGACTATAGTTCCGGCGGTTACGAAAGTGTCATCCTGCCAGCAGGGAAGTTCCTGGATCTTTACCCAGAGACGGAAAAAAATCCGATTCATTGCGTCTTTGATACAGAAAAGGATCACTTTGGCGCAATGATGAAATTTATTGACACTTCCAGCAGTTCTTATGGGATCAGCGTCATGACAAGACAGAAGGCAAAACAGGACTTTGGCGATATCACAGCGGCATACGATGCCAGCGGAACGATTCTGGCTTTGATCTTCGGCGTCATCGGCCTTTTGAACCTGCTCAACGTCATCATGACGGGTGCTATCGCCAGACAGAATGAATTTGCTGTCATGAGGAGTATCGGCATGACGAGGAAACAGCTGAGAAAACTGTTCATCTATGAAGGGATATCCTACATGCTTCTCGTGACCGTCTTTGCAGCGATATTAAGCAGCTTGATGTCGGCCACAGTGATCAGATCTATAGCGAGAGGCTTCTGGTTTGCACAGTACCACTTTACCGTGCTGCCGGCGCTGCTCGTTTCCCTCATCTTCCTTCTCTTTGCGGCAGCGATTGCCTATGTGACAGATCGAATTTACAACAAGGGTAATATCATCGACAATCTGCGAAAAGCAGAGTAAGGGGAGAATGTACACATAAAACCCATAGATGGAGAATATCTTCTACTATGGGTTTTAAATTTATAGGAAAAAACAGAATCGTAATCGGCGGAGCAATTCTCTGCTGTCTGATCATGGTGGTATTTCCCGAGGTCACGGCTACAGCATCCAAGGAGGCAATCAATCTGTGGCTGAATTCAATCGTGCCGACACTGCTGCCCTTTTTTATCGTGGCAAATTTTTTGAAAAAGACGGGCATTGTCAACAAAATTTCACCAAAGGTTTATCCCTTTGCCATGGCGCTGCTGTCAGGCTACCCTATGGGAGCCAGGATTGCAGGTGATTATTACCGTGACGGATGCATCGACCGCGATCAGCTGAAATGGATTCTCAGCTACAGCATGGTCACAGGGCCGGCTTTTTTGATCGGCGCAGTAGGTGTGGAATTTCTCGGCTCTCATAAGCTGGGTGTGATTCTTGCGGTAAGCCACTATGCCAGCGCACTCGTCAATTGTACGTTTTACGGGCTGGGCAGCGCTTCCCAAAAACCGCTGCGGGGAAACAAGGTGGAGAGAAGTGAGAGTTATTACAATATCCTGACTGATGCTATCGTGGACAGCTTTCGCTCTATTGCGATTATACTGGCATATATTGTCATGTTCATGATCGCCACAGATCTGCTGCAGTTTTCGGGTATCTTTATGTTCATCAATAGCCCGGAAATCGTAGCGATTTTAAAAGGCGCGCTGGAGATGACGGTGGGATGCAACAGCTTGATGGTATGCGGGTGCAGCGATGCACTCAGGACCACGCTGGCTTCATTTATCATCACATTTGGAGGGCTGTCTGTTGCCGGTCAGTCCATGAGCATGCTCAGGAATTGTGACATCGGATTCGGACAGATCTGCAAGATGAAGCTGACACAAGGCATCATCAGCGCAATTTTTGCTTTTTCAATTTGCAGTTTTGTGTTATGATGAGAGGCATGAAGAGTTTAGGAATTATAGCAGAGTTTAATCCCTTTCATCAGGGACATCAGTATTTGATAGAAGAAGCCATGAAAGAGACGGGCGCAGAGGTCTGTGTCGCAGTGATGAGCGGCAGTTTCCTGCAGCGCGGAAGTGCTGCCGTCAGTGACAAATGGACACGGGCAGGAGAAGCCGTTAAGCATGGCGTCAATCTGGTCGTGGAGCTTCCGACTGTTTTTGCAGTGAGCAGCGCTGAATACTTTGCCAAAGGCGGCATTGAAGTGTTAGAGGGCTTCGGCTGTATTGACACCCTTGCCTTTGGCAGTGAAAGCGGAGATATCGGGCAATTGCAGGATGCCGCTGTTTTTTTGATGGACAATGACGAAAAACTGCATAGCAGGATTCAGGCGCTCACAAAGCAGGGACATTCTTATCCAAAGGCTAGGCAGATTGCTGCCGCGGATCTGTGTCCCGGTATGAATGAGGCTTTGATTCGAGAACCGAATAATATTTTGGCGATCGAATATCTGAAACAATTAAAGACTTTGAGACCGTTTACCATCAAGAGAAAAGGCTGCGGCTACCATCAGTCCGCTTCGATGATCAGGAAGAAACTGACGGAGGAGAACCCACAGGTTTTTGCGCAGATAGACCAGGCTTACTGGGCGCTTGTCGCAGCAAAAGTTCTTCAATCTGACGGTGCAGAATTGGAAAATTTATTCTCCGCCGGCGACGGATTAGGCAACAAATTGAAAAATGAAATCCGTTATGCTTCCTCTACGGAAGAACTCATCGGCAGAATTAAGTCTAAGGGATACACCTATAGCCGAATATCCAGACTGCTGACGCAGTCCTTGTTAAATATTGACAAGGAATCGGTTGAAAAGGCGGAAGGGTATATCCGCATTCTGGCCTTTGATGAGATTGGCGCAAAATTTGTAAAAGAGATAAAGAAAAAGGATTGTGCGACTTTGCCGATTATCACCAATATCAATAAAGAGCTGTCCAGCCATAAAAGCATTCAAGAGACTCTGGAGAAGGATATTCTCGCCTCAGATATCTATAATATCATCACGAAAAATAATCTGTATGATTATGCAGATTTTATTGTAAAACCATACAGGAAGCTGTAAATACCCCTTGATTTACCTGGTCTTTGGGTGTATAATCTTATGGTCACTATACCAAATATGAACACGGAGGATTGGAATGAAAGTATTAGTAATAAATTGCGGCAGCTCTTCACTGAAATATCAGGTTCTGGATATGACCAATGAGAGCCTGCAGGCAAAAGGATTAGTTGAAAGAATTGGAATGGATGGTTCCGTCATCACTCACGAGAAGATCGGAATGGACAAGATCAAGACAGAAGTTCCGATGAAGGATCACAAAGACGCTATCAAGCAGGTTCTGGATGCGGTTCAGAACGAAGAATACGGCGTTGTCAAGTCCATGGACGAAATCGGTGCAGTCGGACACAGAGTGGTACATGCTGGTGAAAAATTTGCTGAATCTGTATTGATCGATGATGCTGTTATCGCAGCACTGGAAGAGTGTGTTGAACTGGCTCCGCTTCACAATCCGCCTAACCTGTTAGGTATCGCGGCGTGTAAAGATCTGATGCCGAATACACCGATGGTAGCTGTATTTGACACAGCATTCCACCAGACGATGCCGCCAGAAGCATATCTGTATGCGCTTCCTTACGAATATTACGAAAAGTATGGAATCAGAAAGTACGGATTCCACGGAACTTCACATAAATATGTAGCACAGAGAGCAGCTGCAATGCTCAACGTTAACATCAACGACCTCAAACTGATCACTTGCCATCTGGGCAACGGCGCATCGGTTTCAGCAATCAAGCACGGCAGATGTATCGATACATCCATGGGCTTCACTCCGTTGGAAGGTTTGGTAATGGGTACTCGTTGCGGCGACATCGACCCGGCCATCGTAACTTATATCAGAAAGAAAGAGAATCTGCCACAGGGTGTCGCTAACGAAATCCTCAACAAGAAATCCGGTGTACTGGGTATCTCCGGCGTATCCAGCGACTTCAGAGACTTAGAGGATGCTGTTGCAGAAGGAAACGAAAGAGCAGCTTTGGCGCTTCGCATCTTCGCGAAGAAGGTCAGATTCTACATCGGCGCATATATCGCAGAGATGAACGGTGTAGATGCCATCGTATTTACTGCAGGTGTCGGTGAAAACGACGTAAACATGAGAGAACTGATCTGTACCGACATTGGAAATATCGGAGTGAAACTCGACCTGATCAAGAATAAGGTCAGAGGAAAAGAAACGATTGTATCTACAGAAGATTCAAAAGTGAAACTCCTTCTGATTCCGACAAATGAAGAGCTGATGATTGCCAGAGACACATATAATATTTCAAAGAAATTAAAATAATGTTGACATTCTAATACTTTACGTATATAATTTAGAAGTTGACGAAAAATGAACGCTTTTTTTCATATAACCACAGACGAGGAGGTGTAGACAATGGCAGTTCCAAAGAGGAAAACATCGAAAGCTAGAAGAGACAAGAGAAGATCTCCGAACATGAAGAAATCATTACCAGGACTCTCAATTTGTCCACAGTGTCACGAGCCAAAACTTCCGCACAGAGTATGCCCTAATTGCAACTATTATGATGGCAAGGAAGTTGTTGCTGAAGCTGTAGAAGCTTAAGACCGTAGAAAAAAGTACTTTTCCCTGAGTGCGTGCG